>Ga0187875_10001803_pt1 | contig 16230 bp, 13 predicted proteins | sample June2016WEW_17_1_2_FD_132978 | JGI IMG/M metagenome (GOLD analysis project Ga0187875, IMG submission 132978) | Peatland microbial communities from SPRUCE experiment site at the Marcell Experimental Forest, Minnesota, USA - June2016WEW_17_10 | ecosystem: Environmental > Terrestrial > Soil >... | reverse complement strand
GCCATGAGTTCCGGGGCGCAGACCTGTTCGCTCCCTGATGTTCTGGTGCACGCCGGCGAACGCGCGCAAGAACTCGTCGACAACCTACAAAAGTTTACGGCGCTTGAAAAAATCGAATCCCAGAGCGTGGATTCCGCGGGTATCGGCGGCACGAAAAAAACCGCTAGCTACGATTACATCGTGAGTTTCGAACAAGGACCCGGCGCGTTTTCAGTCAACGAGACTCGGCAAATATCCAAGGGCGGCAAAGAACTCATCGGCGAGCAGCAGGAATCCGGTCTTACGGCTCTCGCGTTGATTTTCCATCCGTACTACCAGGGTGATTACGATATGCGCTGCGAAGGCGTCGCCGATTGGAGTGGGACTCCCGCGTGGGTGATTCATTTCGTCCAGCGCAACGATAAGCCTCCTCGCACGGAGGGCATCATAACCTCGACCGAAGATATTCCCCTCAGACTGAAGGGACGCGCGTGGATTGCAAAGGATTCTTACGAGGTGATGCACATCGATACAATTCTGCTCGAGCCCGTACTATCGATTAATCTCACCAGCCGCGCCGTCTCGATCAGCTACGGGCCCGTGGACTTCCGCGCGCAGAACATGATGCTTTGGTTGCCGCTAAGCGCTGTGTCGCTCTCCGAATTCGGAACAACTCGCTCCGTCGCCACCCACTCATTTACGGACTTTCACTTATTTGCCGTGCAGTCCGTTCTCAAACCGCCGCCTCAACCTTAATTCTTCACTCGCTCCGGCTCGCCCCGCATCGCGTACGCGCGCTTGGATTCTAGTGCGCGTATTTCACGGAGCAGCCGTACGGCCGCGTGGTCGAGACGCTGACCGGCTTGCCGGCCATCGCTTCCGTCAGCGCCTGCGAAACGTAATTCGTCGCGCCGGAGATATCCGATTGGTCGCTGGTCGGGCGATCGTCGATCGCACCGTCGTAAATCAAAATGCCGTCCGGATTGATCACGAACATGTGCGGCGTGGTCTTGGCGTCGTAAAGATGGCCCAACTGTCCGTCGGGATCGAGCAGCGCAGCCGTCGGCGCGGCGTGCATCTGGCGCATGTAATCGTTTTCCTGCGCCGCGGTCACGTAGCCCTGCGCTCCCGGCGCCGATGAAATCACCGTGAACCAAATCACTCCGCGCGCAGTCCATCCCCGCTGCAAATTCTCCATATTCCCGCTCAGATAGTGTTTTTGCGTGTAAGGACAACCGTTGTTGTGCCATTCCAGAACCACGAATTTCCCTCGATAATCCGCCAAGTGATGCTGCTGTCCGTTGCTGTCCGTGGCCACAAAATCTGGAGCCGCTTGACCCACACGTGCCGCAAACGCCGCCGCAGCCGCAATCAAAATAATTGCCGCCGCTAAGAATCCGAGACGCTTTGCATTCATGATTTGCTCCTCGTTCGCTTCGATGCTCCAAGCGTAAGGATTCGATGCCACGGCCGGGGAAAAACTCGGCGAAAGCAGGTTTGCGGCTGCCGCTTCACGCCGCATTTCCGAATGCCCGCTACTGCGTCACCGGCGCATCCACGCTGTAGGCCCCGCGCTCCGGCAACACCACCACCCCGCGCAGCCGCGCAATCGGCTTCAGCAATTGATCCGACTTCTTCATATGAATCTCGATTCCCGTGGGAGTGCTCTGCACATTCTGCGCGGCTGAGTTTTCGATCACGTCGGAATCCAGCGGAAAGAATTCGGCTTGCGTCGTGGATTTTCCACTGCGCAGCGACAATATGAATTCATTGCCACTTGATTTGACGCGCGCTTGCCACGCTGCTGGTGCCGCTAGGGGCAATCGCTGCCTGGTCTGCTCGAACAAAGCGTGCACCGTAGCGTTCGACAACGCGGCGGACGCGCGCGCCGCAACCGGCAGCGCAAGTTGCACGCTGGCTTTCGCGGGCACGCAAATTTCGCGGCACACCAGATAGTGCACTTGCCCGCCCAGCGTCACCGAACCGTGCGCCGGCAAATCGCCCGCCACCGTGACCGGCGCCATCAGCACAACACCGTTCGAGTATCCATAATCTACGATCGACGGCGCTTCGATGCGCTCCGGATACGGCCACAGAAAATCTCCGGCGTGAAATCCTGTCGGCAAATCCCACTGAATCTTCGGCGGCTCGCCGGAGTCGCCCGGATTTTCCCAGTAAATGTGCCAGCCGCTTTGCAACTTGAATTGCAGTCCAACCCACAGCGTTTGCCCCGCCCGCACCGCCGTCGCGTCGGACACCAGCCCGACGTCCACCTGCGGCCGCGCGGGTGTTTGCGCGCGCGCCGTCTGCGCTCCGCAGATTCCGAGAACCGCGAGCGTCACAATCGCAGCCGCGCCCGCCGCCCATCGCCACACGGCGCTAGAATTTCTGTCCGCCAATGCCTTCGCCATACGTCTGCTTAGACTATCGCACGCAGGGAATCGTTCCGCTGAATTTTTGTTTTCTTTATCTTCGCTGCGAGTCGTGCGTGGGACGTTCTGCGCGTCCAGACAAACTCCCGCCTCGTTTGGGTGTTGTCCCTTGGGGTGGTGAATTGGGTGTGACGAGGCGGAAGAAGTCGGGAGAAGACAAGCCGGCCCAGCCCTCAATCCCCTAAAGGGATCCTCGACTTGCCTTCTCCCTACGCCATACTAAGAGGCACGCCAAGCGCCAAAACCAACTCGCTGCAAACGCACAACTTGTCCGCTCACCCCCCGCGTAAAAAAGCCACGCCCCAGCAAAATCTTCCGGTGATCCCGAGTAACAGTACTCCAATTCATTCGCAGGTCTTTTCCCTTGACCCCTGCTTAATGTGCTGCGGACCGAGTGCGCGGCCTAGTGGTCCAAATACGCGAGGAGCACTACATCTGGACTCCAAGAAGCCTTTCTTTTATCTTGTGACTGCTGAGGCAAGCGGAATCATCCGCTGTGATCTAGCTGATGGAAGATCCTGGTGAGGGGAGACCCATGCGTTCCGCAATTATCCTTGTAACTCTCGGTTTGGCGTTTTCGGTGGCTGCTCAAGCGAAAAAACCGCCGCAGGAGATCAAGATCAAAATCGATTCAACCGGTTGGGACAAAACCCTTCTGCTCGAAAAAATGAATGGCAGCGGGAGATTCCATGGCTTGCACTTCGACGAATCCGAGGAAGCCTACGAATACCGCATCGCCTATGGAACGGGGCAAGATCCTGCTGCGGTTCAAGTCGGACAAATGAACGCTACTTCGGGAACCGTGACCGTGTTTGATGCGCAAGGGAAGGAGCTGTTTGACTTTGTACGGGAAGGACGATTCACGGATGCCGGTGTCACGAATGCGATCGCTAAGGAGATTGTGAAGAGGCTGCTCATAATCCGATCTCAAACACCGCAATAGATCGCCTGCCCACACACGTTTGCCTTGACACGCCTGCGTTGTAAGCCTAAATTTGTTTTTCTTCAGGTGTTCGCGTTTGAAGAGAGCTGTCTCTCATGCAGAGTGGCTGAGGGTTACGGGCCCGATGAAGCCACGGCAACCGGATCAGGTGAAAAACCTGATTGCTTGGTGCCAAGTCCCGCCCGATTCGCGGGGGACATGAGATTCAGTGCTGGTTTTGCGCCTCATCCCCCAAACCCGGATGAGGCTTTTTTTTGGCGCGCAGGGCCCAGCGCAGCCCGCATGGAGAAGAAAATTGGGATCGCGCATTTATTTCGATCATTCCGCCACCACTCCGCTTGACCCGCGAGTATTTGTTCTGATGGAGCCCTATCTCCTGGACGACTTCGGCAATCCTTCCAGTCTGCACCGCGAAGGCCGCAAGGCCCGCGAAGCAGTGGAGACCGCTCGCGCGCAAGTCGCCGCACTATTCGGCGCCGCTCCCTCCGAGATCGTCTTCACCGGCAGCGGCACGGAAGCCGACAACTTGGCAATCCTCGGCTCGATCCGGGCGGGCACCGGATCAGCCCACATCGTAACCAGTTCCATCGAGCACGCCGGCGTCCTCGAGCCCTGTCGCTTCCTCGAACGCTTCGGCGTCAAGGTCGACTACCTGCCGGTCGATTCCTACGGCTTGGTCGATCCCGAAAATCTACGCCGCGCGCTGCGCCCTGAGACGCGCCTTGTCTCCATCATGGCCGCGAATAATGTTGTCGGCACTCTTCAGCCCATCGCCGAGCTTGCGCGCATCGCGAAGCAGCATGGCGCGCTGTTTCACACCGACGCCGTGCAAGCCGCCGGCAAGATGCGTTTGGATGTCAACGAATTGCCCGCCGATTTGATCTCATTGTCCGCGCATAAACTGCACGGTCCGAAAGGCGTCGGCGCGCTCTACGTGCGCGACGGCGTTGAGCTGAACCCGATCGTGCTCGGCGGAGGACAAGAACGCGGCTTGCGCTCCGCCACCGAAAACGTGGCAGGCATTGTCGGCTTCGGCGCGGCCGCTGCCCTGGCACGCGAAGAAATGGAAGAGGAAGCCCGCGACCTAGTTAGGTTGCGGGAATATCTCCTCGCGCGGCTCCGCGCAACCATGCCCCATGCTTACCTGATCGGCCACCCAGTGAAGCGCCTTCCCGGCCATCTCTGCCTGGGCTTCGCGGGCCAGGAGGGCGAAGTGCTTCAGCTTCTAACAGCTCTCGATGAGGCCGGCGTGGCCGTCTCCTCCGGCAGCGCCTGCAGCGCTCATCACGCCGGCGCCCCGTCGGAGATTCTTTTAGCGATGGGATTCGATTCCCAGCGCGCCAAAGGCTCGCTGCGCGTAACCCTTGGGCGCTTCAGCACCGAATCCGAAGTGAACCGCTTCCTGGAAATTTTGCCACGCGCACTCGCAGCGCCAGGGCTCGCGGCGGCGCGCGACGATTCGCCGCGGAATGTCGAGCTAAGCGTGGCGCAAGCGCGTAATTGAAAGCTCCGTCCGCGCCAAAAGTCCACCCGCGCTGAGATTGGCACGGCTAATACCCTGAATCGGTAGTGACTCAGTTTGAATCCGGGGCATTGTTGGATGGGCCAAAGAGCGCCCGAGATTCTGCTGCTAGTGCTCGAAGTTCTTCCAAGAGCCGCGCGTGTTCCCTACTGCCGCGCACTGTTTTAGCTAACCGTTCGCGCAGCTGTACTAGACGTTGCAGGAGGTCTACGGTCCCGTCGAATAAAAATTCGTCCATGTTTAACTCCGACGTTGCTATTGGCCCGAAGTGTAGCAACTGGGGCTGCTCAATTCAAAACGAGTCACTACCCCTGAATCAGCCTCCTTGACCTGAACTGTGCAGCTTGTTAACGTGAAGGATTATGCTGGGCGCATTCTACTCACTGTGCGGTGGCCGCTCTGTCTGGGGTGTGCTCGCATGGGATTAACCCAAATCGTGGTCCGCGGCGCGCGCCAGCACAACCTGAAGAATCTGAACCTGGAAATCCCGCGCAACGCCCTTACCGTGATCACCGGGCTTTCCGGCTCCGGTAAATCGTCGCTGGCGTTCGATACCATTTACGCCGAAGGCCAGCGCCGATATGTCGAATCGCTTTCCGCCTACGCGCGGCAATTCCTGGATCAAATGGAGCGGCCCGATGTGGATTCGATCGAGGGTCTTTCGCCTTCGATCGCCATCGAGCAAAAAACCACCACGCGCTCGCCGCGTTCCACCGTGGGCACGATCACCGAGATTTCCGATTTCCTGCGCGTGATCTACAGCTCCATCGGCGTGCCGCATTGCCCGAATTGCGGCAAGCCCATCGCGCGGCAATCCGCGGAGCAGATTGTGCAATCCATTCTGCGCGGCGAGCTCGCCAAGCCCGGCGATCGCGTGATGATCCTGGCGCCGCTGGCTCGCGGCCGCAAAGGCGAATACAAACAGGAACTGGAGAAACTGGCGCGCGATGGTTTCCTGCGCGCGCGCATCGATGGCCAACTCTATCCGCTCGACGACGCGCCGAAACTCGATAAGCGCAAGAACCACACGATTGAAGTTGTCGTCGATCGCCTGCTCGTGAAGCCCGGGATTGCCGGCCGCCTCGAACAATCGCTGGCCACGGCGCTGAAACTCGCGAAGGGATTGGTCACTGTCGCGGTCGTCGGGGGCTCCGAGGAAATTTATTCCGAAAAATTGGCCTGCCGCGATTGCGGAATTTCCGTGCCGCAGCTTGAGCCGCGCTCCTTCAGCTTCAATTCGCCGTACGGCGCGTGCCCGGTGTGCAACGGTCTCGGCTCGCGCTACGATTTTGATCCCGCGAAGGTGATCTCGGATTGGACGCGCCCGCTTTTCGAGGGCGGCCTGGGCCCCGGATCGAGTTCCGGCAACGTGCGGCGCACGCTGGAGCTCGCGGCCGTCGCCCACGGATTCGATCTCGCCACGCCCTTCGAGAAGTTCCCGCGCCGCGTGCAGAACTTGATTCTCTACGGCTTCCCGCCATCGCAAAGCGATGGCTCGCAGCAAACTGAAGCCCCCGCGCGCGGCCGCACAAAAACCAAACTCGCGCCGGGATTTCGCTTCCCCGGAATTTTCACGATGCTCGGCCGCAATCTCGAAGATTCGCGTTCGGATAATTATCGCGAATGGCTCACACAGTTCATGTCTCCCGCACCGTGCGCCGCGTGCGGACAGAAGCGTTTGCGTCCCGAAAGTTTGGCCGTGAAAGTCGCCGGGCGCTCGATTGCCGATTTCACGATGCTTCCAATCAGCCAAGCGCGCCCGGACGTGGATCGCATATTGAAAATCCTCTCGCCACGGCAATTGCAAATCGCCGGCCGCGCGCTTGAGGAAGTTTCCGAACGCCTCGATTTTCTTCTCGCCGTCGGCCTCGGCTATCTGAGCCTCGATCGCTCCGCGGCCACACTTAGCGGCGGAGAATCGCAGCGCATACGCTTGGCGACGCAGATCGGTTCGCGCTTGCGCGGCGTGCTTTACGTGCTCGATGAGCCATCGATCGGCTTGCACGCGCGCGACAACGAGCGCCTGCTGCAATCGCTCGGCCGCTTGCGCAATCTCGGCAACACCGTGCTCGTCGTCGAGCACGACGAAGAGACTATTCGCCGCGCCGATTTCGTTGTGGACCTCGGCCCCGGCGCAGGCAGCGCCGGCGGCTACTTGGTCGCAACCGGCAAGCCCGCGGAAATTGCCGCGAGCGAAACGTCGATGACCGGTCGCTACCTTTCCGGCGCGATGTCGATTCCCGTCCCCGAGCATCGTCGCTCGCCCAACGGTAAATCGCTCGCCGTGCTGGGCTGCACCGAAAACAATTTGAAGAACATCGATCTGCGTTTGCCGCTCGGCTTGCTCACCGTGATCACCGGCGTTTCCGGCTCCGGCAAATCCACGCTGGTGAACGAAATTCTGTACCACGCGCTGGCGCAAAAACTTTATCGCTCCACGCAACGCCCCGGCGCATTCCGCGAACTCACCGGCGCCGATCACATCGACAAGGTGATCGAAATAGACCAAGCGCCGATCGGCCGCACGCCGCGCTCGAATCCAGCCACCTACACCGGCGTGCTCACTCCGATTCGCGAGCTTTTCGCTATGCTGCCGGAATCGCGCGAGCGCGGCTATGCGCCCGGCCGCTTCAGTTTCAACGTGAAGGGCGGGCGCTGCGAGGCATGCCAGGGCGATGGCCAGCGCCGCATCGAAATGAATTTTCTGCCCGACGTGTTCGTTACTTGCGAAGTGTGCCGCGGCCGCCGCTATAACGCCGAAACGCTCGCCGTGCGCTACAAAGGTCTTTCGATTTCCGATCTGCTGAATCTTTCGATCGAAGACGCGCTGCCCGTGCTCGAAAATTTCCCGCAAATTCACCAGAAGCTCAAAACGCTGGTCGATGTCGGCCTCGGCTACATCCAGTTGGGCCAATCCGCCACCACGCTTTCCGGCGGCGAAGCGCAACGCATGAAGTTGGCCCGCGAATTGTCGCGCCGCCAAACCGGCCGCACGCTTTACATTCTCGATGAGCCCACGACCGGCCTGCACTTCGATGACGTCAAAAAGCTGCTCCACGTCCTGAATCGCTTGGTGGACGTCGGCAACACCGTGCTGATCATCGAGCACCAGCTCGACGTCATCAAGCAAGCCGATTGGGTGATCGATCTCGGTCCCGAAGGCGGCGAAGCGGGCGGCCGCATCGTCGCGCAAGGGACGCCCGAGCAAATCGCGCGCAACAAAAAATCCTACACCGGCCAAGTCCTAACGCGCGTCCTCCCGCTCGTCCCCTCCAACGGCCACTAAACGCGCTGCGCTACAGCGTATGATTTGCAATGGAACAGAGTTTGAACTGGGGTGAAACGGTTTGCGGCGGTAGAAAACGTCGTTCAAGCTTTGAGAAACGATTCCGTGCCAATTCCAGCTTCACGAAGAATCGCTCGGAGCGTTCCCTCCGCCATATCGCCGGAGTGATGCGGGATCGTCACCTTTCTCCCTGTTTGCGAATGACGCCATAGCTCGTGACTGCCGGGCCCTTGGCGATCGAACTGGAAACCGAACGAGCGGAGCCGTCGTACAACTTCACGATAGGAAAATCCCGCCAAGCGGCCCATTAAGACACGGAGACGGGGACTCGGAATTCCTGGCTGGACCGGTGGGTGCTGCGGAATACACGCGGAAGTGGATCGCCGTGTTCTATGCAGGATTCGACGATCTTTCGGGCAAGTCCCTGAGCAATTTCGACAGCTTCGGCAACGCTACGGCCTTCGGCTACCAACCCGGAAACATCGGGGCTCGTCCCAACGTAGCGGCCGTCTTTGAGGCGCTCCACACGTACTCGGATCGCCACTTCTTCAACCTTCGTGAGGTGCTCGTGCTTTCGCATCAGGTCCCTTCCCTTGGGCATTATACCAAGGCTTGCAGTTTCTGCGCGACGGCCTAAGCCATTTGACAGCGATGCGCGAACATCGGCACACTAGCGATTTCGTCCGCCTGCGGCGGACGCTATCGCGCGTAACGCGCCGCATCAAAGGACCGTCTTTGACCCGCACATGCGCTACTTGATCACCGGCATCACTGGATTCGTTGGGCCGCACATGGCCAATCTGCTCGTGGAAGAAGGGCACGAAGTCCACGGCCTGGTGCGCACGTCGAATGGGCGCGAGGACGATATTCGCGACGTCGTTCCCGATCGCATCTTCGACACGCTCACATTCCATTACGGCGATCTGACCGACTACGAATCGCTGACGAACGTGATTCGCAAGACGCCGTTCGATGGTGTGTTTCACCTCGCCGCGCAGAGCCATCCGCCGACGAGCTTCGCCGATCCGCGCGGCACATTCCTGATCAACGCCGTCGGCACGATGAATCTGGCGGAAGCGATTCGCGTGCATCGCCCGGCGTGCCGGCTGATGTCCTGTTCGACGTCCGAGGTTTACGGCGCGCCGCTGGAATCGCAGGGGCCGATCCACGAAGGCTTTCCGCTGGAGCCGGTGAATCCATACGGCGTGAGCAAGGCCGCGGCGGATCTGTACGTCCGCGAGCGCGCGGTTTCCGAGAAGCTGCCATTTTTCGTGACGCGCGCGTTTTCGCACACTGGCCCGCGGCGCGGAAAGCGATTTTCCATCGCTTCCGACGTGTATCAAATGGTGCGCATCCTGAAGGGATTTCAGGAGCCGGTGCTGCACGTCGGCACGCTTTCAAGCAAACGCGTGGTGATGGACGTGCGCGACGCTTGCCGCGCGTATCTATTGCTGATGCAGAAAGCCGCGGGCGGCGAAGCGTACAACGTCGGGGGCGATGAAGCGTTTACGATGCTGCAGATCGTCGAGCAACTTCTGGAAATGACCGGCCTGAAGGATCGCGTGAAAATTTCCGTCGATCCGAAACTCGTGCGCCCCATCGATATTCCGGTGCAGATTTGCGACACGCACAAGTGCCGCGAGCTGACGGGCTGGAAGCCGCTGATCCCCATCCGCCAAACGCTCGAAGATCTGATCGCATACTACGATCGAAAGATCGAGAAGTGAGCCGCGTGCTGCGCGCCGGCACATTTCGCAGGAAAATCGCGTGAACTCCTGGAATCCAGATCCGTTGCTGCCGCCCGCCGATCCGTCAACTGCTGAGACGCAGACCGCGCCGACGATCGACGCGCCCGCCGCGATTGTCGGCGGCGGCGAAACTGGCGCGCCGCGACGTGAGGTCCCTCCCGATCTCCGCGTGTCCTGGGGCTGGACCGATTTTCTTTGGTTTTTGCTGTTCGCGGTGATCAGCAGCATGGTGCTGACGGCGCTGGTCGAGGTGGCGGCCATCACATTCTTCCATTCGCCGGCGCCGCGCACGCACAGCAGCGATTCGCTGAGTCCCGCCGTGGTAGTGATCGGGCAGGGATTGTGGTCCGCTGCGGCGCTGATTTATTTGTACGCGATGGTGCGCATGCGTACGGCGGATCCATTTTGGCGATCGATTGGTTGGCGCGGGCTTCGTGGACCCAGCGAATCGCGGACGGGAGTCGCTCTGCTGTTCCTCTCCGGCGGCGCCGTTATGGCGGTGGCAGTTTCGGTGCTGGGACGCCTGAGCGGGGAAAACGGCCAACTGCCGATCGAAAAACTTTTCGATAGCCGAATGAGCGTCGAACTGCTGATGGCGCTGGGCATTCTGGTGGCGCCGCTGGTGGAGGAGACGATTTTTCGCGGCTTCCTTTACCCGCTGCTGGCGCGGCAATTCGGCGTACCGGTGGGCATCGTGATTACGGGTTTGGTGTTCGGCTTGATGCACGCGGCGCAGTTGTGGGGCGGATGGAGCCAGATCGCGCTGTTGGTGGGCGTCGGAATTACTCTCACTTGGGTGCGCGCGCGGACGGGCACGGTGCTGGCCAGTTTCCTGATGCACCTCGGTTACAACGGCCTGTTGTTTGCCGCTTTCTTCGCCGCCACGGGCGGGCTGCGTCATTTCCCGGCCGGCACATAGGACCGAGTGGATAGCGAGCACATGAAAGTTACACAGCCAATCGAGTGGACCGATCAGGGCGTCGTGATGGTGGACCAGCGGCGGCTGCCCACCGAAGTGATCCGCCATACTTACACCGACTATCGCGACGTCGCCGCGGCAATTCGCGACATGGTGATTCGCGGCGCGCCGGCGATCGGCGTGGCCGCTGCGATGGGATTCGCGCTGGGCGTGCTGCGCTCGAAAGCGAAAACGGTGGAAGAGTTGCGCGCGGAAGTGCCGCAGATCGCGGATGCTCTGGCGCACACGCGGCCTACCGCTGTCGATCTGTTCTGGGCGATCAAGCGAATGCAAGGCCGCTTCGATGCGCTCGCGGCCGCGGGCGATCTGGAAGCGCTGAAGCGCGAAATGGTGGCCGAAGCGCGCCACGTGCACGCCGATCGCTGGTCCGACGACGAAGCCATCGGCAAATTCGGCGCCGCGCTGCTGCCGGCCGAAGGCCAGATCATGACGCAGTGCAACGCCGGAGCGCTGGCCACCGCCGGAATCGGCACGGCTCTGGGCGTGATTCGTGTGGCCGCCGAGCAGGGCCGCAAAATGCACGTGCTGGTGCCCGAAACGCGGCCGTACTTGCAGGGCTCGCGCCTCACTGCGTGGGAGCTGCACGAAGACGGCATTCCGCTGACGCTGATCACGGACAACATGGTCGGGCATTTCTTCAAGAAGGGGCACGTGGGAGCGGTGGTGGTTGGCGCGGACCGAATCGCGGCCAACGGCGATACGGCCAACAAGATTGGCACGTATCAAATTGCCGTGCTGGCGCGCGAGCACAACGTGTCGTTCTATGTCGCCGCGCCGATCTCGACGCTCGATCTCGCAATTCCATCTGGCGAACAGATTCCCATCGAGGAGCGCGCCGCCGAAGAAGTGACGCACATTCGCGGCGTGCGCATCGCGCCGGAGGTCGCAGTGGCGAATCCCGCGTTCGACGTAACGCCCGCGCGATTGATCGCCGCAATCATCACCGAGCGCGGCGTGGCGCGCGCGCCGTATACCGATTCCCTGCGGAAGCTTGCCGCGGCGCGTTGAATGTTTCGCAATTGTGATTCCGGCGCAGTCGTGGCCGAAAACGAAATCGTGGGGGGGCCGAAAATGAAATCCAAATCTGCAATCCTGACGCTGGCGATGCTGGGAGCTTTCGCGACACTGGGCTTCGCGCGAGGCCAGAGCACCCCGCCGCCCCCTCCCCCGCCGAACGCGCCTGCGGGACCCTCGAAGCCAACGAGAATCCGTATCGGAGGGAACGTCCAAGGCGCGAAGCTGATCACTAAGGTGCAGCCGGTTTATCCACCGCCGGCGGCCGCAAAAGGTGTCCAAGGAAACGTAGTTCTGCATGCGGTGATCGGCAGAGACGGCAGTGTGAAGGCGCTTCAAGTGATTTCCGGCGATCCGCTGCTGACTCAGGCGGCATTGGACGCCGTAAGGAAATGGATGTACGCACCGACGCTGCTAAACGGCGATCCAGTCGAAGTTGATACGACGATTACGGTTGTATTCAAGCTGGACGCGAAACCACCGCAACAGCAGGCGGCTCCGGCTGCGCAGGCGGCGTCCCCGGCTCAAGCACCCGCGGCGACGCAAGGGCACACGATGCCGGGACAAACTCCACCCGCCGCGGCTCCGGCCATCGATCCGCAGTTGAAGGCCGATATTCTTCATCTTTTTCAGGTGATAAAGCTGCGCGAGAACACGGCGGACTCGATGCACGCCACGATCGACAAGTTGCGGCCCCAACTGATCGCATCGCTTCCGGCGACGCCCAACCGGGACAAAATTGTCGAGACGTATCTGAGCAGGCTTTTGGCACTGGTGCAGTCCGACGATTTCGTCAACGGCACAGTCGCCGTTTACGCGAAGTATCTTTCCGACGCCGACGTGAAGGCCCTGATCGCTTTCTACCAGACGCCGGCCGGAGAACACTACAACGCGGCGTCGACGAATATCTTCGCGGCGACCTCGCAGGTGGGACAGGAAAACGTGGCCAGAAATCTGCCCGGAATCCTGAAGGACCTGTGCTCCGAGTATCCCGAGCTTCAAGGCCAAGCCAGATTCTGCCCGAAGATCGAATTGGCTCCTGCGAATCCAGCAGCTCCGCCAACGCCAGCCGCTCCGGGCGCAACCGCCGCGCCGAGCGCACCAGGCGCACCCACTCCGCCGGCCACACCGCCTATGCATCCACCGGACGACCGAAGGTAGGCACTACCCCCACCCCCGGTTTTTTTGGAAGTATTGATTCTAGAAAGCTTAAGGTCAAGATTTGCGGAAGTATTGATTATAAAAGACTTTAACCGCCCGCTAATGAGCAAGATACAAAATGCGCGAAAATTCTTGGAAGTGTTGATTCTAAAGAGACTTAGGTTCGACATAAGTCCTCCATAATCAACACTTCCGAGACCTTGTAAGTGTTCATTCTAAAGGGACTTAGGATCAATTTAAGTCCTCTATAATCAACACTTCCGAGAAATGCTGCTAGTCGCAACTGAGTGTTGCAACTGGAGGTCGGGGGCGCTGCAAGGAAAAAGATAACGCCGAGGCGCAGAGAACGCCAAGACTCGCGGAGACGACTGCGCCAAGCGCCGTCGGCGGAGTCGTCACGGCGAGCAGGCGTGGATGCGATAAACGTGCGGCTGCAACTCATATGACATGTTAGCACGAATGGTACTCACATGTCAATGTATCTATTGAGTATTCGAATAGGATGGCTGTGGAAATTCATTCGAATGGCGCGTGATTCGGCTCGCCGCCATCAGGGACGCTCAGTTGTTATAGTAGGTGTATTTTCGATGCTCAACAGGGGCGGCGACTCGGGTTCCATTAGGATTCAGAACGGTCGCGGTCTTTTGGGTCCAATTTCTACGCTCGTCAAAAATGTAGCTGAAAGTCGACGTGGACGCTGAGCCGGATTGTTTGGTGGTCCACGAGAGCATGTTCCCGGAATCGTCGTAGGTATAGACCTGCTCGTCTCCCACGCTCCCATCGAGACCGTAGTGGGCCTCGTCCAGCAGATTACCTTGTTGGTCGTAGCGCTTCAGCACTCGGCCGACCTGCAGGCAATCACCGCAGCCCCAACCTCCGGTCCTCGATAGACCCGGCGCAGTCGTGACTGTCTCGATCTCGCGCCCGGAATTGTCGTAGGTCGTGTCGATCATCCAAGTCGGAGTCGAGGCCGGTGCCTGCCGATCGCGCGGGTAGAACCCGGTGGTGAAAACGAGTGTCCTCCTTCGGTTGGGAGCGGGGTATTGGTATTCCGTGTGCCCTTCGTCCGCTGCATTCGCGGCTTGAGGAACCTCCGCGATGAGCCGGCCCTGATCGTCATATCTGTAGTCGGTGCGGTCCCGCAATCCACCTCCCGGTGCGTAATGCAATTCCGATAATTCGTGGCCGTTGCCGTCGAACGTTTTTTCCAGAGTGACTTGTATGATTCCGTCGTCATTGTGGATTTGCGAGCGAATCAAATTACCTTGCGCGTCGTAGTAGAGGACCACTTCGTGTTCCGCGATAGCGTCGTTATGCAATGCAGCCCCGTTGGATCTGGTGGCAACGGTGCCGCCGCGGCCGTCAGGCGAGAAGGTGGTGCGGGATTCGAGCGATCCATCGTTCCTGACGACCGACGTTTCGGTGAGGTGCCCCTGCTCTGAAAATTTCCGTATCGTGTGATTTCCGTGGGCGCTATTGACTACGGAATCTTGATCGCTCACGGGCGTTTGCCAAATTTCTTCAGTTCGAACCGGGCCTTTTAGGCCGCAGTTGGCGCGTATGGAAGGATGCGAATCGCACGCTGGTATCCGCTGAGCGAACGATGGCCGAACGCATAGGGGCGATAGGCTCGCAAGCAAGAATCCTGGCAACAGCAAATACGAGCGGGCACCCGCGCTCCAGATACGTGGCATGACGATATGGACGCGACGCGGCGGCATCGGGTTGCTTCTTCGCGGCGGCGGCGAGTTACGAATATCTCGTCTGCGGCGTATCGTGCGTGGCGTTACCATTGCAGCGTCCGCCCTGCCGCAACGCACACACGAGAGTCATTCTGAGGCCGCCGCAGCGGCCGAAGAATCCCTCTTTCGTGGCCGTTGACTTCTGCCCTCGCCGCGCACGTCCACGTCAAAGGCCGTGAAAGAGGGATTCTTCGCTCCCCGCTGGTCGCTCAGAATGACTCTCGTTGTTTTGTCGCGGTGAAATGAACGCTACAACGGTAACTTCACCCACGATAGGCCGACGCAAAGGCGATATTCGTTATGCCCGCCATGCTCATTGCCGCTTTCTGCTCGCTTTTGGGCTGCGTCTTTCACCTTGACTTAAGGGCGGGGCGTGCTAAACTCTTGAATTGCGCTGTAGCCTGCCTGCTGGACAGGAGGGCATGTTCTTTGACAATTTGCACGAATGATATGTGCCAGAACCCGTTCGGTTCACACTTGGATTGCCGCGAGGTAAGCCAAGGATATTGAGGAAATCGAGCGACAAAAAAAGTTCGCCTGAAGATGTCTGGCCCCGAAGCGATTCGGGGTTTTTCATTTTTTGGCAAAGGATACAAACGAGAGTTTGATCCTGGCTCAGAGCGAACGCTGGCGGCGTGCTTAACACATGCAAGTCGAGTGCGCAGTTCTCTGTAGCAATACAGGGGATGGGCGCACGGCGCACGGGTGAGTAACACGTGGGCAATCTGCCCTTAGGTGGGGAATAACCCCGCGAAAGCGGGGCTAATACCGCATGACATTCCGGGGACCTCGGTTCACCGGACTCAAAGGCCGCAAGGCCGCCGAAGGAGGAGCCCGCGCCCGATTAGCTAGTTGGCGAGGTAACGGCTCACCAAGGCTTTGATCGGTAGCCGGTCTGAGAGGATGGCCGGCCACACTGGAACTGAGACACGGTCCAGACTCCTACGGGAGGCAGCAGTGGGGAATCTTGCGCAATGGGCGAAAGCCTGACGCAGCGACGCCGCGTGGGGGATGAAGCTTTTCGGAGTGTAAACCCCTTTCGATCCGGACGAATGTCCCGCAAGGGATTGACGGTACGGGTAGAAGAAGCCCCGGCTAACTACGTGCCAGCAGCCGCGGTAAGACGTAGGGGGCCAGCGTTGCTCGGAATTACTGGGCGTAAAGGGTTCGTAGGCGGTGCGGCAAGTCGGGAGTGAAATCTCTGGGCTTAACTCAGAGGCTGCTTCCGAAACTGCCGCGCTGGAGTGCGGGAGAGGCCAGTGGAATTGCAGGTGTAGCGGTGAAATGCGTAGATATCTGCAGGAACACCCGTGGCGAAGGCGGCTGGCTGGACCGCAACTGACGCTGAGGAACGAAAGCTAGGGGAGCAAACAGGATTAGATACCCTGGTAGTCCTAGCCCTAAACGATCAGGACTTGGGGTGC
>Ga0187875_10001800_pt1 | contig 16246 bp, 11 predicted proteins | sample June2016WEW_17_1_2_FD_132978 | JGI IMG/M metagenome (GOLD analysis project Ga0187875, IMG submission 132978) | Peatland microbial communities from SPRUCE experiment site at the Marcell Experimental Forest, Minnesota, USA - June2016WEW_17_10 | ecosystem: Environmental > Terrestrial > Soil >... | reverse complement strand
TTCGACCACGGTTTCTTCGACCACGGTTTCCTGGACCACGGTTTCCTGGACCACGGTTTCCTGGACCACGGTTTCCTGGACCACGGTTTCCTGGACCACGGTCTCCTGGACCACGGTCTCCCGGACCACAGTTTCCTGGACCACGGGCCTGGCCGCGATCCCGCCCCCGTCCGCTATGGGCGGGGCGGTCCCGTCCGCGCCCGGGGTTGCGCCCAGCGCGTCCAGGATGGCGTCGAGCGTCCGCTGGCTCACCCGGACCTGCCGCCCGTGCCAGTCCCGGTAGCTGGTGGCCACCCCGTCAGCTTCGGCCCGCCGTCTGGTCTCGTCGCTCGTCACCCTTCAATGATCGGGCCAACCGGTGGTGCGGCGCACAACCCTTACGGCCCCAGTTACCTCCTTGTGTGCCGAGTTGGCGGCATATTGGCCGGACTGGCTGGCACAGAACGCCCGTAGAACACCGCGCCGCCTGCTATTGCTTCGGGATCAGGGCCCAGGTGAGCCAGAGGCCGGCCAGGGTCTGGAGGACCGCGACCAGCAGGGTGGCCACGATCGCGACCGAGGCGTGCGGCGGGAGCCCGGCCAGCGCCGCGACCACTCGCGCGGTCGCGCGGACCGGGGCGCCATGGAGGGCCTGCCAGCCGAGCGGGATGGCCCAGCCGGCCGCGGCTACCAGTGCCGCGGCGGGCAGCGCCACACGCAGCCGCCAGCGCCCGTAGCGGGCGGCGGCCCCACCGGCCAGGCCGGCCACGAACGGCAGGAACCACCAGCCCGCCGCCGCCCCCAGCGCGATCAGGACGGCGGCGGCCACGCTGCCCAGCAGCCAGAGCGTGATGGGTCCCCGGTGGCCGGGGATCCACGACGGGTAATGCGGGGCCGGCGGCCCGGCGGGGGCGGGCGCTGGGGCACCGAGCCGCCCAAGCCGGTACGCGCCCCGCTTGCCCAGCCGGTTCAGGTCAGACACGGCCAGCCTCCCCGGCCGGGGTCGGGCGGCCGGGCGTCAGAGCCCAGGCAGGCGCGAGCGCCAAGGCAGGCGCCAGGAGCCACTGGCCGGGCGGGAGCCAGCGGCTGCGGCGGCGTCATGGGCGCAGCGTCCACCAGATCACCCCCGGCGACGATCCCGGTGGCGGCATCGGCAGGTAGCGCCCGTTCCACCAGTCAGCCACTTGATCCTCATACCACGGTGAGGCCGGGTTCTCACTCTGCCCACCGGGGTAAATGCCCTGGGCCGTCCCCGAGCCAGGGGCCGTCCAAGCCACGATCATCCGCCAGCTGGGCCCCTGGGTGGCCACCAGGCCGCCGTCCGCGGCGTCCACGGTCCACGGATCCCCGCCCGCCGCGCGGGGGCCGTAGCCCAGCGCGCCGGCCTGGGTGAGGGACGGGAACTGCCTGCTGTGCAGCCGGCCCCAGGCCCACGAGGACGGGGTGGCGCCCAGTCTGGCCGACAGGTGGGCCACCGCCGTGGCGAACGCGGCCCGCATGACCTGCGGGGCGGTGCGCCGTGGCCCGCCGGGCGCTCTGAAGGCGGGGTTGCCCGGGTCACTGAGGGTCCAGGTCTCCAGCACCTCGTCCAGGCTGGCCTGGTCCGGTGAGACCTTCAGCCCGGCCGGGTCCCGGTGCACCGGGACCGCCGCGGTGTGCCACCACGGCTGGAAGACCGCGGTCAGGTAGTCGGTCCAGAACGTCCACCACACCGACGCAGCCGCGGAACCGGCGGTCATCGCGCCGTTCCAGCCGCGCAGCACCCGGGCCGCCTGCTGCTGCTGCGCGGTCAGCCGCGCGCCGGGCTGGTGCAGCGCCCCGAGCAGCCGGGGCAGGATGCGCTGGGCCAGCGGGTCGGTCAGGCTGGTCTGCACGGCCGCGAAGTCGGCCGGGGCCATCCCGTGGCGTCCTTTCAGCGTGGCGTAGATCTGCGTGGCCCGGTAGCCCGGGTCGAAGAAGTCGGCGGTGGTGCCGATGTAGTACGGGTACGACGGCCCGACCGGGCGCTGGTTCGCCGTGGCCAGCACGTGCCCCGGCGGATCATAGGCCTGCGGGACCGCAGGGTAGGGGATCACCCCGGCCACGTCGTCCGCGCCGGTACCCGGCATCGGCAGCCAGGGCTGGCCGTGGCGGACCACCGGGTAGTACCCGGCCGAGACCGCGCCGATGTTGCCGCGGTCGTCCGCGTAGACGAAGTTCTGCGAGGGCGCGTGCCAGCTGGCCAGCGCCGCGTGGAACTGGGCCCAGTCACTGGCCTTGTTCACCGCCAGCATCACCGCCAGGTCGGGTGAGGGCACGTTGCCCATCCAGTCCACCGAGGTGGTCTGCCCGGCCTGGGTCATGACCGGCCCGTGGACGGTGAGGTCCACCGTGAGCGGCACCGCCGAACCACCCCGGACAGCGATCGTGTAACGCACCTGCCGCATCCGCCGCCACGCGCCCTCCCAGAAGTACTGGCCCGGCCGGGTCTTGCTGGTCTGCTCGGTGTAGAACAGCGTCGCCTGGTTCTGGGTGTCGGTGAGGGACCAGGCGATGTGCCTGTTGTGGCCGAGGAGGATACCGGGCAGGCCCGGGACGCTGACCCCGCTCACCGCGTACCCGGGGGCGGACAGCGCGACCTGGTACCAGATGGACGGGATGGTCTGCGGCAGGTGCGGGTCCCCGGCCAGCATGGACCGGCCACCCGCCACCGCCGGGCCGTTGGCGGCCCATGCGTTGCTGTCCGGGTAGGTGTGGACCTGCCCGGCGGGGAGGGCGCTGACGGTGGCGAGCAGCGCGGACGCCGCGCTGGCCTCAGCCGCGGGGACGCTGGCGGACCGGCTGGCGGACACGCGGGCGGCGCTGACCGCGGCGGCCGCGCGGCTGGGTGAGGGAGCACGGCGGACGGTCTTCGTTGCGGAAGAATTTGACGTTCCGGACGGGAGCGGGACGAGGCCGGCCTTCCGGTAGGGACCGGGGTCGTACGGGTGCTGCTCGTTCGGCGCGAGGACCGGGAACCAGGCCATAGTGCGCTTCGCGCCGAGCGCGCGCCCCAGCAGCGCGTAGTCCAGCGGGGTGGTGGTGAAGTCCAGTTGCTGGGTCAGATCGCCCTGGACGACCAGGCTGTCCACCGGCGTCCAGTCGCCCGGATACACCCCGGCCAGCGAGAACAGGGCGGGCCACTGCCGGTCGCCCCGGACCTGGGCCAGGTCGTCGTTCACCCCTCTCGCGAAGGCCAGCAAGCCCTGCGCGGTGGGGCTGGACCGGGGCATCTGCGCCCATTCCTCCTCCGCCGTGCGCACCAGGCCCAGGCGCAGCTCGAACTTGTCCGAGCTCACCGCGGACGGGCCCGCGAGCTGGGCGAGCCGGCCTTCGCCGAGCCGTCGCTCCAGGTCCATCTGGGCCAGCCGGAACCGGGCCTGCAGGTAGCCCTCGGCCAGGAACAGGTCGTGCAGGCCGGCCGCCCGGACCGAGGGCACGCCGTGGCCGGTGAACGACACCTGGACCGGGTGGTCCAGGCCCGGCAGGCTCAGCGCCTCCGAATGCGGCAGCTCGCCGCCGGTGGCCGAGGTCCACACCCCGCGGCCGGGGTCCAGGGCCGGGCCCAGCGCCGGGACCGAGGCGTAGCCGAAAGCCAGCACTCCGAGCAGGGCGGCGCAGGCCAGCGCGGGGATCGCCACACGGAGCACTCGCCAGGCGCTCCTGGAGCGCCGATGTTCCAGGGTCATGTGATCACCGCTACCGGACTCTATCCGGCCACCTCATCGCGGTGCCGCCTACCACAGGGCCGCCTACCACAGGGCCGCCTACCACAGGGCCGCCTACCAGATGCCAGGGTGGTGGTCCCGCCACGGGCGGGCCTCCTCCAGCTGGGCCGACAGCGAGATGAGCGTGCTTTCCTCCCCCATCCGCCCGGCCAGCATGACGCCGATCGGCAGCCCGGCCTCGTTCCAGGACAGCGGCAGGCTCACCGCTGGCTGCCCGGACAGGTTGAACAGCGCGGTGAAGGGGGTGAAGGCCTTCTGCCGCTCGAAGTTCTCCGGCGGGGATACCTCCTCGAAGTAGCCTACCGGCACCGGCGGGGACGCGAGCGTCGGCATCAGCACCGCGTCGTAGCCGTTCAGCACGGCGAGGGCCTGGCGCACCACGAGCTGCAGGTACGCCTGGGCGAAGACCAGGTCGCTGGCCGGGGTTTCCCGGCCGCGCTGGCGCATGTAAGCGGTGAACGGCAGCAGGCGGTCCTCGCGGGCCGGATCGACCGGGGCCAGCGTGGCCATCGCGTACCAGACCGTCTCGAACGCCGGCACCGTGTCCGGGCCGAACGGCATGGCCATGTCCTCGACCTCATGCCCCAGGCTGGCCAGCAGCGCGCTGGCGTCCTCGTAGGCGGCCACGCAGTCCCGGTGCACCACCGCGCCCTCGATCGGGTGCTGCAGGGTCCGGCCGATGCGCAGCCGCCCGGGCGGCCGCGAAGCATAACCCAGGAATGTCTCCCCCGGCGGGAGCGGCGGCTGGGTGTACATGTCGCCCGGCTGGTTGCCGGTCATCACGTCGAGCAGCAGCGCCGCGTCGGCTACCGACCGGGCCAGCGGGCCCTCGGTGGCCAGCCCGGCCAGGTCCGGGACGAGCGGCGCGTTGGAGATGCGGCCCCGGGACGGTTTGAGGCCGAACAGTCCGCAGACGCTGGACGGGATCCGGATCGAGCCGCCGCCGTCGCTGCCCTGGGCGGCCGGGGCCAGGCCGGCCGCCACGGCGGCCGCCGCGCCGCCACTCGACCCGCCCGCCGACCGGCTCAGGTCCCAGGGTGTCCGGGCCGGCGGCCCCACCGCGGTCTCGGTGTAGCAGGGCAGGCCGAACTCGGGGGTGGCCGTTTTCCCCGTGATCACGGCCCCGGCGGACCGGAGCGCGGCGGTGACGTGGTCGTCGGTGGCCGGGACGTTGTCGGCGTAGACGGCGGAGCCGAGTGTCTGGCGGACCCCGGCCACCATGTTCAGGTCCTTGATCGGGATGGGGATCCCGGTCAGCGGGGGGAGCTCGCCGGCGTCTTTCGCCCCGTTCACGGCTTTCTCGGCGCCGGCGGCCTGGGCCGTGGCCAGTTCCGCGGTGACCGTGAAGAAGGCGCCCACGTCGCCGTTCATCCGCTCGGTGCGGTGCAGGTAATGGGCGGTCACCTGCACCGGGGACAGCTCACGCTGGCGGATCGCGGCGGCCAGCTCGGTCACGGTCAGATCATGGATGTCACTCACGATTTCGCACCGTAGTCTCCTGTTCTGCCCGGGTCCAGAAGCCGGGTTCGGCGCATTCACGGTGTGTCACGTGATGTTCCCAGACAGCTACGCATTGCATCGGTTACGCTCTGACGCGTGGATCGGATGACGCGGCCGGGCACGGCCGGGGCTGCGCCAGGCCGCGCGGGCCCCGGTGACCCGGCGCCTGCCGCTACCGACCAGACGTCCGACGCTCCCGTCCAGACGCCCGACGCTGCCGACCAGACGCCCGACGGCGCGATCCCGGACCTGCGGGACGTAATGGGCCCGCCGGAGGTCGCGGACGAGATGGACGCTCTGGTCGCCCGGGACGACGCGGACGACGCCGACGGCCCGGCCGACTTCGACGGCCCGGCCAACCCCGACTTCGACGGCCCGGACGACCCCGACGGCCCGGACGACCCCGACGGCGCGGGCGACCCCGACAGGCCGGACGCCTCCGACGGGGGCATCGTCACTGCGGGTGACCGCCATCCGGCCGACGAGCACCCGCTGGCCAGTTTCGCGGCCGATCCCCGGATGCCGATCTGGACCCGCCGCGCGGTCATGGCCGCCGCGGCCGGCATCGTGGTGGGCATCCTCCTCGACTGGCGCTTCGGCCTGACCGCCGCGGCCGTGGTCGCGATCCTGGACACCGTCCACCGGTCGCGGACCACCGCGGTGATCCCCGCCGCGGTCCGGGTGACGTCGGCGCAACGGCGTACCCGGCGGCGGCTGCTGTGGGCGCGCCGGTCCGGCTACCTGACCCTGAACGGCCGGGCCATCCCGGGCACCAACTGCATCATCGATCACCTGATCGTCGGGCCGGCCGGGGTGTTCGCGGTGGATTCCGAGCGGTGGGACCGCCGGCTGCCGCTCCGGGCCACCCAGGGCGGCCACCTCTACCACGGCCCCTACAGTCAGACCACCCGGCTGAAGCACGCCCAGCTGGAAGCGGCCACGGCCGGCCGGCTGATCAGCGAGAGCCTGGGACGCAAGCAGCGGATCCGGCCGGCCATGGTGATCTACGGGCCCACCGTGCCGTGGACCGTGGCCCGGATCAGTGGCGTGGACGTGTTCAGCGGGCGGCGGCTCCGCAAGTACCTGCGGGCCCAGGCCCGGGCCCGGCGTGAGCAGCGGCTGACTCACGAGGAGATCGCGCGCATCCACGCGGCCGCTGAGACGGCCCTGCCGCCCCGCTGAGGCCGCCTGCCGTCCCGCCGTCCGGCGCCAGGCGCCCGGCTCGGCATCATCGGGGTGCGTTATGCCCCGCCGGCGGCGCACAACGCACCCCGATCATGGCTCGTCCCGCTGGCGGGCGCGCGCCTCCTGATGACCCGGCCGCCGGTACGCTGAAGGCTCCATCTTCATCAGAGTTCGCGTTATTCAGCGCTCGGCACCAACCGCTCGCCCGGGCCTGGCCGCGCCGGCCTCGCTTGCCGGTCCTGAATAACGCTCACTCGAAGCACCCTTGAGGGGAGCATGGTCATGCCACCGCTTCGGTCCCGGACGGTCACCCACGGCAGGAACATGGTCGGGGCACGCGCGCTGATGCGCGCCAGCGGGGTAGCCGGCGAGGACATCGGCAAGCCGATCGTGGCTGTGGCCAACAGCTTCACCGAGTTCGTCCCGGGCCACGTGCACCTGCGCGAGGTCGGCCAGGTGGTCTCCGACGCGGTGAAGGCGGCCGGCGCGGTCCCCCGCGAGTTCAACACGATCGCGGTGGACGACGGGATCGCCATGGGCCACGGCGGGATGCTCTACTCCCTGCCCAGCCGGGAGCTCATCGCCGACTCCGTCGAGTACATGGTCAACGCACACTGCGCGGACGCCCTGGTCTGCATCTCCAACTGCGACAAGATCACGCCCGGCATGCTGATGGCCGCGCTGCGGCTGAACATCCCGACCGTGTTCGTGTCCGGCGGCCCGATGGAGGCCGGGCGGGCCCGGCCCGGCGAGGTGACCGCCTCCGGTGATCCGCGCAAGCTGGACCTGATCAACCCCATGATCGCCGCAGCCGACCCGAGCGTGTCCGACGAGCAGCTGGCCGAGATGGAAGAGGCCGCCTGCCCGACCTGCGGCTCCTGCTCCGGCATGTTCACCGCGAACTCGATGAACTGCCTGACCGAGGCCATCGGCCTGGCCCTGCCGGGCAACGGCACCACGCTGGCCACCCACGCCGCCCGGCGGGCGCTGTTCGAGCGGGCCGGCGCGCTGGTGGTCGGCCTGGCTCAGCGGTACTACACCGGGGACGACGAGTCCGTGCTGCCGCGGTCGATCGCCAGCCGGGACGCGTTCGAGAACGCGATGGCACTGGACGTGGCGATGGGCGGATCGACCAACACGATCCTGCACCTGCTGGCGGCGGCCCACGAGGCGCGGGTCGGCTTCGGGCTCAAGGAGATCGACGAGCTGTCCCGCCGGGTGCCGTGCCTGTGCAAAGTCGCGCCCAGCAGCGAGCGCTACCACGTCGAGGACGTGCACCGGGCGGGCGGCATCCCCGCCATCCTGGGTGAGCTGAACCGCGCCGGCCTGCTGAACCCTGGCGTCCACACGGTGCACAGCTCCTCGCTCGGGGAGTTCCTCGACACCTGGGACCTGCGCTCGCCGTCGGTCACCGAGGAGGCCGTCGAGCTGTACCACGCGGCGCCTGGCGGCGTCCGCACGATCAAGCCGTTCTCCCAGGAGGCCCGCTGGACCAGCCTGGATGAGGACCGGGCGGAGGGCTGTATCCGGGATCTGGCGCACGCCTACACCCGGGACGGCGGCCTGGCCGTGCTCTACGGCAACCTGGCTCCTGAGGGCGCGATCGTGAAGACGGCCGGCGTGCCCGAGGAACTGTGGCGCTTCTCGGGGCCAGCCAAGGTGTTCGAGAGCCAGGAGGCAGCGGTCGAGGGCATTCTGGGCGGCACGGTCGAAGCGGGCGATGTGGTCCTCATCCGCTACGAAGGCCCCAGCGGCGGCCCCGGCATGCAGGAAATGCTGTACCCGACCAGCTTCCTCAAGGGGAAGGGCCTCGGCCGGGCCTGCGCGCTGGTCACCGACGGCCGGTTCTCCGGCGGCACCTCCGGGCTGTCCATCTGCCACGCGGCGCCGGAAGCCGCGGCGGGCGGGGTGATCGCGCTGGCCGAGGACGGCGACGTCGTGGAGATCGACATCCCGGCCCGGTCGCTGGAGCTGTCCGTCCCCGAGGCAGACCTGGCCGGGCGCCGCGAGCGGGTCCTCGACGCGCTGGGCGGCTACCGGCCCGCGAACCGGGACCGCACGGTCAGCGAGGCGCTGCGGGTCTACGCGGCGCTGGCCACCTCCGCCTCCGCCGGCGCGGTGCGGGACATCAGCCGCCTCGGGTCGGCCGGCCCCTTTTCTTCAGGCACTGGTTCCCCAGGCACTGGTTCCCCAGGCACTGGTTCCCCAGGCACTGTTTCCTCGGGCACTGTTTCCTCGGGCACGGGCCGGTGACCGGGCGGGTGCGGCCCTAGTGGCCGCAGCACGGGACTGGGTCGCTGGTGCGCGGCCCCGCACGCTCCCCGCGGCGGTGGTCCCGGTCGCGGTGGGGTCCGGGGTCGCGTTCGGCTACGGTCACTTCTCGCTGTGGCGGGGTGTCCTGGCGCTGATCGTCGCGCTGGCCCTCCAGGTCGGGGTGAACTACGCCAACGACTACAGCGACGGGATCCGCGGCACCGACGAGGTACGGGTCGGCCCGGTCCGGCTGGTCGCCGCCGAGCTCGCCCCGCCACGCCAGGTCAGGGACGCTGCCCTGGCCTGTTTCGCGGTGGCCTGCGCGGCCGGTTTGGTCCTGGCCGCGGTGACCTCCTGGTGGCTGATCCTGCTGGGCGCGGCGGCGGTCGCCGCGGCCTGGACGTACACCGGGGGCCGGCACCCGTACGGGTACCACGGCCTGGGCGAGATCGCGGTGTTCGCGTTCTTCGGGCTCGCCGCGGTGGCCGGGACCGCGTTCGTGGAGATGGACTCGCTGCCGTGGCTGGCGGTGGCCGCGTCCCTGCCGGTGGGGCTCCTGGCCTGCGCGCTGCTGGTGATCAACAACCTCCGCGACATCCCGTCGGACACCGCGTCGGGCAAGCGCACCCTCGCCGTGATCCTGGGGGACGCGCGGACCCGCACGCTGTACATAGTGTGCGTGCTCGGCCCGTTCGTGATCGCAGCGGCCATGGCGGCCGCGCGGCCACTGGCGCTGCTGGCCTTCGCGGCCCTCCCGCTGGCGCTGGCCCCGGTCCGCGGCGTGCGGCACGGGGCGACGGGCCCGGCCCTGATCGGCGCGCTCGGGATGACCGGGCGCCTCCAGCTCGCCTTCGGCGCCCTGCTGACGATCGGCCTGGCCATCCGCCTCTAACCCGGCCTCCCCGGCCTCGAAATCGATTAACTGTTCGGATTTCCCCCCAGATTCGGGGGGTAATCCGAACACTTAGTGGTTATCCACAGTCCCGTTGGGGGTGGGGGGCACGTTCGCCGTCGTGGGGAGCGGCTTCCCGCCCGGCGACTCAGCCTCGGCGCCTGGTCCGGGGTCCGTCAACGACGGGCCAGCTGAGACGGCCGGGGGGACAGCGCCAGCCACCACTGGACCAGTCCGGCCGCCACGGTCGGCCTCCGGGCCGCTGAACGCGCCGCTGAGCGTCTTGAGCGCCGTGGTCACCTCACTCGGGATCACCCAGAACGTGTTCCCCTGGGCCTGTGCCAGCTGCGGCAGCGTCTGCAGGTACTGGTAGGCGAGCACCTTGGGGTCGGCGTCCCCGTCGTGCACGGCCTGGAACACGGTGCCGATCGCCTGGGCCTGCCCTTCGGCCCGGAGGATCTGGCCCTGCCGTTCCCCCTCGGCCCGCAGGATGCTGCTCTGCTTCTCGCCCTCGGCGGTGAGGATCTTGGACTGGCGGACCCCCTCGGCGGTGAGCACGGCGGCCCGCTTCTCCCGCTCGGCCCGCATCTGCTTCTCCATCGCGTCGATGACGCTCTTGGGCGGGTCGATGGCCTTGATCTCCACCCGGGTGACCCGGAGCCCCCACTTGCCTGACGCGTCGTCCAGCACGCCGCGCAACCGCATGTTGATCTGGTCGCGCGAGGTCAGCGTCTGCTCCAGGTCCATGTTCCCGATCACGCTGCGCAGCATGGTGGCGGTGATCTGCTCGATGGCCTGGATGTAGTTGACGATCTCGTAGTCGGCCGCCCGGGGGTCGGTGACCTGGAAGAACAGCACCGTGTCGATGCTGACCACGAGGTTGTCCTCGGTGATCACCGGCTGCCCCCTGAAGGCCACCACCTGCTCGCGCAGGTCGATCAGCGGCTTGACCCGGTCCACGAACGGGAGGATGAAGTTCATCCCGGGTTCCAGGGTCTTGCGGTAGCGGCCGAACCGCTCGACGTTGCGGGCCCGGGCCTGAGGCACGATCCGGACAGTCTTGCCGACCGTGAGCACGATGAGGAGGACGACGACCAGGGCGGCTACAAGCGCGGCTATTTCCATGTCTACTCCCGCGGATGGACAAGTGCGGTGGCGCCCTCGATCGCGAAGACGTCGACGGTCGAGCCCACGGGGATGACCTGGGACTCGTCATAGGGGCGGGCGGACCATAGTTCGCCGCCGATGCGGACCCGCCCGCCGTCGTCGGTGATTTCCTCGATAACCTTGGCGGACCGCCCGACGAGGGCCGACGTCCCGGTGCGCAGCAACGGCGGCTGCTTGATGTGCCGCATCGCGATGGGGCGGACCACGACGAGCCCGGCCGCGGTGGCCACGGCGAACGCGCCCAGCTGGACGGGCAGGCCCAGCCCGGTGGCCCCGACCACGGCGGCCACCACCGCCCCGGCCGCGATCAGCCCGAAGGCCAGCGTGGTCGTCATGACCTCGGCGACCCCCAGCACCGCGGCGAGGACCAGCCAGACAATCCAGGACCCCATGGCTACTCCCGGGAGCGGGAGCGGCGGCGTGCGCGGCCTGCGCACGGGCCAGCCGCCCGGCCCTCCAACTCGACAGTACCCCCCCGCGCCACCACCGCGAGCGACCGAAGGTCCCCTCCCGCCCGTAAACCCTTTACACCGCCGCAACGAAAACCGAACCGTGCGCCCCGCACCCCCACGGCCGGCGCCGGGCCCGCCGGTCAGGGGGACAGCACCGCCCACCCGCGCACCCGCCACGGCCGGCGCCCGCCCCGCCGGTCACCGGCACCGCCGGCGGGGGCGATCGTTCCCATCCGGGCCCGGACCGGGAATTATGGTGCCAACCAACGTCGGGAGATGTCATGGCCAGTCCAGTACCGCTGTCCTACAGTCACGGAACTTCGCCGCAACCGCTGCTCGGCGAGACCATCGGCGCGAACCTGAGGCGCATCGCGGCCGCGCACGGCGGCCGGGAAGCGCTGGTCGATGTGCCGTCCGGGCGGCGCTGGACGTACGCGGAGTTCGACGCGGACACCGACACCCTGGCCCGGGGCCTGATCGCGGCCGGGATGAAGGCGGGTGACCGGGTGGGCATCTGGGCGCCGAACTGCCCGGAGTGGGCGCTGCTGCAGTACGCCACGGCCAAGGCGGGCATCATCCTGGTCAATATCAACCCGGCCTACCGCAGCCACGAGCTGGGCTATGTGCTGCGCCAGTCCGGGGTGCGGCTGCTGGTCAGCGCGGAGTCGTTCAAGTCCAGCAACTACCGGGCCATGGTCGAGGACGTCAGCGGGGATCTGCCCGGCCTCGAGAAGGTGATCTACCTGGGCTCGATCGACTGGGACGAGCTGTTCGTGGTCGGGGCCATGCCGATCGCGGGCGGGGGGGACCAGCTGGCCGAGCGGGAGGCTGCGGCGGGCTTCGACGACCCGATCAACATCCAGTACACCAGCGGCACCACGGGGTTCCCGAAGGGTGCCACGCTGTCCCACCACAACATCCTGAACAACGGGTTCTTCATCGGGGAGGGCTGCCGCTACACCGAGGCGGACCGGGTCTGCATCCCGGTGCCGTTCTACCACTGCTTCGGCATGGTGCTGGGCAACCTGGCCTGCACGACGCACGGGTCGGCGATCATCATTCCCGCCCCCGGGTTCGATCCCGCCGCGAGCCTGCGGGCCGTCGCGCAAGAACAGTGCACGTCCCTGTACGGGGTGCCGACCATGTTCATCGCCGAGCTGGCGCTGCCCGATTTCGCGTCCTATGACCTGTCCACCCTCCGGACCGGGATCATGGCCGGGTCGCCGTGCCCGGTCGAGGTGATGAAGCGGGTGGTCAGCGAGATGCACATGACCGAGGTGACGATCTGCTACGGGATGACCGAGACGTCCCCCGTGTCCGCGCAGACCACGGCCGACGACGACATGGAGCGGCGGGTGTCCACGGTGGGCCGGGTGCACCCGCATGTCGAGGTGAAGATCGTGGACCCGGAGACCGGGCTGGCCGTGCCCAGGGGGGTCACCGGGGAGATGTGCACCCGGGGCTACTCCGTGATGCTGTGCTACTGGGACAACCCGGAGCAGACCGCGGCCGTGATCGACCAGGCCCGCTGGATGCACACCGGCGACCTGGCCGTAATGGACGAGGCCGGGTACCTCAACATCGTCGGCCGGATCAAGGACATGATCATCCGCGGCGGCGAGAACGTCTATCCCCGGGAGATCGAGGAGTTCCTGTACCGCCACCCGGCGATCGAGGACGTCCAGGTCATCGGGGTGCCCGACCTCCGGTTCGGTGAGGAGATCTGCGCGTGGGTCAAGCTGCGCCCCGGCGAGGCCCTGAGCGAGGACGAACTGCGGGAGTACTGCCAGGGACAGATCGCGCACTACAAGATCCCCCGGTACCTACGGATCACCGGGCAGTTCCCGATGACGGTGACCGGCAAGGTCCAGAAGTTCAGGATGCGTGAGACGTCCATCACTGAACTGGGCCTCGAGGACGCGGCCAGCACCCCCACAGCCTGACTCCCCGGCCCCCCGGATCCCCCGGGGCCCCGGCCCGTTCCCCCCCGGCCCCCTTACCCCCGGCGAGGGCGGTCAGGTACGCCGGCGGCGGGCAGGGTCGGTGAGGGACGGGGGGTCGTAGCCGCGGTCCGGGGGGTTGATGTTAGTGCCCGGCGGCACGATCTCGTCGATCCGGTTCAGCACGTCGGGGCTGAGCACCACGTCGGCCGCGGCCAGCTGGCTTTCGAGCTGCTCCATGGTCCGCGGCCCGATGATCGCCGCGGTGACGGCGGGGTGGCTGCGCACGAAGGCGATGGCCAGCTGGATCAGGGTCAGGCCGGACTCCTCGGCCAGCACGGCCAGCTGCTCGACCGCGTCCAGCTTGGCCCGGTTGCCCGGCAGCGACATGTCGTAGCGCTGCGGCAGCCGCTCGGCCCGGCGGCTGACCGGGAGGTCCTGGCCCTTGCGGTAGCGGCCGGACAGCCAGCCCCCGGCCAGCGGGCTCCAGGGGATGACGCCCATCCCGTACCGCTGGCAGACCGGCAAGACCTCGGTCTCGACCCCGCGGACCAGGATCGAGTAGGGCGGCTGCTCGCAGACGAACCGCTCCCGCCCACGGCGCTCCGCGGTCCACTGGGCCTCGACGATCTGGGAGGGCGGGAACGTGGAACTGCCCGCGTAGCAGATCTTCCCGGCCCGGATCAGGTCGCTGAGGGCACCCAGGGTCTCGTCGATGTCCGTCTCGGGGTCGGGCCGGTGGATCTGGTACAGGTCGATATAGTCGGTGCCCAGCCGCCGCAGGCTGTTCTCGCATTCGCGGATCAGCCAGCGGCGGGAGTTGCCGCGCTCGTTCGGGTCCTGGCCCATGGTGCCGTTCGCCTTGGTGGCCAGCACGATGTTCTCGCGCCGGGTGCCGGCCAGCGCCTTGGCCACGATCTCCTCGGACTCCCCGCCCGAGTACACGTCCGCGGTGTCGACGAAATTGATTCCCGCCTCGAGGGCCCGGTTGATGATCCGGACCGAATCGGCGTGGTCGGGATTGCCCCAGGCGCCGAACATCATCGCCCCGAGGCACAGCGGGCTTACCTTGACTCCGGTCTGGCCGAGTACGCGAAGTTCCATTTAGCCAACCTTAATCCGAAGTTTCGCTGGCTTTGATGCCGGTCATGGCTCGTGGCTGGGCGGATGACCTGAATAGCCCTGAAATTGTAGACAGGATTTCTTGCGGTTTCCCAGATATGTGCCCGCCCGTGGCAGGATAATGGCCTTATGGGACGGCAGGCAGCGGGCGGGATGCACGTAGACAGGGTGCGGAGCCGGCATGTGGCAAAGTCCGGGGAGACCCGGGAGTACGAGTCGCGGCTGCTGCGCCGCTCGTTCCGCAAGCCCGATGGGAAGGTCGGCAAGGAAACCCTGGCGAACCTGTCGGCGCTGCCGGCCGCGGCCGTCGACGCGGTCGAGGCGGTATTGAAGGGCAAGACCCTGGTAGAGGCCGGCGCGGGCCTGGCGGTCACCCGGTCCCGAGCGCACGGGCATGTCGCGCTGGTGCACGCCGCGGCGCGGCAGCTGGGGCTGCCGGAGCTGCTCGGCCCGGCCTGCCGCCAGCGGGACCTGGCCTATGGGCTGATCATCTCCCGGGTGGTGGCGCCGAAGCCGAAGCTGGCGACCCTGGCCTGGTGGGATGACGTCACCCTGGGGGCGGACCTGGGCATCGCGGATGCGCCCCGCGATGGCGTCTATGAGGCGATGGACTGGCTGCTGGAACGCCAGGACCCGATCGAGGCGGAGCTGGCCGGCCGGCACCTGCACGAGGGCGGCATCGCCATGTTCGATCTCTCCTCGTCCTGGGTGGAGGGCAGCCACTGCGAGCTGGCCGCCCGCGGCTACTCCCGGGACGGCAAGAAAGGCCGGGAGCAGATCGAGTACGGGCTGCTCACCGATGCCGAAGGCCGCCCGGTCGCGATCCGGGTCTTCGCGGGCAACACCGCCGACCCGTCCGCGTTCATCCAGGCCGTTGACGTGATCCGGGACAAGTTCGGCCTGGCCCGGATGGTCATGGTCGGCGACCGCGGGATGATCACCTCCGCGAGAATCCGGGCACTGGAAGACCTGGGCGGCCTGTCGTGGATCACCTGCCTGCGCGCCCCGGCCATCCGCAAGCTCGCTGCCGATTCCGGGCCGCTGCAGCTGTCCCTCTTCGATCAGCAGGACCTGGCCGAGATCACCAGCCCGGACTACCCCGGCGAGCGCCTCATCGCCTGCCGCAACCCGCTGCTGGCCGCCGAGCGCGCCCGCAAGCGCGAGGACCTGCTCGCCGCAACCGAGGCCCTGCTGGCCAAGGTCGCCGCCCAGGCAGCCACCGGGCGGATCCGCGGCGCGGACAAGATCGGCGTCAGGGCAGGGCGGGTGGTGAACAAGCACAAGATGGCCAAGCACCTCATCCTCGACATCAGCGATGACCACCTGGCCTGGCGGCGCGACCAGGCCGCCATCGACGCCGAGGCCGCCCTGGACGGCATCTACGTCATCCGCACCCCGCTGCCCGCCTCCGAGATGGACGCGCCCGCCACCGTCACCGCCTACAAGAACCTGGCCTTCGTCGAACGTGACTTCCGGTCCATGAAGGCCGACGACCTTGACCTGCGCCCCATCCATCACTGGCTGGAAGACCGGGTCCGGGCCCACGTGCTGATCTGCATGCTCGCCGCCTACCTCGCCTGGCACCTGCGCAGGACCCTCGCCCCGCTCACCTACACCGACGAGCAGCCCGCCGCCCGCGGCGGCAACCCGGTCGCCCCCGCCCGCCGGTCCCGCCACGCCAGCATCAAGGCCGCGGCCCACGCCAGCGCCGACGGCCAGGCCCTGCGCAGCTTCCGCGGCCTCATCGACCACCTGGCCACGCTGACCCGGAACACCATCACCATCGGCGGCGCCAGCTTCGAGAAGATCACCAACCCCACCCCCGCCCAGCGCCGCGCCTTCGAGCTCATCGGGACCCCCATCCCGCTGACCCTCACCTTGCAGTAGACAGGACACCACTCCGGTCCACCGGCAAACCCGCAGCCCAGAGCCGCATCCACTCGCCTCATGACACGAAACTTCGGGCTAGACGCCGGTGGTCGAGCGGGGGTAGGCGACGGCCGGGTCGGT
>Ga0187875_10001799_pt1 | contig 16252 bp, 15 predicted proteins | sample June2016WEW_17_1_2_FD_132978 | JGI IMG/M metagenome (GOLD analysis project Ga0187875, IMG submission 132978) | Peatland microbial communities from SPRUCE experiment site at the Marcell Experimental Forest, Minnesota, USA - June2016WEW_17_10 | ecosystem: Environmental > Terrestrial > Soil >... | reverse complement strand
TGCAGCCGGCATCGCTGGATTCTTCGGCGCCATGCTCGACAAGAATGCCCCCGTCGAGAGTGGACAAACAATTCAGTTGGTTAAAGGAGAATTACCATGAGCGAACAAATCAACACGATCTCGGAAGATTCTGCCGGCCTTCCCAACGGCTCCGGTGCGGCCGCCATTCTGTCGGCAGGCATCGGCTCGTTCGCGGTGGCGATCTTCGCGATTGCGGCGGATAAATATGCGCTTGTGAAAAACTTGTTTGTCTTCTATAAGCCTACCGGAGCGCTCTCTGGCGAAACCACCGTCGCCATTCTTCTCTGGCTTGCTGCCTGGGCGATTCTCGATTGGCGCTGGCGCAAGAGGACGGTATCCCTGCGACGCATCAATGCCGTCGCGCTGGGGCTTCTTGGCCTGAGCCTGTTGCTGACCTTTCCACCAATTGGCGATCTGTTCTGAACAGTGACCGATCCGCACGAAAAATCAGTAGTCGCTTACTGGTGCCAGTCAAGCAGAATCCTCAAAATGAAAGAGGTCCAGGTTGGTATACCCCAACCAGGTCCCATTGGCCACGGTTGAATGGTTTGAGAGTTTTTGTTCCGGTATTGAATCAACATGTTTCTATATCTTCGTCAGGTTCGCCAGTTGGCGTTCGGTATTCCAAATTGGCACTAAACCTCCTACCATTTCTCGAAGGGTGTACTATTGGGTGTATTTACTTGACGCGATCTTGTATCTAGTTTATATACAACGACTTGTGTGAAGACATGAATTCCTCTCCACCTAGAGCGACGGACCCCTATAGACGAAACTGGACGCAAGCTGCTGAATGGGGGTAGATATGGGGGTACATGCATACAAGCAATCCGTAACGCGCTCATTTGTCAATAGTTGCAGTGTGATACGAATCCAGTCGTGCCTACCATATTTATCAACAACATAGCTGGAAGGCTCTGAATGTTTCACCTGTGAAACCTCACCTGCTTCCGTTTTCGCGGTCCCTACGCCCTATTGAACGGTTTGCGATCCAGGTTGCAACGCCCGCATCATTGAGTCCTGCGCGGCCAACATCGACGAATTCACCCGGTGAGCGCACAGCCCGAGCGTGGTCGAGACGGTGGCATGGCGTTAAAGCCCTTGAACCGTTTTAATGTCCGTTCCCTGATTGTGGACTGACCCCACAAAATGAGACAGGAATTTGTGCGACACTTGGCAGGGAGAGGAGCTGCAAGTGGCGAAGAGACGAGTCGGCAAATACCCTCTGTCGTTCCGGCAGATGGCGATTGAGCGGATGAAGGACTGTCCCAGCGTGTCTGCATTGGCGGAAGAGTTGGGTAGCCGACATCACTTACATCCGGCTGCAAGCCGAATTCGTGTACCTGGCGGTGATTCTGGATGGTTACTCGCGCAAGTGGGCGCCCTCTGGGCAGGGATGGAGGCTGGATCGCACCCTTACTTCCCGTCTGGCGGTCGATGCCTTGCAGCAAGCCATTGCCCTGCGAAGCCCCATGCCGGGCCTGGTGCATCATTCTGATCGCGGCGTGCAGTATGCCTCAGCCGACTACGTGGCAATTCTCAAGCAGTATGCAATCGTCTCGAGCATGAACCGGCCCGCGAACCCATACGACAACGCCAGCTGCGAGAGCTTCATCAAGACGCTCAAACGCGAGGAAATCTACGCGAACGAATACCGAGACCTGGTGGATTTGCACGGTCACATCGAGGAGTTCATCGACTGCTACTACAACCAGAAGCGACTGCATTCCGCTCTTGGTTACCAAACGCCGGAGGAGTTCGAAGCTCAAACGCGCGGCCAGAGCGAAGCAGAGTTAAATTCTGCTACACTGCGATTCTTCGCCGGAACACGGCAGAAAGCTTCAACAGCGCTGGTAGGGGAAGGGACTCAAACGCCGTCCCTTCCCCACATCCCTACCCGGCTTGGAGAATCAATGACATGACCTCCAAGACCGAACCGCGTCTCAACCTGTGTGAACCCCGAACTGTATCATGTGAAGGGTTCAGAATCGACAATACTGCCGGTGTAGCAATAGAAAACTGTCTCAACGAAGGGGTTCACCCCAAACGACTGTGGAGACTACTGTGGGTACCCCTCGGCCTGTCCTGTCTCCTGGGCGGATTTCTTCGTGGCCGGCCGGCCCGTGACAATCGACTCCAGGGCGTGGCGGATTTCAGTTCCTGGATCTTACGGCGCTTGTGTCCCAAAGTTAAATGGCTGCCATATAAGTTCAGGCCCGGTTCGTGATATAAGGTGCTTGTCTCCCCTTCCCTGGGGCGAAGTCCAGAGGCCAAGCCTCGTTTTCGGCCTTGACCGCACAGGGTGGGCGGAAGTTCACGCATGAGGTTTGCCTTCCGATGCTCGACGTTCATCTGCCCCATAAGGGTATTCACGGGTTTTGGGAGTTCTTTATTCACCTGTTCACGATCACCGTGGGCCTGCTGATTGCCACCCAAATCGAGAGCTGCATGGAGTGGCGGCATCATGTTCATGTGGCCGAGGAGGCGCGCCAGTCGCTACACGCCGAGATCCAAAGCAACCTGAACGACCTGAAGCGGATGCAGCCGGGGCTGAAGGAGTGGCGCGGCCAGATCGATGCCGACCTGGCGTTGATGGAGCGCATTCAGGAGCATCCTGAAGACATGAAGAATCAGCACGCCACCATGGCGCTGAGTTTCAGCGTCGTCAGCATGTCCGACACGGCGTGGAGAACGGCGCAGTCTACCGGCGCGCTGGCCTACATGCCCTATGAGGAAGCGCAGCGATATACCGCGATTTACCAGGCGCAGGCCGCGCTGGTGGCGCTGGAGGACAAACCGGTTGAAGATGTCGCCGCCATCAACGGCCTGATAGCAAAATACGATATTCATTCGAGCCAATCCGGCAAGGTCACCAGGGAGCAGGCCAGCGCCTTGGCGGAGAAGCTCGGCGCGATGCAAATGCATCTGTCCGTAGGGAGCGGGCTGCTGGAAGAGGATATCGAGCAGAGTCAGGCATTCCTGGAGAACCGCGAGGCCAAACACACCTTCGGAGAGCCCTTGAAATGATTCGCGGAGATGAGGCTTCCGGGTCTGCGTGGCGCGGACGGCAAAGGGAGTCGCGTGATAGAGTTTTAGAAACCCAAAGACAAGGATGCGACCGGAATTGACGCGACCAGAGTTTGCCACGCTTCGCAATAGCCCCGATGTTTCCGTTCTGATCATCGGCGGCGGCATCAACGGAATCGGCTTGTTCAACGAACTGGCGCTGCAGGGAATCGATGTGCTGCTGGTCGAGAAGACAGATTTCTGCGCCGGCGCCAGTTCCGGCATGACGCGGATCATTCACGGCGGCCTCCGCTACTTGGAGAACGCGGAGTTCCGCCTGGTGCGCGAGTCCCTCCGGGAACGAAACCGCCTGCTCAGAAACGCGCCCCACTGCGTCAAGCCCCTGCCTACGACGATTCCGATCTTCAATTGGATGTCGGGGATGGTTCCCGCCATCCGGAATGTGCTGGGATGGCCCACCAAGCCCGCCAATCGCGGAGCGCTGCTTATCAAGACCGGGCTGACGATGTATGACTTTCTGGCCGGCCGCAAGTCTCCGATGCCGCGCCATCGGTTCCGCTCCAGGCGCGCGGCGCTCGCGCTGCGGCCCACTTTGAATCCCGAGGTAATCTGCACCGCAACTTACTACGATGCCAAGATCACCTATCCGGAGCGGCTGTGCCTGGAGCTGGTGCAGGACGCCGAGGCCGCGCATTCTGGGGCGCACGCGGTGAATTACGTCCGGGCGGAGAGCGCGTCGGGCGGCGCCGTCACGCTGCGCGACGAGGTCTCCGGCGAGAGCTGCGAAGTTAGGCCGAAGGTGGTCGTCAATGCCACGGGGGCGTGGATCGACTTCACCAATCGCGATATCGGTCGCGAGAGCGGGTTTATCGGCGGCACCAAGGGCTCCCACATCGTGCTCGACCACCCAGAACTGGTGGCGGCGACCGGGGAAGATATGATCTACTTCGTCAACCGCGACGCCCGCATCTGCATCTTCTATGTGGTCGATGGCAAAGTGATAGCCGGCGCCACGGATATTCCCACACAAGATCCCGATGCTGCCTGCGACGAAGGCGAGGTGGACTATCTTCTCGAGTCCCTGCGGCAGGCCTTCCCATCGATTCGCGTGGGCCGGTCGCATGTGGTCTTTCGCTTCTGCGGCGTGCGACCTCTGCCGCGCAGCAATGCTCTCACGCCGGGCCAGATCAGCCGCGACCACAGCTTTCCGGTGCTGGCAGCGGGCAATGGAATCGACTTCCCCATCTACTCGCTGGTGGGCGGGAAGTGGACCACCTTCCGCGCGCTTGCCGAGCAGGTTGGGAACGAGATTCTGCGCGTGCTGGGCCGGCCGCGAGTGCGCAGTTCGGCCGATCTTCCCATCGGCGGCGGCAAAGGCTATCCCAGGCTGCCGGAGGGCACGGGATTGCCCCAGGAACGGCTCGCAACTCTCTCGGAGCGCTATGGCACGGGCGCGGACAAGGTGGCCGCATATCTGCTTTCGGGCGGGGATGCGCCGCTTGCCTGCCACGCCGGCTACTCCCGCCGGGAGATCGAGTACATCGCGCTGAACGAGCGCGTCGTCCACCTCGACGATCTGATCATGAGGCGAACGCTGATGGGCTTGCTGGGCGAGGTGAACCGGCCCTTGCTCGAGGAACTGGCCGCTGTCGTGGCGTCGGTTCTCCAGTGGCCGGCGGAGAAGACCGCGGCCGAGATCGAGCGCACCGTCCAACTATTCCGGAGGGTTCACGCGGTGATTTTGGCCAAGTGATCGAAGTCGGTCTTCAGGTGCTCATAGATGTCGCGATACACACGGTAGTACCCTGTGTACTTTTCGTGATTGGCCTGGTCCGGTTCGAGGCGCCGGTCAAGATGCACCATCTCCGATAGCGATTTGCGGACGTCGGGAAAGACTCCGGCCCCCATGCCCGCGATTATGGCTGCGCCGTAGGGAGAGCCGACCGAGGCGCGCGGCAGCAGCACCGGCATCCCCAGAACGTCGGCCTTGATCTGATTCCAGAGATCGTTGCGGCTGCAGCCGCCCACGCTTCTCATCTCGCGGACTTCTGCTCCGGCGCGCAGGGCCGTCTCGACGTTGTGGCGGAGGGCAAAGGCTGCGCCCTCCAGAATGGCGCGCACCAGCGCCGCTTTGGGGGTGGCCAGCGAGAGGCCGAAGAAGACTCCGCGGGCGTTGGTATGCCAAATCGGCGAACGCTCCCCCATCATGTAAGGAAGGAAGATAACCCCACCGCTGCCCGGCTCGACGGCGGCTGCCTGGCGCGTGATCAGATCGTATGCGTCGGCGCTGCTCTCGGAGGCGGCCTGGGTTCCCGTCTGCCCAAACTGATCCTGGAACCAGCGCAGGCACCCGCCCGAGGAGACCATGGCGCCGAGCAGCAGGTGAATTCCCGGCAGGGCGTGGGGCATGGCGATCAGCGCCGGCTCCGTCAAGCCGCGGTCGTTGGGGATGATGACGACGGTGGAGGTGCCCGTCATTTCGACGGCGATGCCCGGCTCGGCCACGCCTGCTTCCAGCGCCGCGGCGGGGCTATCGACGTTCCCGGCCATCACCGGAGTACCGGCCCTGAGGCCGGTTGCCTCGGCGGAATCGGCGGTGACCTCGCCCTGAATGTCGCGTCCTTCAATGACCTCCGGAAACTGCGCCGGGTCCACTCCACAGGCGGAGCAAAGCGCCTGGGACCACTCTCCCGTCGCGTAGTTGCGCATCTGCAACAGCACGGCGTGCGCCGGGTCCATGCCCAGCCGCCCGGTAAGCTGGTAGTTGAGGTACCCGTTCACTTGGACGAACTTCCAGGTCCGCTTGAGGATCTCGGGTTCGTGATTGCGCAGCCACAGCAGCCGCGCGGCCACGTAGAAAGCGTCCGGTCGGTTGCCGGTTATGCGATGTATCTCCTCCGCGCCCAGCAGTTCGGTCAGGCTCACCGCTTCGGCCTCGGCGCGGCGGTCCATCCATATCATCGCCGGGCGCAGGGGCCTGCCGGAGTGGTCCAGCGGCAGCAGAGTGGGCGCCTGGGAACTGATGGCCAGCCCCAAAACCCTTTCCCGCCCATGCTCGACCTTCCCCAGAGCCTCGCGAATGGCCTTGCAGGTTGCCTGCCACCAGTCTTCGGGATCCTGCTCCACCCACGCCGCGCGCAGGTGATGAAGCGGATACTCGGCTTGGCAGACGGCGCGGAGATTTCCCCGCAGGTCCAGCAGGACGGCCTTTACCGAACTGGTTCCGGCATCGATGCCGAGCAGCAGCGGTTCCACGTTACCCTTTCGCCGGCGGTCTCAGCGGCCCACATAGAGTGGCGCAATCGAGACCACCCCAAGGCCAGTCACAAAAAGCACAAACATCAATACCAGGAGCCGGTTGACGCGCGCGCCGCCCCCGGCGAACTCCTTCCACACGAGGACGCCCCAAAGCGCCCCCACCATCGTCGAGCCTTGCCCGATGGCGTAGCTGATCGCTGGCCCCACCTGCAACGCGCGCGGAGCGCTGGCGGCCACAAAGTTCGACAGCGAACCGGTCATCCACATTGCGCCGCCAAGGATGCCGAGAAAATGAAACCAGGAGCTGCCTTTCAGGTAATCCGCAAAACTCAGCCGCGGGCCTTCGATGGGGAATCTCAAGAAATAGAGATTGTAGACAAAGACCGAAACCAGTACGCCCAGGCCAAAGACGAACGCGACCGCGTAGGGACCAAGTCCTTTCGGGCCTGTCTTGCCGATCTCGACCAGCGGGTAAAACGTCCCCATCAAGATGCCGCCGACGACGCTCAGCTTGATCCCCTTCCATGTAGCGGCGCGCTTGGCGGCGGCATCCGCCTTGTCGCCGGGAGCGCTGCGGCTGACGGCGTGGGCGCGGTAGGCGATAGCGTCCACGATGATGGCTCCCACAATCAGGGCCACACCCAGGCACAACAGCCAGGGATTCCCCTGAGGGTTCACGGTGTAGTTCCAGATCACCCCTACGATGAGAGCCAGCCCCACGCCGATGGGAAAGCCCACCCCCATTCCGGCCACGGAGATTGCTCCCACCACCAGGATGTTGGACAGGTTGAAGACAACGCCGCCCGCGAAGCCGCAGAGGATATTCATAGCGCCCGCGCGCGCCAGATCGGCCGTGAAGCCGATGCCGTCCGACCCCCAGGTGCCGAAGGTCAGCCCAGCCAGGCCGGCGGCCAGCGCCACGCCGATGGAGTAGTCGTAGTAGAGAAGTTCAAAGCGCCAGCCCTTGGCGATCTTGAGCACGTTGGCCCAGGAGCCCCAGCAGAGCATGGTCAGAATCGTGAGCGCCAACGTGGTTCCGTACAGGTGCGGCAGAGTCATGAGAGCTCCTTTCGCTGCCGGGAGAGCGATTTCCACTGTTTGGAAGGTCGTGAGAATATTACCACTTTGCGCCAGGGGGATGAGCAGGCCGCCGCAACAAATTACGGCAGGTCATGCCCCCATGCCTCCACCTCGATGAAGCTGCACCACCTTGACGGATCGGAGGGCACAAGATTGGTTATCCGCAGCCAGGTAACCTTGCGCTTCGGAAATGGAAACTCCTGGAATTCGGCGGACGGACCGATCCGGATGGGAAGCCGGCTTCCATCGGAAAACTCCACGTCCGCGCTCTTCCAATAGCTATCGTGAGGGAAATCGGAGCGGACCATCAGGCGGATCTTGTCCAGCTCGACAGGGCGGCCAAAATCGAGCTTCCACCACAGGTCCAGGCGCAACTCCGGTCCCCACGACTCGTAGGGCCATACCCCGTGATGGCCGTTTTGCGCGTTCCCGTCAATGGCATTTCGGGCTGCAAAGTCGTACAGGCTTCTGGCATAGCTGTTGGTGCTGGCATGGGGATAAGCCTGCGCAGGCCCGTCTTCCGGTTGAAGCAGATCGCAGGGGTTCAGCGCCAGGTTGCGGTAGCCGGCAAGTTCTTCCTGGTTGAAGGCGCGAGCGACCACGCGATGGGAGTTGCCGGCGAAGCTCTCCGGCGCATAGGCGCTCCCCGTCTGCCGCTCCTCCCGGCCATAGGGAATCTCATAAGAGAAGCTCCCGCGAGAGGGATCGGGCAGATAGAGCAGGCAATCGGGCATGCTCTCGTCCAACCGTACCGCCATTCGCCGCGATCTGCTGAGGACGATGCGATCGCCGGGCCGATACTCGCGATCGAAGGAAAGGGCCGCGGACGATCCCATGGATGGCGGGGCATCGATGGGAGTGCTTGCAATTCTCGCCCCCTGGCCATCCCGCACTTCAATGTGGATCGGCTCCTCGCCGACGCCTTGTCTTTTCGCCGGCTGCCCACCCTGCGCAAACCTTCCGCCGAGAACCCATCCGCCAACCGAGACGGCTACAAGAACAATCGATATCCATCGTGAAAACGACTTGGATTTTGGGGTCATCGTCCCTCCATGGAACCAGCTTCGAACGGCGACTGCTCCCCGGCGGCTTTGGGCAGCGGAAGCAAACCTTTACCGCGGACTTTCAATCTGCTACTCACGCCCGCTCCGGCAACTTCCCTTTCCACCGCCATAGATTACCTCACCGGCATGATCGGCAACTCCGCGGCTGCGGACAACGATCCCTGACGGTATTCGCCATCCGGACCGGCCGCTGGCCTCTCGGCTTGCTTCCCGTTTCGGCGGAATCCGCGCCCCGGAAGAGCGTTCTTTTGACCCCAAGCGCGGAGCAATTCGAACAATTCTAGATTATTTGTTGCCACCAACGAATCCCCGCCGCATCTCATTTGTGCATCAGACGATTCAGCGCGGTGCCCGGCAGGTTGTTCCCCTCCGCGCGCATCCGGCGAGAGCGCTGCTCTCTTCCCCAACCCAAAAGCGGCCCTGCGGCCGGCACTGAAAGGAAATTGACCTATGAAGCGTTTGGCACTCGTAACAGGCATTCTGGCGCTCGCGGCTCCCATGGCGATGGCGCAATACTCCACCTGGGCCTCCGATCCGGCCCACAGCGAGGTCGACTTCAGCATCCGGCACGGCGGAGTCTCCAACGTGCATGGGCGCTTTGGCGGCGTTGCGGCCACACTTGTGTACAACGAGGCGGACGTGACCAAGTCCACCGTGACCGCCACCATCGACGTCAGCACAGTGGACACCGGCGTGGCGCTCCGCGACGCCGACCTCAAAAACGACAGTTTCCTTGACGTTGCCAAGTTCCCCACCGCCACCTTTACCAGCACCAATGTGGCGAAAAACGGCAACAAGCTGTCGGTGTCCGGCAACTTTACCCTGCACGGCGTCACCAAGCCGGTGGTCCTGGATGTGGAAGGCCCCAGCACACCGGTGGAGAGCATGATGGACCACAAGACGCACTCCGGCTTTTCCGCCACCACCACCATCAGCCGGACGGCCTACGGAATTGGAGCCACCTTCCCCTCAGCCCTGGTGGGCGACGACGTCAAGCTGACCATCGAGCTGGAAATCGTCAAGCAGGAAGTCAAACAGTAGACGCGGCCGGAGGCCGTGCTTTTTGAAAGAGCACGGCCTTGGCAGCCCGTTTCAGAACTCCTCCAGTGGCAGAAGCTGTGTCAGTCGTCCAACGGCTTCACCGCAGCCCGTGAAGCCCCCGCCCCGTCATTCGCTGCCACAAAAGTTTGATGCGTCTCCCCTGCTAGGCGCACGCCTGACCGTCCTTTCCGCCGTGTATCTCTGCTATCCTTAAGCGTTTACGTCTCCCAGGAGCGAGCGGTAATGCCGGAGCACAGAGGTCGCAAGCATCATCAGGATCGGGTGGCGGAGACGCTGCGCCTGGAGATCGGCGCCATGATCGAGGGCGAACTCGTCGACCCGCGCATCCACTTCTGCTATGTGACCGAAGTCTCGCTCAATCCCGGCGGAAAGTCGGCGCGCGTCTACGTGGCCGTCGACAACGCGGTCAAAGACATCGCCCAGGCCGAGGTGGATACGATTGCCGGCCTGGAGGCCGCCAAGGGCTACATCCGCTATGAGTTGAAGGAGCGGATGGGTGTGCGCCACGTGCCTGAGCTCAGCTTTCTAGCCGACCGCTCGGGCCGGTTCCAGGCGCGCATTCAGCAGTTGATGGACAGATCGCGCAAGCGGCAAAAGGTTTCGGCGGAGCAAGCGCCTCTTCCGGACCAGAAGCCTGCCGCTGAACAGCCTGCGGCCCCGGAGTAGCCACGCATGAATCTGATTCCCTCGAACTCGGCTCTCCAAGAATCCCCGGCCACGCCGTGGGAGACGCCTGCCGACACGCGCGATGCATGGAAGTCCACTCTCCAGGCAAACCCGCGCGAAGATCCGATCGCCGCCATTCTCAAGGTCCTCCGCCGGGGCGAGCGGTTCCTGGTCTGTTCGCATTCCTGGCCCGACGGTGATGCGGTGGGCAGCATGATAGCCATCGGAATGCTGCTCGAGCAGATGGGCAAGCAGGTCGACCTGGTCACTGCCGATCGGATTCCGGCCAACTGCCGCGCTCTGCCCGGAGTGGACGCCATCCGCTCCCAGGTGCGCGTCAAAGGGACCTATGACGCGGCGATTCTGCTCGAATGCGACGGCCTGGCCCGCGCCAAGCTGCCCGGACTGGAAGACTTTTTCCTCATCAACATCGACCACCACGTCAGCGGCCGCGCCTTTGCCCACTTGAACTGGATCGACCCGGATGCGACCAGCGTGGGCGAGCTGATCTACAAGCTGGTCAAGGCCGCCGGCGCCACAGTCACGCCGCAGATGGCCACCTGCCTCTATGCAACCGTGCTCACCGACACCGCGGGCTTCTGCTTCGGCTCCATCCAGGCTTCGACATTCGACCTGGCCCGGAACCTCGCCCTGGCCGGGGCCGATCCCATCCGCATCGCCCAGGACGTGTGCTTCTCCACGTCTACCTCCAAGATGCTCTTGCTGGGCGCGGCGCTCGGCAATCTGAACCGCGAGGGCCCGCTGGTCTGGCTCTGGGTCACGCACGACGATATGCTCCGCACCGGCGCCGTCGAGGAGGACTGCGACGGCATTGTGAACTTTGCAGTCTGCATCTCCGGCGTGGAGGCTGCGGTTTTCCTGCGCGAGCTTCCCGAAGGGAGCATTCGGCTGAGCCTGCGCGGCAAAGGCAAGGTGAACGTGGCCGCGATTGCCGGACGGTTGGGCGGCGGAGGCCATGAGAACCTGGCCGGCTGCACCATCCAGGGGCCTTTGCATCGCGCGCTCGACGAGATTCTGGCGGAATTGCGCCGTGGCACCGTCTCTTTCAGCGCGGAAGAAGCCTGAAATCGCTTGAGATTCCGCGCCAATCTGTTAGCCTTGTCCCTGTTGAATCTATAGCGAAACCTCCGCGCTTCTGTTGGGCGCGGATCGTAATCTGGCCAGGCCGGCTCCGCCGCGCGCTGCGACCAAAGCCGGCATCGATTTTGTGCGCGGAACGCCTTGAGTGTGCCCGCCGAAAGAAACACTGGGACTGGAGAAGCGCTGGAAGTGGAAACAACTCTGGAATCCTCCGCTCCGGAATCGCCCGAACGCCCGCGCAAACGGCTGCCCAGTTGGGCCGCCGTCCGCGAACTAACCGTCTTTCTTCTTTTCACCGTCTTTTTTCTTGTATATGGGCTGACTCCGCTGCTGGGCGGCGATGGGCTGGGCCTGGTGGGCGCCGACGAGCCCCGCTATGCGCAGATCGCGCACGAGATGCTGGTCCGGTTCGACTCCGCCCACACGTTCGGAGACAAACTCGGCGCCTGCGTCACTCCTTACCTCTACGGCCGTCCCTGGCTTGAGAAGCCGGCTCTTTACTACTGGCGCGCGATGTTCCTCTTTCAGGATTTCGGCGTCCACGACTGGAGCGCCCGCCTACCCTCGACCACCTTCGCCTTCATCATGGTCGGCCTTATTTACCTGCACATGCGGCGCTTCCGGCCCGGAGGCCATCTGGATGCCGCCCTCATCACCGTCGCCTGCGCGGGCATCATCGGCTTCGCGCGCGGCGCTTCCACCGATATGCAGATGGCGGCGCCTCTGGCCATCGGGCTTCTCGGCTGGTACGCCTGGTATGAGACCGATTCCAAGTTCTGGCTCTACGATATTTACTTCTTCACCGGCCTGGCCACCCTGGCCAAGGGTCCGGTCGCGCCCTTTCTGGCCATCGTCATCATCGTCGCTTTTGCTTTCTTGCGCCGCGAGTGGTCCATCCTCCGCCGCTCTCTCTGGTGGCCGGGATTGGTCCTGTACTTCGCCATGGTCCTGCCCTGGTTCATCGCCGTCCAGCATCAGAACCCCACCTTCTTCCGCGAGTTCTTTCTCGAGCACAACATCGAGCGCTTTACCACCGACCTCTATCAGCATGTGGAGCCCTTCTGGTATTACCTGCCGGTGGTGCTGCTGGCCATGATGCCCTGGACCGTGATCGCGGTCCGCGCCCTCGTCGACGGCATCCAGACCTCAGTCTGCGAGTGGCGCCTGCGCCATTCCAGCGATTGCAAGCGTTGCGCCAACCGTCCCGGCGACGCCTTCCCGGAGTTTCTGGTGATCTGGGCGCTCATTCCCATCGTATTCTTCTCCTTCTCCCGGTCCAAGCTGCCGGGTTACATTCTGCCCTCCATTCCGCCCATCGCTATCCTCACCGGAGACTACCTCTACCGCCGCCGCAATCCGGTCCTCAACCGCTGGGTACTTCTGGGCCACGCGGTGCTCTCCGGCATCATGACCATCTCCGTTCTGCTTTTGCCCTGGTTTGTGGCCCACCCCGGCAGTCTGCCCCCCGCTCGCGCGCTCACTGCCGCCCTGCTCGCCGCTACCGGCGCCGCGCTGCTGATTCTCATCGTGGTCAAGGGCTTCGGCGTGGCAAGGCTTCGGCTGGTCACCACCGCCGTGCTGGCCGTGCTGCTTCTGTTTCTTTATGGCGTAGGGCCCTTCTTCGGCATTCCGGAGGTTGCCAAGACCAAGCGCGTCGTTCAGCTCCTGGACCGCACCTACTCCGCGCGGCCGCTGGCCGATCGGCTGGCTGCCCAGGCCCCCGCCGGCGAGACTGTCGCGGTCTTCCGCGTGCGCCGCGATGTGGAGTATGGCCTCGCCTTCTATCGCAATTCCGAGGTTGTCAACTACGAACAGACCGGCGTGCCCGACGGGCAGCACCTGCTGGTGGTACGCGAAACTGGTCCCCGAGGTGTGGACTTGCGCACCTCAGCCGACTTGGCAGAGTACCTCGAAGGCCGGCATTACGAGCAACTCTTCACCTGGCCCGAGCAAGGACTGGTAGTTTATCTGGTTGGCAGCCGGTAAGCTGATAAGCTGAGCATCAGTTTGTACTTGGCCGCAAATCGTGGCAAAGTGGCCAGAAGGCGCAATTTGCCGCGCGGCTCCGCTGAGGCCTCACCCGATCCAGGCCTGAACCGCCTTCCGGGGCGGCCGCGGCCGGCCCACTTCCAGGGGGGAGAACCATGGCAACGGGCGTTTCCATCGAGATCCTCGACCTGCGGCACTTCGCGGCGCCCATGCTCCGCCCTGTGCTCGAGGTCGAAGGCGAGTTGTGGAAGCAGCGCCTGCACTGGGACTACCGCACCTCCACAAAGCTCCTCATGCAGTACCTCGACAGCCACATGCTGCCCGGCTACGCAGCTCTGGACGCGGGCCAGGTCACCGGCTATGCCTTCTGCGTGTACGAGGAGACCAAGGCCGTCATCGGAAATGTCTTTGCAATGGCCAACCCTCCAGCCGGCTCCCTGGCGCCTTCTTCCGCGGAGCCGGACTCTGACAGCCAGGTTCCCGCCTTCGCCATCGAAGTCGAACAGACTCTGCTCCGGCATCTCTTTGAATTGCTCCAGAACTCGCCGCAAGTCGACCGCATTGAATCCCAACTGCTTCTGCACCCTTCAGGCACCCACGCCGAGTTCTTTCGCCAGGCGGGATTCCAGGTCTTCCGCCGCCTCTTCATGGTGCATTCTCTTCAAGGTCTCTTGAGCCAGCCCCGCGTGGAGCTGCCCGGCGGCCTGGAACTGCGCCCATGGCGCGACGAGGATATGGTCTCCGCCAGCCGCCTCATCTACGAGGCCTATCGCGATCATCCGGACGCCGTGATCAACGACCAGTACCGCTCCTCCCAAGGCTCACTGCGATTTCTCCACAACATCGTCCGCTACTCCGGCTGCGGCACATTCTCCGCACAGGTCTCGTTTGTCATCGTCCACCGCTCCAACCGCGAAGTAGCGGCCCTGGTGCTGGGCTCTTGCGTAGGCCCTGACAGCGGCCATATCACCCAGGTCTGCGTTCATCCCGACTACCGCCGCCGCGGCCTGGCCCGCTTGCTGCTCTCCCTGGCTGCCTTCCATTTCAAGCGCCTGGGCGTCACCGAGATCTCCCTTACCGTCACCGAATCCAACTCCCAGGCCATCGATCTTTACCGCGCTGAGAGTTACGCCTGCCCGCACAGCTTCGACGCCGCCGTCTGGCAGCGGAGAGGCATTGCTTGAGGGAATATCTGGCCACAGCCTAAGAAGCGTTGTAGTCTCTTTCTGTCAACGCGCCGGCAATGCATTGAGTATGACCGCTGATCGCGCGAATTGCCTCAAGCCATTGGCCGGGATCGCCGGTCCAAGGCGTCTCGCATTAGCAGCGCCAGCGTACAAGGCACGACGATCAGGACCACGAAGGAGAGCCAATCCGGCCGCCCTTCCGTGCTCCACAGCCTCCACGCATGGGAGCCATGGCTCCATAGCGTTTCAAGAGTGAGCAGGCCAAACGCCCACACAAACCATCGCGGCCGCCGGAGAATATACCAGGCAAAGAGAAGATCGATTGCGCAGAAAGACGCATGCCGCCAATGCGCTCCGCCGTTGCTGAATGCAGGATGGAAGAAGGCCGCGGCATGGTAAACCGCCGCGCCCGCGAACAGAACCGCGAGAATGCGAAAGAGAGATTCGCGGGACACGTGGCTCCAGTTATCGCGCGATAAAGAACATAACCCAGCTCAGCGCCACCGCCGAACCGACAAACAGCACAAAGCAGTAAATCCCGTAGTGAAGCATCCGCCGCGGCGTCTCGCGCATGGTAATGCCGAAGACCACCGAAGCGAAAAGGGCAAAGAGCACAACCGCCGCAAAGTGAGAGGGCTTGAACACTTAGGATTTCCTCCCGGTGCGAAGATTGTGCGCGTCCACGGCGGCAATCACGTTCAGCAGCCCGGCCACCACGATGAAGCGCGTGCCGTAATCGGCGGTGGTCACCCGCACCTGGTCCGCGCCTAGGCCCAGAAGCTGGGCGGCCACGTAGAGTAGCCCATTTCCAAGATCGCCGGCCAGTCCCAGAACGTCCAGAATCTGGTGCACGCCGGTGAAGAGCATGCCCTGCATGGCCAGCCCCACTGCGAACATGCCCACGATCGACGCCGACAAGAACGCTCCCCGGCCCCACTTGCGTAACAGAAAGTGCCCTGCTCCGGGTACCAGCCAGCCCACTAACAGAGGCAGGTACACAAACCCCTGCCTGGACTCCTGTTCCTTGCCTTGCCGCGTGGCGGCGTTGTTGTTCTGTGCTGTAGCCATTCCTTCTTGAATATACCGCACCGCAGCCGGGTTATTTTCTGATCTCTGACCCCTGATCCCTGATCTCTGTTTTTCAGATTCGCACCAACTCGGTTTGAATCCGTCCCGTCACCCACGCCCTGCCGGGAGCGGTCAGCATATCCACCTCGCTGCGCACCCCAAACTCCGGCAGATAGATTCCCGGCTCGACCGAGAAGCAGGTATGCGGCAGCAGGAGCCGCTCGTCGTGGGTCTCCAGATTGTCAAGGTGCGCGCCCGCTCCGTGCAGTTCCTGGGCGATGTTGTGGCCGGTGCGATGGGTGAAGAACTCGCCGAAGCCGGCCGCCCGGATCACCGCGCGCGCCGCGTCGTCGGCCTCGTAACCGCGGATCGCGCGGCCCGCCGCAAAGGCCTGCTCCACAGTGGCGATGGCCGCGTCGCGCGCGTTGCGCACCGTCTCAAAGATCGACTGCTCGCGCTCCGTCGGCTCGCGCCCCACCACCCCGGTCCAGGTAATGTCGTAGAAGATACTGCCCGGCTTCTCCAGCCGTCCCCAAATATCGATCAGCACAAAATCGCCCTCGCGGATCGGCGCCGATCTCTCCTCCGTGGGCTCATAGTGCGAGTCGGAGCTGTTGGCGTTGGCGCTCACGTTGGGCCCGTTCTCCCACACCAGGCCTTCGCGGCGCATGGCCTCACTCAGCCATTCAACAAGCTCGAACTCCGTCACCTCGCCCGTCCGGCGCCGGC
>Ga0187875_10001788_pt1 | contig 16348 bp, 16 predicted proteins | sample June2016WEW_17_1_2_FD_132978 | JGI IMG/M metagenome (GOLD analysis project Ga0187875, IMG submission 132978) | Peatland microbial communities from SPRUCE experiment site at the Marcell Experimental Forest, Minnesota, USA - June2016WEW_17_10 | ecosystem: Environmental > Terrestrial > Soil >... | reverse complement strand
CAGGCGTTCGGCCAGTATCGCCGCCCCGCGACGCATGACTTCGGCTTCGTTCTTAGGAGCGTCGGACTCCTCCATGCCTGCCTCCTCTCGGCTGTCCCGGAAATTGGTGGATTCCGCTGGCGACGGAACATGTTATTTTACCGAACATCCAGGAGCACTTGAGACCAGGTCTGTTCAGGAAACAGTATATCTCCGCTGACAGCGGACGAATACTATTTCACGAACATTCGACACGGCGATGCAGCCCGCGCTGGTGGGGGAGAGTGACATCAAGTCATTGGGGAGCTCGGACCCGAAAGTCCGGCACAAAGAAATCCATTCCTACTTCTTCCCTACAACCTCTCCGCGATCAGTCGCAAGGCATGCAGTCGTCGCGTGGAACCCGAATGTCGAAATCGGTTGAACCCGAAGGTCGGGCACCAAGAAATCCATCCCTACTTTTGCCCTACTTTTGTCCCGCGAGCCGCTAATCGATCGTGCCAGCCCTCTCGTGGTGCCGCGGAGAAAACCCAGGTAGAGCCATCATTCAGGCCGACTTGAGCCGACTCGAACAGGCCCCAGAGAAGCCTCGGAGATGACTCATAACCCGAAGGTCGAAGGTTCAAATCCTTCCCCCGCCACCAAAATCCCTGGTCAGGTAGGCACCGAGCGTTGGTCCGGCGCGGCGCCCGAGGTTCTCACTTTGTTCGGCGGCGAGCTGAGAGGCGAGGTCGATTGCCCGGCCGCGATCGGTGCCGGCGGGATGCCAGCTGCGTCGTTCACGACCAGTGATCGGGTCGATGCCTTCATAGATGACCGCGTAGAAACGGTTCCTCCTCTTTGCTACGTAGGCGGGCATCGCGCCGTTCCTCCTGCTGGACGAGCCGTACCTTCCGGTGGAAGGTATCGGTGGAACTTCAACATTCGAGCGGGTCGCAAGGCCTTGCGGCCGGGTGATCAACTTGAAGGTCGGCTCGTAACTCGGCGAGTGGGACCCGCCTCCATATAGCTCTTGGCAGCTCTTGGCAGCGGCCCAAGGGGCTCGGTTCAGCCGTGCGCCGTTTCTCGCATCTCGTCGAATGCGGTGAGGGTCGGCTCGGCGAGCTGAGCAGCCTTGAGGAAGTCGCGGTGGATGACCTCGTTCAGCGCAGCGAATGAAGTCGCTTGCTTGACGTGGTGAAAGGCCGCCTGCACTCGGACTTGGACGAGGCCGGCGATGACGAAAGTGGCGAGCTGCACCTCGGGGTCGATCGGGTCCGCGCCGATTCGTTGCGCAAGTGCGATGGACACCTCGTCGATGAAGCGTGGCAGATCAGCGAACCGCGCCGCGACGAGCGTTGGCGATGTGCTGGCGACCTCGTGAAAGCGGCGGACCAGGTGCATTTGGCGGGCATCATCCAAGGCCTCCAAGCGACCCGGGTGAATCTCGCTGACTATCGATTGCACGACGACTTCGATCAGGGAAGCACTACCGCGTTCCCTCACGGCATCCGCCACGGCGTTGATCATGGGCTCGGAGCGATCGAAGAACATCGACTCCTTGGTAGTGAAGTAGTTGAATACCGTCTGCTCGGAGACCTCGGACGCGGCCGCGATCTGGGCCACGGTCACGTTGTCGAACCCGTGAACCAAGAACATCGCGGTCGCGACGTCGGAGATCCGCTGACGAACCTGCCGCTTCTTGCGTTCGCGCAGGCCCTCGTTCTGGTCCCGGGCCTCGTCGGCATGCGTGGCTTCGAAGAGCTCGAGGATGGCATCTACGTCGAGGTTGTCGCCATTTCTCGTCATGCGAACCCAGTATGACAGAATCGTAGAGTCGTGCTAACATTTGTGTAACACAAAGTTTGGAGTAGCACTATGAAAACCGGAACCCCCGAAGCCGGACGATCGAGCACCGGCGCCGAGCGAGCTGGGCGTGACAGCTCCCCTTCGGGCACCGTGGCCGTTGAGGCGCGCGGCCTGACGAAGCTGTTCGGCACGAATCGCGCCGTGGACGACATCGACCTCACCGTCATGGAAGGTGAGATCTTCGGGGTGCTCGGCCCGAACGGTGCCGGGAAGACCACGATGCTGAACATGTTGGCGACGCTGCTGCCGATTGATAGCGGCGAGGCGAGGATCTTCGGCTACAACGTCCGCAGTCAGGGCCACGCTGTGCGGCAACTGATCGGCGTCACTGGTCAGTTCGCGTCGGTCGACGAGAACCTGACTGGCCGCGAGAACCTCTGGCTGTTTGGTCGCCTGCAGGGTCTGTCCTCCAAGAGGGCCCACAGCATCGGCGACGACCTGCTCGCGCAGTTCGACCTCGCGGAGGCCGCTCACCGACCCATCTCCCAGTTCTCCGGCGGCATGCGGCGCCGCCTTGATCTCGCGGCCAGCCTGATCACCAGACCCGCACTGATCTTCCTCGACGAGCCCACGACCGGTCTCGACCCCCGGAATCGCAGCCAGATGTGGGACACGATCCGCGACCTGGTCGCTGAGGGTTCGACCATCATGTTGACCACCCAGTATCTCGACGAAGCCGACGCACTCGCCGGGCGGATCGCCGTCATCGATCGCGGTCGAAAGGTCGCCGAGGGCACTCCGAGCCAGCTCAAGACCCAGATAGGCACATCGAGCCTCCGTGTCCAGATGGCCGAGGGCGCCGACACGGCAAAGGCGGTCGCACTGGCTGCAGAACTGACCCGTGTCACACCGATCGTTTCCCCAACCGGCTCAGGATTCAGCGTCACGCTGAGCGACGCCAACCAGGCTGCCGACGTCCTCATCGCGCTGCGGAACCACCAGCTCGATATCACGAGCACAACCGTCGAACAACCGAGCCTCGACGAGGTGTTTTTCGCCCTGACCGGCCACACGAGTGAAACCCGTATCCCTGAAACCGAGGTGAGCCAATCATGACCGCAACCATGACCAACCCAATCACCACGGGCCGACCGGCCGCGCGCACCGTCAAAGCGTCAGTACCCGTTCGCGAGGCGCTCACCCAGATCACGACGCTGGCATGGCGCGCCCTCATAAAGATGAGTCGCAATCCCGAACAGCTCGTCGACGTCACCTTCATGCCCGTGCTGTTCACCGTGATGTTCGGGCTCATGTTCGGCGGGGCCGTCTCCGGCAGCACCGCCCACTACCTGCCGACCCTCATCCCGGGCATCATCGCCATGACCACCATCACCGCGTGCGTGGCCGCCGGCATCCAACTCCGCGAGGACATGGACAAGGGCGTGTTCGATCGCTTCCGGTCGCTGCCCATCGCCCGGATCGCCCCGCTCGCCGGACCGATGCTGGCCGACCTCGCCCGCTATGCCATCGCGGCCGGCATCACCCTGACCGTGGGCGTAATCATGGGCTACCGCCCCGGTGGTGGTGTTCCCGGCGTGCTCGCCGGAGTGGTGCTCGCGGTCATCACCGGCTGGTCCATCGCTTGGATCTTCCTATGGATCGGTACCAGAGCCAGGAGCGTCGGCGCCGTCCAGGGGATGTCCATGATGATCATGTTCCCTCTGGCCTTCCTGTCCAACGCGTTCGTCCCCGTCGACACCCTTCCGGGATGGCTCCAGGCCGTGACGCGGGTCAATCCCGTCTCTCACGTCGTCTCGGCGTTGCGTGACCTGGTGAACGACGGCGCCGTGACTGCTCAGGTCGGATGGGCACTACTCGGATGTGCCACGGTCGCCGCGATCTTCATTCCACTTGCCGTTCGCTCGTACTCCAGGCAGGTTTGACGAGCCCGGTGTTGCGCTCGCCCCGGGACCCGGGCGTTGGAGGTTCTCAGGTGAGCGATGAGGTCGCTGAGGAGCCCATGTTTCGCTACACATCGGCCGATTCGTTCAGGATCGCGCTGCTCGCTCTGACGAGAAACGCCACCTGCCGCGCAACGGTTTCAGGCTTGCTCCTCCCCGCCGTCAGTCATACGGTCCCTGCCCGGGGCACCCTTGTCCGGCGCCGGGGCAGAGGCGATCGGACCTGGGAGCTGACCATGCGACAGGCGATCACCACTCGGTCGGCTCCAGCTCTGCGATTTCGCCGGCGCGGCCGTGCACTTTCTCGATCGCGTCGACGACACTTTGGGCGTCTTGCCTGCTTCCGGTCAGTACCTCGGTCTTGAACCAGATCGCCGTCTTGGACAGGTGCTCGGCAACCGGCATGTGCAAGGACGCGTAGGCGGGGTAGGCGCTCGTGTCTCTGATGTGCGGGGCGAGACCGCCCTCACGGCTGAACATTTCGAGTTGGTGCATCGGCGGGTAAGCCGTCGTGAGCGGCATTCCCTCAGCGAGCAGAGCGGTGCGAAGCCTGTCCCTGTCGGGGAACAGCTCCGGGTCGAAGTTGACCATGTAGTCGTAGTTGCCCTGGGAAGTGCACCCCTTGTGGCGACCCAGGGGGATGACGCCGGAGATGTCCGCCAGAGCCGCGTTCAAGTAGTCGACGTTGGCCGAACGGATCTCTTGCTGGGCGGGGAACCGCGCCAGCTGGGCCCGCAGCACCGCGCCCTGCCACTCGCTGAGACGCAGGTTGCCCGCCAGCTCGAAGTGACGGTAGTACCAGCAACCGGGGTGCCGGCCACAGTTGACCAACGAGGCCACTCGTTCGACTATCTCGGGGCGTCGGCTGACGACCGCGCCGCCCTCGCCCGCGGTCATGTTCTTCGACGCTTGGAACGAGAACGTTCCGGCATCTCCGACCGTACCGGCGTGCTGGCCGTGCCAAGTAGACCCGTGGGCCTGAGCCGCGTCCTCGAGGATGACGAGGCCGTGCTCGGTGGCTAGTTTGCGCAGGCCGTCGAGGTCCGCCATGCCACCTCCGAGATGGACCGGGATTATCGCCCTGGTCCTGCCCGTGATCGCCGCAGCCGCCGCGGCGACGTCGATCGTGCCCGTGTGTAGGTCGACGTCGACGATGACGGGGATGGCGTTGGCCGCAAGGACGGCGCCGATCGTGGCCATGAAGGACCAGGCGGGAATGATCACCTCGTCTCCCTGCCCAACGTCGAGCGCGGCCAGGCCCACCTCGAGGGCAGCGGTACCGTTGGTGAGCGCAGTCGTCCCGGAAGCTCCCGTGAAGGCGGACCACTCGGCCTCGAAGGCTCGCACCTCGGTTCCCTCGGTTGCCCACCAGTTGCGCGAGTCCAGAACACGCAGGACAGCGGACCGCTCTGCGTCGTCGAACTGGGGCCAGGGCGGGAACGGAACGGAGCGGACGGGAGTGCCACCTTTGGCAGCAAGCTTGTCCATAACGCGTTTACTCCCTTTCATCGTTGTAACTCGGACTTGAGTGTCAAGGTCGGGAGGCTAGGCCTTGCAGAGGTCACCTCACCGCGCGATAGGGACGTCGGTCCAGGCTCCAGTGGCGGCCGAATCGAGGACGGCCTCGGTGATCTCGGCCGCACGTCGGCCGTCGGAGAAGCCGGGCAGCCCGTCAGGAGTCGCACCGGCGACGGCCGCGTAGCAGTCGGCCACGAAGGCGTTGAAGCAGTCCTGGAAGCCTTGGGGATGGCCGGCTGGTACCGTCACATACTTAGCAGCCGCGGGGCGCAGGCCGTCAGGTGAACGGAAGAGCAACTGGTTCGTCGACCGTCCGCCTATCCAGAGGCAGTCGGGCTCCTCGTGGTCGAACACGAAGCTCGCCCCGGTACCGTCGAGGGACAGCCAGAGCCGGTTCTTGCGCCCGAGCGCCACCTGACTCAGCACAACCGAGCCGATGGCGCCGCCGTGGGTCTCGAAGTTCACGGTAACGGCGTCCTCGGTGTGGATGGCTGTCGGGCCGTCCGGGCCGCGCCGGGTCGGGAACACGGTGAGGAGTTGGGCACAAAGGCGCGTGATGCGCTGGCCGGATGTGAACTCAGCGAGATCGGCCCAGTGCACGCCTATGTCCGCGAACACTCGCGACGCACCGCCGAGCGCGGGGTCCACACGCCAGTCCGTGTCGGACTCCTCCGCCAACCAGTCCTGCAGGTACGAGCCGTGAAGCATGGTCAAGGTGCCGGCTTCGTGGCTGCGCACCCGCTCGCGTATCTCGCGCACGATCGGGTAGTACCGATAGACGAAGGGAATGGCTGCGACGACGCCTGCATCGGCGGCGAGGCGTTCAAGCTTCTCGGCCTCGGCTATGCACGTCGCGAGGGGCTTCTCGCAGACGACGTGTTTGCCTGCAGCTATGGCGCCTTCGACCAAAGGAGCGTGCAGATAGTTGGGCACGCACACGTGGACGACATCCACCTCGGGGTCGGCGATCAGGTCCTCTGCGGTTTGGAAGACCCTGTCGAAGCGCAAATCCTCCGCCAGAGAAACAGCGCGCGAAGGCAGCAAGTCAGCGACGCCGGCCAGGCGGTTTCCAGTCAGTTGTGCCGCCCTGGCATGCACGCGACCGATGAAGCCTGCGCCGATGATTCCAACTCTAAGCGGCTCTCCCATGTTGCCTCCCTGTAGCATGAGACTCGTCCAGGAGCGATGATAGGCGGTGCAATATGCCGTGCGCCAGCTGCCGAGAAGTTGAAGGACGCACCACTTTGCAGTTCTCGCAAAGACACCCGCGAGTTGGGTTCTCACCGCTCTCAGTCTTGGCGCAGCTGGTGTCCAAGGCAAACATGAATGGCTGATAGCCTCCTGAAAGCTGCCCTTGCGTGAGCGGGTGAGCACGTCCGTGAAGGAGGGAATATGGCTGACAGCGTGCTTCTCGTCACAGGTGGAGGCTCCGGCATCGGGCGCGCCGTAGCCCTTCTTGCAGCCAAGTCCGGCCTCCGCGTGGCCGTGCTCGCCCGCTCTGCCGACTCGGTACGCGGAGTGGCCGACGAGGCCAGCACGCTCGGAGCGCCGAAGGCGGTCGGCATCGCGTGCGACGTAACCTCAGAAGAGGAGGTCGTTGCAGCTTTTGATGTGGCCGAAGAACAGCTTGGACCGCTCTCTGGGTTGTTTGCCAACGCCGGTATCGAGCAGCCAAGGCTTGCTCACGAGCTCTCGCTCGAGACGTGGAACGCGGTCATCGCGACGAACCTGACCGGGACATTCCTGACGTGCCGGCAAGCACTGCGCTGCATGTTGAAATCGGGGCGCCGGGGCTCGCTGGTTCTGTGCTCGTCACCCGCGAGTTTTGTGGCCTTCGCAGGAGGTGGTGCGAGCTCTTATAGCGCCTCAAAAGGGGGAATATCTTCTTTGATGCGGACGCTGGCCGTAGACTACGCGAAGTATGGCATCCGAGTAAATGCGGTCGTGCCGGGGGCGACGGATACCCCCCTCACCTGGGCGGGGCTTTCGAGGGATCAAAAGGACGTGCTTCGACGCACTCTTTCTGAGGAGATCCCGCTCGGAAGACTTGCGGATCCGGAGGAACCGGCAGAGGCAGTCCTGTGGCTCTTGTCTGAAAAAGCCCGCTACGTGACCGGGTCACATTTGGTTTGTGACGGCGGCATCCTTGCGAAGGCATCGATCAGCGCGTGACCTGACTATCCACCGTGGCCGGCGCGGGCAGCTTGGTCTAGGCAGGTTCTCCTTTGTAGAGCCAACATGCTGCCCACTGCCCGCCTTCAAGCTGGACATGGCCGGGCTTCTGTTCTTTACAGATGTCCATCACGTGAGGGCAGCGCGGGTGGAAGCGACATCCGGAAGGCGGGTTGATCAGGCTGGGGGGCTCGCCAGTCGAGGGCACGGTAGCCGTCGACTCCCTTTCCGGGTTGGGAGCGGAGTCGCGCAGCAGTTGCGTGTAGGGGTGGGCGGGCCGCAGGGCCACCTGCTCGGATGGCCCGCCTTCGATCAGCTGGCCTCCGTACATCACGAGCGTCGTGTCGGCGAAGTAGCGGGCGGAGGCGATGTCATGGGTGATGTACAAGAGCGCGAGGTGCCTGTCGGTGGCCAGACCCCGGAGGAGATTCAGGACGCCGAGCCGCGTCGAGACGTCGAGCATCGAGACGGGCTCGTCCGCCAGGATCACCGAAGGTTGCGCCGCCAAGGCTCTCGCGACCGCGATCCGCTGCCGTTGGCCACCGGAGAGCTCGTGGGGGTACTTGGATACGAACTGGTCCGCCGGAGTCAGCTGCACATCGGCAAGGAGCTTTTCCACGGCCGCCTTTGCCCTTCTGCCTGAGCGGGCGAATCCGTGGATCACAAGCGGCCGTGCGAGGTGATAGCCGACTGTGTGCAGCGGGTTCAGGGAGCTGAACGGATCCTGCAGGACGATCTGGACGTCGCGCACGTACTCCCTGTGTCGTCGGCCCCGTCTCGTCTTGATCGGACGCCCGTTCAGGGTGATCGTCCCCCCCGTTGCGCTGTATAGCTGGGACAGGACCCGCCCGATGGTCGACTTGCCGGAGCCGGACTCGCCGACGAGCGCGGTCACCTTGCCCGCGTACAACTCGAGTGAGATGTCGTCGACGGCCCGCACGACCCGCCTCACGGCTTGGCTCCGGCGGGGACCCTGATGGACTGGGAAGAACTTCTGGAGCCCTTTCACCGAGAGCACAGGTTCCTCGCCGGTGTGGTCGCTAATTGGGGCGCCGTCGCTGCTGGCGAGAGAAACGGCCCTCGCCTTCAGCTCCGGGACCGTCCGGTCGTCGTACAACGAGCAGGCGACCACGTGGTCGGGTGTGTCACCCGGCGCGGGTGAGACCCTCAAGGGGGGTCGGACGCGGTCGCAGCCTTCGTGCACGTACTCGCAGCGCGGATGGAACGGGCATCCCGGGGGCAAAGATCTCATGTCGGGGGGGAACCCCATGATGCCGGTGAGGGTCTGCCTTGGCCCGTGAAGCAAGGGGAATGAGTTCAACAGCCCGTAGCTGTAGGGGTGGCGAGGAGTCTTGTAGATCTCCTCGGACCGGCACTGCTCCACTACCCTGCCGGCGTACATGACGGCGATCTCGTCGGCGACCTCTATCAACAGCGACAGGTCGTGGGTTATGAAAATGACCGAGAAGCCGAGCCGGCTGCGCAGGCCCATGATCTCCGAGAGGATCTGACGCTGCATGACGACATCGAGCGCAGTCGTAGGTTCGTCGAGGATGATGATCTCAGGGTCCAGCGCGAGCGCGATGGCGATCATCGCCCGCTGACGCATCCCGCCCGACAGTTCGTGAGGAAAGGCCTTGGCCCTGTCGCCGGAGATGCCGACGAGCTTGAGCAGTTCCGCCATCCGGTCAAGGCGGTCCTGGTGCTTCATCTCCGGCCGGTGGGCGGCAAGCACGTCGAGGATCTGGACGCGCAGGTTCAAGACGGGGTTCAAGGCGTTCATCGCCGACTGGAACACGATGGCCAGCTCGGCCCAGCGGAAAGCCCTCAGCTGGTCGTCGGACATCGCGAGCACGTCGACTGCCGGTCCCGAGCGGGGGTGGTACCTGACGCGGCCGCCGGCTATGACGCCGGGCGGGCGCAGCAGTCTCGTCACCGCGTAGGCAAGGGTGGACTTGCCCGACCCTGACTCGCCTGCGATCCCCAGGACCTGGCCCCGCCGCAGGGAAAGGCTGACCTGCCGCACCGCCGGCAACGGGCCGGTGCTCAGTTCGTAGTCGACGTCGAGATCCTCGATCTCCAATACGACCGGGGTCGTCGTCGACGCGGATCCCTCATCGGGGGGACGTGTCTCCACCTAGCCTTCCTCCACCGAGCCGGCGCGCCTCACCGGCGTGAAGCGACTTCCGTCGGTGACAGCAGCCCGGAGCGGCTGCACCGGGGCGGCAGGTGTGGGCGGTTGTCCGCGCTTTGGCCTCTTCACGGGCCTTACCGACCGCAGGCGAGGATTGGTCATCTCGTCAAAGCCGAAATTCAAAAGGGCGAGGCCCGTGCCCACGAGCGCTATGCACAGACCGGGTGGGACGAACCACCACCACGCGCCCGCCTGCAGCGCCGAGTCGTTCTGTGCCCAGTACAGCATCGTCCCCCAGGACCACTCCGAGACGTTCGCCAGACCGAGAAAGGCCAATCCGGCGGCGGTGAGTATTGCGAAGATGGCGGTGAACAAGAAGCTTGCCGTGACGATCGCCAACTCGTTGGGCAGGATCTCCCACAAGAGGATGCGCCAGGTTCCCTCCCCGGTGGCCCGAGCTGCTTCAATGTAATCCCGCTTTCGGATCGACAGAGTCTGGGCCCGCATCACGCGCGCTCCCCAAGCCCAGCCCGTCAGAGCGATGACGAGCGTGACCGAGAGGTCTCCTCTGTTCGGCAGGTAACCGGCGAGCACGATGACGAGCGGCAGCGTCGGGATGACAAGGAAGATGTTCGACAAAACCGACAGCAGCTCGTCGCTGACCCCGCCCAAATAGCCACCGGCCAGACCCACGATGATCGAGACCACCGTTGCGATCGAGGCCGCAAGCGCGGCAACGATGAGCGTGGAGCGGCTGCCGTCCACCAGCTGCGCGAGCACGTCTTGGCCCTCTTGGGTGGTGCCCAGCCAGTGAGCCGAGGAGGGAGGCAGGAGTATCGCCAGGGACATCGTCGACGGATTGGCCTTCACGAGGTACGGACCGACGATCGCCATGAGGACGAAGAACCCGACGATGACGAGACCGGCGATGACTTTCCACGACCGCAGCGCGTTGAAGCGCCTGCGCTTGTGGCGGCTCGGCACCGAAGACGGTGGCTCGGTGTCTGCCAGCCGGCTCTCGTCGCTCCCGGCGATCAGGGCCATCTCAGCCTTCCTGCCTCGTTCTCGGGTCGAGGAGAACGTAGAAGACGTCGGCCGCGATGTTCGCGAAGAGCACCGCCAGGGTGATCACCAAAAAGACGCCCTGCATGAGCGGATAGTCGCTGTTGTTGACGGCCGCGAACAGGACATAGCCGATGCCGGGATACGAAAAGACGATCTCCACGAGGATGGCGCCACTCACGACGAAGCCGAGGGACAGGGCGAAGCTCGCCAACGACGGCAGGATGGCGTTCCGGGCGGCGTAGACGAAGCTGATCCGAGCCTTCGAGAGCCCTTTTGCCTCCGCCAGGATTATGTAGTCCTCGTTGAGGGTCACGATCATCATGTTCCGCATTCCGAGCAGCCAGCCTGCTATCGAAGAGGCGATAATCGTGAAGGCGGGCAGAATGGCATGATCCGCGGCCGAGAGCAGGAATTGCGTGTTCCAGCCGATCATGTCACTTGACGAGTAGCCCCCCGACAGGGGGAGCCACTGGACCACCACCGCGAACAGGTACAAGACAACGAGGGCGAACCAGAAGTACGGGATCGCCGAGAAGAAAGTGCTGATCGGCAGGCTGGCTTCGAGCCAGGACCCTCGCCTCGATCCGACAAGGACGCCCGCCACGGTCCCGATGATGAAGCTCAGGATCGTCGATGTCCCAACGAGAACGGCCGTCCAGGGCAGCGCACTCATAATGACCTGGATGACGGGCGTCGGGAAGTAGGTGAACGAGACACCCAGATTGCCGTGCAACAGGTTGCCCCAATAGCTCCAGTACTGAGACAGCATGCTCTGGTGGTTGAGCCCGAACAGGATAGTGAGCGAGTTCATTGCCGCCGGCGATATGCGACCCTTGAAGTGACTTATCAACAGCTCGACGGGGTTCCCCGGCATGAGGCGAGGAATGAGGAAATTCAGTGTGATCGCGGCCCAGGCAGTGACCAGGTAAAAGCCGAGACGACGTATCAGATAACGCAAGTGTCCTCCGGACGTGCGTCATAAGTCGTCGCATGCGAGCTGCAACAGAGTACGGCGACCACATACATAACCTATCTACTTCCTTCAATGCGAGAGGCTAATGGGCTGAAGGAGCTGCGCAAGACATGTGGGCGAGAGTCACGGTGCTGTGGGCGAAGCACGACCTAGCGATGATTGTTCCAATGATGAAGGTTTGCATTGCACACAACTGCGGGAGGACCGGATAGCCGGCTGACCAGCGGCGCCATGGGGTCGCTGGTCAGCCGGGTGGCTATGAGATCCGAAAGAGCCGCAGGTTCACTTGCCTACTGGGTGCAGATGCAAGATGACGAACTCCTGGTTCGCGGGCTCGATCGGCCCAGCCGAGCTGTAGGGGTTCTGCGGTGTCGGCCATCCGGTGACGACATTGGTCCTGTAGGCGCCCCAGTCGATCGAGTACACGAGAGGAATGACGGGCAGCTCGTTGACCATGATCCCTTCGATGCCGTACATGGCGGCGTTTCTCTGGGCGTTGGTGGTGGCGCTGAGGTAGGCGTTCAGGTACTTCTGCGTAGCCGGGTCCCTCCAGCGCCCCTGGTCAGCTCCCGCTGCCGTTCCGATAGACGCCGTCAGGGAATCGTTGAGCCAGGCGTTGTAGATGTAGTAGGGCTGCGGCCCCGTGTTCGAGTAGTACATGGCGAGGTCGAACTCACCGGTCGCCAGGTCGGAGGTCCATGTCCCGACGGAGAGTCCCTGGACCGAGGACCCGATCCCGATGGTCTTGAGGGCTGCGGCGACGACTGAGCAGTCCGCCATGTAGTCCACCCACGAGGACGGGTCGATCAAGCTGAGCGAGATCGCCTTGCCGCCCTTGCCGAGGAGGTTGCCGTTGCTCGCGAACTTGAATCCGGCGCCTTTGAGAAGCGACCTCGCCTCCGAGACGTTCGTCGTATAGGTGGTCTTGGCGTACTGCGGGGCCAGGAACGACTGGTAGTTGGGCAGGATGAGCCCGGTGGCGGTGCTGATGGGGGACTCATAACCCCACTCTCCCAGCGTCGAAACGGTCTTGCGGTTGACGACGAGACTGATGGCCCGACGCACAGCCTCGATGTTCAAGGGGTAGACCGCGTCGTTGGGGAGCAGGGCGGTGATTCCCACCGGTGGGTACCAGTACTTGTTGTAAGGGCTCTTGGCCACGTAGAGGCGCTGCATGTCCGGCTCGGTCGCTGAGGCCCAGGTGTAGTCGCCGGCATTGAAAGCCGCGTTCTGGGCACCTGCGCTGCCGACGGCCGGGTAGGTGATGGTGCCCACCTTCGGCAAGCCGGGCTGCCAGTAGTGGTTGTTGCGTGAGAGCACCATGTACTCCGGGGTGAAGGACTTGAGCACGAACGGACCGGTCCCGATCGGGTCCGTGTCGGGGTAGCTGGCCGGGTCCTTTATCGTCGACCAGATGTGAGCCGGCACGATCAGCGTCTGGTTCAAGATGTAGTAGAGCTCGGCGAAGCTCGGGCGGCTGAAGGTCATCTGCACCTTCAGCGGCCCCTGCGCCACCACCTTGGTGAAGGTGATGCCGTTCGTGTTCAGCGCCGGGAATTTCTGCAGCAGGCTGAAGGTCTCCACGACGTCGGCACTCGTAAAGGGCTTGCCATCGGACCACGTGACACCCTTGCGCAGGGTGAGGGTCAACAGCTGGTCGTTGTCGGTGAGGGAGTACGCGGTCGCCAGCCAGGGATAGGTGATCGTGGGCTTGACGACGTCGTACTCCCAGAGGGGCTCGTACATCATGGCCGTGTTCGCATCCGAGGCGTTGTCAGTGCTCGTCGGGAGGAACGGGTTGAGGTTGTCCGCCTGGGGTCCGAAGGCGTTCGTGCTGATTGTGAGGTTGATGTTCGCGTAGGGGGTGCTGGTCTTCGTCGCAGCGCTTGCCGCGCCGAAGCTTGGCACCGTAAGCATGAAAGCCCCGCACAACAGTGCGGCACCGACCGCGTAAATAGATCTACTGCGTTTGAACATACTGGAGGCCTTTCTGTGATCTCATGTACCGCCGAAGAAGAATTCTACCCTTCTCCTTTCTGGGCGAGAGCCGCCACGAAGTGGACGGTCTAGGTCTGATGGAGTCCGCTCATCGTTCGGTTCGCGTCAGTGCTTTCAGGTCCGCGAGGTCCGCATAACGTCCGATGGCGTCGATGTCGAGCTCCAAGCCGAGCCCCGGAGTCGCGGGGATGCTGAGCATTCCGTTCTCGTCCAGCTTCCACGGCTCGGCCACGATCTCGTCGACATACGCGGAGCCGGCGATGTACTCGACGAGGTCGGTGGCAGGGAGGGCGGAGGCGAGCTGGAGGTCGGCCGCCAGGCCGATCGCGGTGTTCCAACCGTGCGGTATCAACGAGATCCCGAAGCTGTCGGCGAGCCAACCTATGCGTCGGGACTCGCTCAGGCCGCCGACCTTGGTCGAATCGGGCTGCACGACGTCCACGGCGCCCCGCTCGAGCCAGGGCAGGAAGCTCTGACGTCGGGTGAGCACCTCGCAACCGGAGATAGGGACATTCACCTGTCTCCGCAAGGCGACATAGTCGTCAATGCTGTCCGGCGGCAGTGGCTCCTCGAACCAGTGGACGTCGTAGTCGGAGAGCATCCTGGCTGTTTGGAGGGCCCACTTGTAGCCGTGCGACCAGGAGGTGTCGCTGGCGCCGGCATCCACCATCAAGAGTGCTTCGGTGCCTGCCGCCTCTCTCGCCGCCGCGACCACGGCTTCGTCGGAGCTCGCGTTCTGCCGCCCGAAGGGACCCCAACCGATCTTGAACGCCCGGAAGCCGTTGCCGACGAGCTCGGCAATTGCGTCCTTCAAGGGAGCGGGCGAATCCGCTAGGAGCGAGGCATAAGGCCGTACCTTTTCGCGGTACCGACCGCCGAGGAGTCGCCCCACCGGTTGGCCCGTCGCCTTGCCGAGGATGTCCCAGAGGGCGATGTCGATGCCGCTGATTACGTGCGTGAGCGAGCCGCCGCGTCCGAGCCAGAATGTGGAGCGGTGAAGCTTTTCGCTCACCCTTTCCGGCTCTAGAGCGTTCTCCCCGGACCAGTAGGGCATGAGTGTCTTCACCGCGGCCCTGGCTAACTCGTCGTTGGTCGACGCGCTGCCGTAGCCGGCCAGCCCTTCGTCAGTATGCACGACGACGAGGGTGTGAACGACGTCGTCCGGCCCGAGCTCTGCGGTCCAACCGCCCTTTGGAGTTGCACCCCGCAATCCCGCCACGCGAATGGACTGAATCCTCAAGGCGCATTCCTTGAAACCGACGTGGGTACATCATGTCGTCGGACTGTCGACCATGATGGGTACCACAGCTGGTGGTTCGGCCGGGAAACGAACATGAGTATCAGGCGAACCTATCGCCGCCCGTGATTTGACGTCAAACCGACGAAAGTCGGGAAGACACGTCGATGGCGAACACTGCGAAGCTTGAACACCGCCGTGACCGACGGCGTTCTCGTCACGAACTCGTGCAAGGCACAGGGCGCTGGCCGAGCGTCCTTCGCGGGCTCAGGTGACCTCGTCGATCCAATCGAGGTAAGCCGGTAGGCCCTGGCCTACGGGCAGTAGAAGGATCTCTGGGGTCTCGTACTTGTGCACGGAGAGGATGGCCTTCTCGAGCTCGGAGTACAGCTCCTGGCGAGTCTTGAGCAGCAACAGCACCTCGCTCTCCTCGGCCACCTCGCCCTTCCAGGTGTAGAGACTGTTGATCGCCAGCAGCTGGACGCAGGCGGCCAACTGCTCGCTCAGGACCTTCTCGGCGATCCCGCGGGCGTCTTCGAGTGATTTCGCAGTCGTCAACACAACCGCATAAGAAGTCGTCATGAACGCCTCATCCGAGTGTCGTCATTCTATGGCGAACGTATTGGAGGTCACCGGACGGGTAGGCGCCGGTGCCGCCTCGAACATCGAAGGGCGCAAGCCCCGCCGGAAGACGTACTCCCAGTCTTCCGGAGATGTCGTCTCCGTCCAGCGCTCCCGATCGATCACAGACGCTTCGACGAGATGCATAATGCACTGGCAGCGCGCCTTGCCAGCGACGGCTACCCGCGTGGGACGGTTCCGCGCACTCGTCGCTGGCGACCGTGCCAAGCCGGCCACTGGCCGCACGACCTTCAAGAAAGGAGCATCTCAGTGATCAAGGGATTCAAGAACTTCCTATTGCGAGGTGACGTCATCGTCATCGCGGTCGGCCTGATCGTCGCCCTGGCGTTCAGCACGCTGATCAAGGCATTCACAGACTCTGTGATCAATCCGCTGATCTCCCGCGCGCAGGGGGGCCACGCTGTCGGGCTCGGCGTGCAGCTAGGACAGGCTGGCAACAGCGCCACGTTCGTCAACTTCGGGGCCTTCATTTCCGCGATCGTCTACTTCGTCGTCTTCATGGCCGTCGTTTACTTTGCTGTCGTCATTCCCTACAAGAGGATCTCGGCGAGGCGCGGCCAGATCGTGTTCGGGGATCCGCCGCCAACCAAGACGTGTCCCGCCTGTCTTTCCGACGACCTCCCCGTCGGGGCGACGAAGTGCAAGTACTGCGGCACCGATCAGCCGGTCGCCGGGTAGGTCCTGCCCGGAACCTCATCGCGTTAGGGAGCTGTCTCCCAAGTTGTCAACGGCCGGTCGTTGGAGCGTCGGCCAGGCAGGCGAGGGACAAAGCTCCGGCAGGTACGTCACTTAACCGCGCCGGCGAGCATGCCACGGACGAAATGGCGTTGGAACGCCAAGAAGACGATCAAGGGCACGACGATCGAGACCATCGACCCTGT
>Ga0187875_10001786_pt1 | contig 16370 bp, 18 predicted proteins | sample June2016WEW_17_1_2_FD_132978 | JGI IMG/M metagenome (GOLD analysis project Ga0187875, IMG submission 132978) | Peatland microbial communities from SPRUCE experiment site at the Marcell Experimental Forest, Minnesota, USA - June2016WEW_17_10 | ecosystem: Environmental > Terrestrial > Soil >... | reverse complement strand
TAACCCCACAACCGACCGATTAAGCCCCATTCCGCAGTCTATGAATGGAACAGATTTGGAGCTGAGCCAGTCCGCGATTAATCGTCTGGCTGGGCCATCATCGACAGAGACGAAGACAAAATCGAATTTTAGCAAGCGCTCGATGTTTTCTTGCGTAACTCGCTCATTTATAGGTTCTATCCCAGAATGCCAGTTTCCATACTGGTGTGCCAGCGCTTCAACCTTTGTTTTGCCAATCGCTCGATGAATAAATCCAGGCATTCGAAATATCGTGTGTACGTGGACTTTGTCATCATCAAACAAGACAATCCGCTCTAGATGTGTCCGCGCCAGCAAGTCGAGGATGTATGACCCTGTCCCTCCCAAACCGACAATTGCCACCCTTTTCGTCCGCAAAAGTGAGGATATGTCATTTAAGTTGTAGTTGGCCGATGACGTATCTGGAAAACGCAGCGGACTATTTTGGGCGACAGCCTTGACCTCGATACCCCGCAGAGGCGTCGATTCAGGGCATGCAGCCATGGCGGGCGCGGTGATCGCGGCAAGATACGTTTGCACCTTCTCTTCGAAGGAATGGTAGTTACGCATTTGACCGTTCTCGAGTAGCTTCAATGAGAACGACAAATTAGCAGCGAAGTCAGTTGTGACTACGAGCCGATTCTCTCTTGTGCCGATGCTCAGCTCGCGACCAGATTGGTCGTGTGGCTTATCACCACGAAACCAAGCTTGGTGATTTCCAGGCGGGTCAAGCACTCCTCCCTCTGTCAAATCGACCGGGCTAATCCAATCGCCATATTTTAGACATCCAGCTTTATCCAGGTATGGCAGGCCATAAATGACAAAGTAGCCGTGGATGAAATCCAGTTGATATCCCTGCTCATCAAGATCTCGGACAAAAGGGTTAAGACTCGCCAGTTCCTGAAACCCTAAATCGCATGCCATCTTTCACCTTAACTTCTTGTCCTGGGGCGAGAGTGCCGCTCGGATTTTCCACGGGGCCGTGCGAGTACTTTACGAGGTATTCTTTCGAGGGTGCGCCACCTTCCCCCAGGTAAAGATCAACAACTCGCGCATAGGAGATCTTGTCCGTGTCGATCTCATGCTCGTCTTGGTTAACGAAGATTGTGAGCTTTTTTTCCTTCTCGTCGCCCATGCGCCTCACCTCGAAGATTGAACTCTACGCCAACGGTGCTTGTTTTAGCCTATCGATGCTCATGCTGTTTCCTGATTGTGACGGCGGCGAACCGTACGGCCGCTGGATGCCCAACAATAAATCCCGGTAAACGCTCAAGCATCCAGGATGTTGTCTCCACCCTAATGCGCTTCAGACTGCTCGCCAATGATCAGGCCTCTTCTTGTCATTCAGGTGCCGCACGCGAGCAACGTGAGGGGTGTGGCCTTCCGCTTTTGACCAATCAATTGCTTCCTTCTGGGTGCTAAAGGTGCCGAGCACCTGATCGCCTTGGGTTTCGACCACGTAATCATCGATACGGGATCCTTCAGGGCGGCCCTTAGGCCTGGCCTCTACGTAAACATTCGCCATATACTCTTCTCCCTTCGTCGTTTGCAGCGGCCGGTTATCGCGCCTGCTGCGTTTTGTGGACGCAGGAGCTGCTATCTTTCCAATCAGCTAACCTGCGCATATCAGCCTATCGAGAGCTGCTCCTCTTGGCATTGAATGAGAGTCGAACAGGCACCTTGGTCGGCTTCTCTGCAGTAAAGAGAACCTTTTCTCCGGCCTTCGTCCTGAACGCAACTTTCGTCGCCTTGTTGACCACTTTGTGCGCATCGAACTCAACGCGCTCTTTGATCTGTACCTCCGAGACACTTGACCGAAACGGCCGCCTCCTGTACTGTTGGCCTATAGTTGAACGATGGGAGAATCCATAAGTTCAACTATAGTTTATACGATATCAACTAAACAATGACAAGTCAAGACCCTCTCGAAGAAAACATTGCCATGGGCAAACGAATTGCCCAACGACGCGAAGAAAGGGGTATGACACAGAGACAGCTTGCGGACCGGGCTGGTATCAGCGTCACATTTTTGAGTGAAGTGGAAAACGGAAAGCGGAACATCAGCATGGGCAAGCTTCTGTCGATTGCTGACGAACTAGACACTACCACGGATTATCTCGCCCGCGGCACCCGTTCGGAGAGCCGACCCCGAATGGTTGACAAGTTCCCCCCTGAGCTGTCTGACGCCGCCGAAGAAAGGGGCTGGTCCTACGCCGAAGCAAAGACCCTCCTTCAGGTGAGGGAGTTAGTGCTTGAACGCCGGACACCAAATGGCGTGGAAGTTCCCAAGAACTACGCGAAGCAAGATTGGATGGAACTACACAAGAGGTTGTTTGAATGACCGACTTGACGCACCACGCCAAGCTGAAACAGCTCGCGAGGAATCTCCACATTCCGGACGAAGGCGATTGCCTTCGAGAGCTGCGCGACCACGCAATCGGCAGCGTCCAAAAGATGCTAACGGAATGGAGCGTTGAGACAATCGGTGACCTACGTTCCCTGGTCGCCGACAAGTTGTCGGTGAAAATCGAGTCCATAGGTGAAGATCAGGACACTGAACGCTTGGCGGAAAAATATGGCCAAGTTATGAGCGGCTTTCGCCATCTCCTCAGGGCGGAATTCATTAAGGGCGACACGGAAGGACTCCTGATCGACAACCCGAAGCCCGGCAAGGGAGGGCGTGACTATCTTGTCATCGTCGACGCCCGCGGCCCGCGAAAGACGCGTGCATACTTCACCGCATGGCACGAGTTGGCGCACCTTCTGCTGTATCCGCGAAAACAAGCTGTCTTTGAGGGCTTCCGCCGCAGCCCCACTCCAGAAGCTAAGTTGAAGGACCCGGTCGAGTCTGCCGTGGATCATATAGCAGGGCAATTGGCGTTCTGGGAGCCACTCTTCAGACCCGCTCTTCTCGACGCGGCCTCCGGCGACCTCTCTCTACTGGCAATTGAACGAGCCTGCATAGAGGTTGCACCAGGCGCAAGCCTCCAGTCAGCATGTCTCGCTGCGGTCCGCATATGGAAAGAGCCGGCGGCCTTTGTGACTGCTGCAGTTTCCGCGAAAAGCGATGGCACTTCGCCCAGTCTGCGCGTGCAGAGCATTGTCGCCAACGATGCGGCGCGGAAGATCGGCTGCAAAGTGCGGAGACAAATGCGCATACCGCCGGCCTCGGCCATATCGAAAGCATTTGGCGATGTATTTGCGAGGCGGTATTGCGGAATGGAGGACCAAGCCGACTGGGAGGTATCGGGGCAAGGATCACTTACTGCACTTGATTGGCAAGTAGAGGCAGTGCGGCGAGGGCCCCTGGTCTACAGCCTATTGAAAAATATGGCAGTGTGACCGAACCGCACTGTATTTAGCGGAGAGCATCTGCGGTCGCCTCGTGCAATGATTTGGCCAACTTTGCGAGCCATAGAGTTTCCTCCTTGGCTCGCAAGAGGCACACAACTAGCGCACTCTTACGGCATCAAAGCACGCATATTCAGGTTGATCGAACAAAGGTTGACTGATCGGCCGTCAGTCGGAACGGTAGCTGTTGGGCGAGGCGCGCCTTGGAACCATTGCGGAATGCTCATCAGATCCCACGCCAGGTATCCTCAGGTCCGAACGTTCACATATCATGAGCGCGCTAAACGTCCAGCGCTTGCCGACCATTCAGCGAGCGCTTTGCAAGAGATTCCGGCTTGTGAGATTGGTTCTTTGGGCCTACAAGGCCCATACTCACTGAGCCCCCGACTCCGTCCGTCCCGGGCCCCATGTACCGTCCCATCACGCCAGTTCGGAAAGGGATTTCGGGGCGAGTTCTTGAAGGAAAGAACTAAATCACGAACTAGCGCGCGGCGTTCCAGCAGGTGGTACAACAGCCCATCGAGCTCGTCTACGGCGGAGCCGTACCACTCCGGAGGAATCTGGTCGACAATCGACTGTAGCGGGCTTTCGGGAAAGCTCTCAATCCGGCTGAGCCAAGGCTCAAAGCTGTCCCACCCGGTGATTCCGGCGTAAACGTCATTTCGCGCGAAGACCCCGCGCAGTGGAGCATCGGGGAAGCTCCATTCCCCGGCGTTGAAGCAGTAACCTTGGTCTATGAAGCTGGCGGTGAATTTGCGTTCGCCGCGGCGCTTCCAGAACGCTGCCTGGCGACCGTCTGCGTTACAGGTCCACTTATCGAACGCCAGTATGCCCGCAAAACTCGGCAAATTCCGCACACGCCCGATCATCGTCTCCGGCAGGTAGTCATACACCTCGCCTTCCGTGGGCGGCACCACATAACGCGATCCAAACGACGCGCCTGAAGTGATCATCGTTTGTCTGCCACAAAGCTCAATACGCAACTCCGGCGAGTTCTCGATTAACCAAGGATGAACGTCCACGATGTCGGCGACGGGTACCGGCAGACCGATCATCTCTGCGAGGCGCGTGCCCAGCCAGTCGTTGACCAATACACGGGGGTGCTGAGGGTTATTCTGGAACTTGACGACGTAGTAATTGCTATCGGCGCAGCGCATGAGATGACTCTGCGCGCCACCGCGCATCCGGCGGATGTGTTGAACGGCTTGGGTCGGCATGGATGTGTCCCTATCGACGGTGTGGTGCGTTAACAGCTATGGTCAGCGTTTCTGAAGAGGCAGGACTCGGACTGGCAAACATGGACCAGATCAGGCTGGCTGTATCCTTTTGCCGAGGCCCGCTATGAAGTTTCAGCAGTTCTCATTTGGGCAGATTCGGATCGATGGCATTGAGTACGGCTATGACGTGGTGATTGACCGCGGCAAGGTGGGCAAACGGAAGAAGAAGGCTTCCAAGAAGTTCCGCGAAGCCTTCGGACACACGCCGCTCTCTCTGGAAGAGAAGATCCCGTGGAAATGCAGTCGGTTGGTGGTCGGGACGGGCGAAGGTGCTCTGCCAGTTATGGATGAGGTCGAACGTGAGGCGAAGCGGCGCAAAGTGGAATTGGTCAGTCTCCCAACGGAAGAAGCCATGCAACTATTGAATCGGCGCACAGCATCAAGTTGAGGCTGTTCCACGCAACTTACCCGAGCGCCGAGTTCAGGATCATCGGCCCGAACAAGAAGTATCCCAACAGGCGGAGGATCAAAACACGCCCTTAGGCGGGATTCTGTTTCTCGATTTCAGGCGTAAACCGACGATATCTACCCTTTCTTGTCGCGACAGGACGGCTGATGGTGAGATGATCGATGTTTTTCAAATCAGTCTCATAATGAGGAACGCCGTTCTTGTTGGCCTCTTTCACCTTGCTCATCAGTTGGTCCAGAGCTTTCCGAATAACTGGATCGTTTATGTCTATGCGCTTCGACTTGTCACGCCAGGTCGGCAGGTATTTATCCCAGAGCCGGGTTGTCAGAAAACTAGTGTCCTCAGGGGGCGTCTGAGCGTATGTCATTAATCCTTGGTTCTGGATCTCTTCCGGCAGCTGCGAATAATGTTCGTCGAGCTTTTTCAGGTCCGCTTTCAAGTCCGATCCGTTCACGAACGTCTGCTCAGGAGACAGGAACAGTGGCGCGACTCTCGCATGAAAGTCGTCCTTGGAAGTAAAAACTCGGCAAAACGGGAGATAGTACAAATAGGCAAGATCGACGTGATGGCTTTGCTTCACATTCCGCAGCAGCTGCGTCTGCAGGACGAGGCAGAAGAAGACGTTAATCGACAGCATGAAAGTGAAATATGGGAAATATTCACGGATTGGTTTCCTGCGGTTGGCAATCCAGTCCGCCCGCACGGTGTCGACGGCGTCAGGAAGGCCGAGTATCTGAAGACCGAAACCGATCAACCATTCCGGGTCCATGTTGTCTATGATCGTATCTGTCAGTTGCTTGGCATCCTCAAGTGAGGATGGCTTGCGCCATCGCCCCAAGCCGGCCATTACGGTCCTGACCATAACGTCAAAATCAACGAGGGATATGGTCCTGCGCCATTTTCTTGCTATCTGGCGCTCGACTTCAAGAAACTCATGCCTGCCCCACCTGATCAGGGCTTCCTCCTCCTCGCTAGGCTGAAAAATCAGCCCCTTCATGTCCCCGAGTTGAACGGCTTTGCCCCCATCGAGCATGGGCCTTCCCCGTTGGTCGCTCAAATCATGTCGCCGACCGAGTTCGCCGGCGAGGGCCTTCATGTGGAAGACATTTGACGAAGCATTCATTTCGGGAGTTCGGATCGCCAATGAGGCGACCAGTTGTTCCGGGGTGCTTTTGCTCCGGATCGACTTCTCAAGATCGGCCAGGCATTCCACGAAGAAGAGCGGCGTGATGTTTGATCGATAGAAGTTGTCGAGCAGGACAGCCTCATCAAGATTGAGGCTTTCGAGGGAGGATTTGTCGAAGATCAGTACCGGGCCGCTTGCCATACTCAATGATTCCTTGAGGCATTTTGCCATACGAAGTGAGTGGCGGTTGTATATTTATCTGCGCAATGGCCAATCACGAGAATATTTCCGACGACCCTCCCTATGCTCTCCCCTCAGAACTCCTACAGGAGGTGCGGGAGGCCGAAACTGATCTCAGAAAATCAGTCCAGCACATAGAGGGTCGTTACCTCGTCTATCGGCCGACCCCGATCCTTGAATTCCCCGCAGGGGCTGGCCGGATTGAAATCACGGGGGCTGACCTATTGCAGTTTCTGCAGCCGCTGGTAAAGTCTATTGCCCTGGATTCAGCGGAGGGCCGGGGAAAGCCTCCCCGTAAAATTGCTTCGTTGAAAAGCGTAGTTGCCAGAAAGATTCTCGACTTCATAATGCTTGAATTCGAGGAGCTTCGCGCTCTGATCTGCAAGGACAATAAGAAGAAGTTTCCATTGTCCGCGAAGACAACTGTGGCAATCGCTGGTCTCACGCATTGGGCGGTGGATCACATGGGAGTGAAGGAAGAGTTCGCCAAATCCATCGCAACGTCGATCCTGGTTGCTGTACTCACGGCGACGAAGGGCGCATTCTGCAAAATGACTGCGAAAGAGGCTATGGAGGCTCTCGAACGGGCATCCTAGCGATCTACTTGTATGGCAGTCACTTGAAAACCATCAATCGCACCGTTGTAAACTTTGCCCGTCAGAGAGACGTTCAGGCTCTGACTGATCGTACGCTCTTCAGGTTTGGGTGGTCGTTGGGGCTCGTCAGAGGTCTTGTTGGCAAAAGCGAAGATAGCCGAGAAGGCATAGTCTTCGACAATTGCGTCCATCTCTATCGCAATCCTCGCCGATATCATCACTTCGCTGCCTTCCTGGCGAGAATACCTCTCCGTGGTTGGTGGCAGATCCTCGGGAAGCTCAGTCAGCACTGAATAAATCTTATCGACCTTAACAGTCTCAATATCCTTGACGTTTTGAAACAGACCGCGTCCGGCCTCTGCAGGGGTTAGCAAGAGCGCAATTTGGGAAGCGAGTTGTTCTTTCTGGGCTTCGAGGCGTGCTTTCACGACCTCCATTTCCTTACGCCATTCTTCGCGGACTGTTGCCCAAAGGTGATTCCAGAGGTCATCAAACAGGGCTCCAGAATTCTTAAAGATCTCAAGCTCGACGCCGTGAGTTGTTATCAGTGCACGAACTTCAGATTTCTGAAACACTCCGTCGCTCGTGGCGAGAGCGAACCGGCCAGCCGCAGCACCCTTCAGGTGCTCAAGAATAGAGAATAAGATCAGCGTGTCCTGAAGACCGGTGACGACGGACTTATCCTTGGAGACGGAATAGGCCTCGAATGGCGGCGTTCGATTGATCGCCATCTCCAATAGACGTTCTGTAGAAATCGAGATGAGAGGAACCGTGGCGATTTGAAAGTGGGCCTTGAGCTGACCGGTTCGCGTTCTGTACGCTTCCCGCAATTCTTTATCTGTCGGCCGATATCCGCTGATGTTGGGATCGAAGACATTTGAGCATAGCTTGTCGAGTTCTCTGCTGTTTGCGCGCAATGTAGCGTAAGCTGCAGTGACCGCACGCACATATTGTTCCTCCAGTTCGTCATCGACAACCTTAGGAACGTAAAGCTCGGCTTCAAGCCAGTTTGCCAGCCTCAAAATGAAGAAGATGTTGTTCGGCAGTTGCGGCCAGCGGTAAAGAATATTGGTATCGAAGTAGATCCTCTTCAGCGGCGCGGTATCGGCCATGCAGAGATTTTACGCTGGGCGCACATTCGTGCGCGATCACAAGCCCGACAGATTGGGTTTCCGCTCCGCCGCTTCGCGCCAGCGTGCTGGGCGCATGCTTCGCGGCGTCGCTCAACGGACTTCTCACCAAAGTCTGGGTGGTCAAGGGGGGCCTTGATCTTCAACGCTCGACCAAGCGTATGCGCCGGGAGAGCCTACAAGGTACGACGCGTAGCATGGTTTTTCGTGGAAATCCGTTTCGCTTACGAAATCTTTGCGTGGTGGCTTGGTGTTCCGAATGGACTTTTTGCGTTGACACAACTGGTGGCGCGGAGAGACTTTTTTCCTACCGCCTGATGTTTGTTCGGTAGCGATGTACCTCAGTGAGGTATCCAGTTACCGCAGATAGGAAAATATTCCTATTCGAAATTTTGCCGCCGGGGAACCATATTCGAGGGAAAATAATTGCATGACATTTCTTTTTGACAGTCGAGGGTGCCATATCGCGAACTTGGTGAACAAGCAGCTTCATGCTCCTCACGGCGCGAACATCGGTCATTATCGGGAGCAGGAGGGAATCTTCATCGATATGCACGGGCGCTACCTCGGTGAAATCGTGCAGAAGAATCGCCTGCTGCGTAGACGTTCATCGGGCTATGAAGCGACCAATTTTGGTAACTATGGCAACTACGGGAATGCCGGTAATTATGGCAATCCGGGCAACCATGGAAGCATCGGAATGCCCGGCGGGTATGACGATGTGGATGCAGACTGGTTGGATTGAGGTAGGCTGAAGTGACACAGCCCCTTACTTCGCGGTCGGCTCCGGCGTGCGCAGCGTTTTCTTCACGATTTCCATTTCATGCTCTTTACCGTCCTCGTCGATCACGTAAAACTTGCGCTTCTCGATGGCGTATTTCACCGGCCCGTTGACGGTAAGGTTGGCCGGCTTCGACCAGCGCCACTTGATGTGCTCCTGCGCCTGGTAGACCTCTGTGTCGCCCTCGATCACGAAAGTTTCATACACCCTGTAAACAGCCGTCTGGGAGCCATTCGTATTACCGTTGTATGTCCCATTTTCGCTGACTGTGCCATTGGTGTTGCTGCCGCCGACCGTCCCGGCAAAATACCGGGAGCGCTCCGAATCGAGCACCTTTCCGGTTTTCCAGTCGCGTTGTTTTTCGGCGGTCGCGAATGTGGACATCGAAAGCAACAGCGTTGTGAATACGAAGACGTTGACGACGCGGCGCGTCTTCACTGATCTCCCTCCCATCGCTCGGTCTTTACAGCCGACACGGTAAGGTATGGGCCTATTGTATCTGGCACAAAATTATTGGTTCCTTTTTTCAGTCGGCTCTGCCTATTGCGATATCTCAGCGGATGGAACTCATACTGCCATGAAGTCTTGAAGTGATGCCCGGCATAATCGTCGTATGTTGCAGAGGCTGGAAAGTAAAGGATTTCTGGAATGCCTTCTTCCTGGTTTCCCCAATCATCCATCATGGCTCGGACCATGTCGTGCAACTGTAGCGCGCCAAAATGTTTGATGGTGGGTACGATGGGCTGGGTCGATTCGCCAGCCGCGAGAACGGGGATATTCGAGGGAAATGTGATCTTGTGTTTTGCAGCCTTGAAGTCGGCCAAGCGCAAATTGTGAGCCTCGGAGCCGCCGACATTTCTGATAATCACGCCCGTTGCGGGCGTAATTCCACGCTCCTGCAGATGTTCGACGGAAATCGTGAGGCGAGGATCGGATGGCTTAATGCTGAGGTCGATATCGTTAACAAGCTCTTCCTCAACGACTTCCAATGCAGGCGGCTCTAGCGATGCAGGAGTGACATAGGCGGATTCGCGCCTAGCGATGTACGCCATGCATAGGGGGAGCCCGATGGCGTTTGCCAGCCCTACGGCAACTACGACGCAGATGCGCCTCGTGAGGTCGGCCGGGGTAAGAAAAACCCACACTAGCGTCCATGCTGCCAGTATTAAAAATGAAGCACGGCACAGGACTCGGGCATTTTTGAAATCTGGGGTGGTAAGGCCCAGCATGCTGAACGCCCAGCCCAGCAATAGCGGCAGCAGAACACCAATGACTATCCAGATTGTTTCCATTCAAAGAGATGTTCTCACTCGCGTGGGTTTCGCGTCGAGAATTAAACGCTGGAACGATTGGACGAAAAGTCGTATGCAGGGCGATGCTTCGCTGCTGGCCACTCAAGCGCAAAACTCCGCTGAAGCGCAGGCGGAAGCAAATCAAGGCGCGGGCCAAATTCAAGGCACACGGCGACAACCCTCTCAAATCGTACCGCCGCAGGTTCACTGACTATCAGGTGATGGTGCGCGCGGAGATGTGCAAGCAGCAGCGACTTTGCAGCCGCACGCGGGCGGAAATGGCATTCTCTGAAATGCTGGACAGTCTGCGAATTCTTTACCAGAGCGAGGCCATCTTCCAGAACGGTGATCGCTTCATCCTCGCCGACTTCTACTTCAAGGCGCAAAAGTTGGTGATCGAAATTGATGGCTCGGCACATGACGGCCAGAAGCAATACGACGCAGGGCGAGATGCGTGGCTGCTTCGGGCTTATGGCGAGCGGACGATCCGCTTCGCCAACGGGCAGGTTTTGGTAGAGGGTGCGAATGTGCTGGCAGCGGTGCTCAATGTGCTCAAGTTAAGCTGACTCCTTGGCCTGTGCCTTCTTTTTCTTTCGCTTGGGTTCGGTATCACCGTTGATGAGAATGGCCTTCCACGTTGCTGCCTTGATGCGTTTCATATCGCCCTGAAGCTGACTTTTGAGAATGAACGGCTTGGCCTGATACATGACGGCATAGAATCGCGTCCAGTCCTTCGACCCTTTATATCCGCCTGTATCTTCCACTACTCCCGTAAACGCGACGACAGCTTTTTCTTTCGTATGAGCAATTTTGAATTCGATTGCTGCTCCAACGCTGGCTATTCCGCAATCGGGTATGAAGTTTTTTATCGATCCGCCGATTTGAGGGTTTTTGCGAAAATCGGGAAAACAGGCGCTCAGGTAATCGTGCATGATCGCCTGAAGGTCCTGCTCGTCTTTAGGGGGCTTCTCCCGTCGATGCACCAATCCAGCCGTATCCTCAAGCATGGCCTCCAGTCTCGCCAATGTCCAAGCCTCTTCGCTGCTGATTTGTTTGCTCACGGACATGCGAAGCGCTTCAATAAGGCGTTTGACAAAGATAAGCGCGGGGCTAGCGCAGTAATCAAATTCGGTATCTACCTCAACGTGGGAGAGCCCATCTTTCGCAGATGTGAAAGTGGGCCATTCCTCAATCATGGACGCCTTGGCCTCGGGCATCTCGGCTGCTTCCAGAACGACGAGAAGGATGTCGTGAAGTTCTTCGAGGGTATCTCCCAAGGCAGCCTTGGGATCGACGAACCCTCCAGTGTCGCTATCATCCACAAGGCCAAATCTGTCTTGTTCTATTTGCGACAAGGCACTCTTAGCTCGGCTAAGCAGTTGGTCGAGCGACCCGATGGAATTCTTGATGACGGTTTTGTCCATGGCTGTAAACAATACCGCTAGGCAGCAAGGAAGGAATGCACTATAAGTAGCCGGTCAAGAGTACCATGCTGCGCGCGCCGCTGAATGAACGATCCTAAGAAAAACAATGCTGAGCGTCTCGGTGCCGTCCGAATCAACAATGGGCAGATTGAGGCGCAGTTGCTGCGCGAGCGCGATCCGAACGGTGCCATGGTGGTTCATGCAGTGCGCCGTACCGCTCACGTCCATGAACGCCTGCGATCCGCCGGGAAACTCGCGCCTGAACTGTTCGATGCGGCTGAGAAATTTCGCATGGATTTCGAGCGCTCGGGCGCACGATTCACACACAGCTTATTAGAGAAAACTAGGAATCTCGGCTGCTCGGGAAAAAGACGACTGATTGGCCGTGAGGGCGCCGAAGAATCTACGCGATCTGGTTTCGACCCTGTCGCTACCGCCAGCAATTCTACTGAGGTTTACCGACCGCCAACGGCACGAGCTGTCCGGTCATCAGGTTGCAGAATCCGCCTTGATAAGAAACAGAGCCATGGCGCAGCAGTTGGGTCAGCAAGCCCAAAGCCTGGTAGGCGAGATTCTGGTTGATGAAGGGTTCCTGCCGGGTAAGAGCCTCCGCGGCGCTGCATGACGGCTGGTCGTCATCCTTTACACTTGGCGCGGCAATCTCAGGAAAAAGCTCCGTGACCGACGGCAGGCGATGCTTTTTCTTTTGATTTACTCGATTCTTGGGCTGCCCAAGAATGAACTGGCCGCTGGAAGCGTTGTTGCCAAGATCCAGCCAGTACAGGACCCTTGAATGTAACGACCATTTCTCTATGGCACGCCGTGCCTTACGCGTATCGACACACCCAATCACGAGATCGACTTCTGCGTTTTTGGCGACCTGCTGTATTCGTGCTTGTGTGCCCTGCCAGTTCAGACCCCAGAAGAGGTTGATCCGGTGTGCCAGGACTATGGCTTTGGGAAAGCCGATTTCAGTTCGGCAAAAAGGCTGGCGCACACAGTTGGTTTCGCTGACTGTGTCGGGATCGATCAACGTCACCTGGAGGCCGCCGGGATGGCCGAATGCCAGCATGGCTTGGTGGAGGTAGGGGAGGCCTGAAGCGATCGCGCTGCCATTCCCTCCGCAGCCGACCACCAGGATGCGAATCGGCCGTTCTAGCAATTGAGGATCGAGAGTGTGGGTCATCGTCGCTCGGTCTCCAGTCTTTTCAGGTACTGGTCCAATGGCTCCAGCTCGATGAGCGTCGACAGGGGGAATCGCTCTTTCCCTGCCAAGCTCTTCCAAAGTGCCGCCGTTCCGCCACGGCGCTTTGTTAAGCGTCCAGCGCCGCCCGGATGCGTGAATTCGCTCTGGAAGAATGCTTGCTGCCATGCGGCTATTGAAGTCACGGTCAAGGACTTTGGCGTCCGCATAGTGCCGGCACACACGGCTCCGTTACTATCTAGGTTCCAGTAGGGTGCTGCGGCCAATTTGCTGTCTGGACCCGGCCTTTGGGTGGCAAAAAGCGCGCGAACGTACAAGACATTGCCGCGCACGACGAATAGCAATGCCGGGTGGGGAAATCGTTTGCCTGAGACGCCTTCAAGTTCCGATCCGGCGCGAAAGAACATTGGCCGCACCGCCGCCGGCGTCCACCACGCCAGCAGTTCCGGAGTTCGTGCGACGACTTGATCGGGCAAAAACTCCACCGGGCAACCGGTTCCCACCTGACGGGCCAACTCCCGCAGGCTGGCTGTACTGAGCAGCTGTCCGGCACTAAGAAGCGGACTTCCATCACCGTTTTGCTGCACCACGCCGTGGACGGTCGCCATGTAACGGTTGCCATGGTCGTTCTTGTAGAGAAGCACGGCCTGGTACACCTTCAATTCGAGTTCGCTTCCGACGTCGATACTGAATCGCATGTGTGTCCTTCTGGCGTTGATCTTGCAACTCCCGCCGAGCGATAGCGGTATCATTCTGCTCGAGGTCAATCAAATGTCGATTGTGCTTGAGCTACGCGGCCATCTTTCGCATGCAGGCACGCCGTTAGTTCACGAAACCTCCGAGGACGTTGTGCTCTCCAACGTTTTTGGTATCGTCAAGAACCTCAACTCTGCGGTGTTGTCCTCGTGGGTTCGTTCCGTTATGGAGGTCGCTCACCCTACATCGGAGTGGTCTGTCGATTTCTGGCAGACGCAGCCGAAACCGATTGGCGTTATCGAGGGCAGTACGATCGTTGACCTTGTTCTGGAGTCATCCGACACCCTGGTCTTCGTTGAAGTCAAAATGGATGCACCGGCAAGTTTGGGCACGACACATGACCCCCACCGTAACCAACTCGCTCGCAATCTGGATATCGGGTATCGTCGGGCAACTACTGGAGGAAAAGAATTCGTCCTAGTGTTCGTGACTCCGGAACTGAAGGAGCCTTCAATCGTTGGAAGTGTACGCAGCTCCATCGGTCCGTTCCCAACCAATCCCGACGTGCTTCCCGACTCAATCGTGGCATGCCTCCGCTGGGCACCTTGGGCCAGTGTCGGAGATGCGGTCGCAAAGGCTTATAGCGGTGGGTCGCTGGAGGGTTACGAGCAAAAATTCGCGCTGGATCTCTTGGCTTACATGGTTCGCAAGGGATTGTGGAGAAACACCCTCGCCGATGACGAGGTCTTTTATCTCGACAAACTCTATCGCCCCCTGAGGCGCGATGCCTCACCGTTCGCCCCCTACGCGAATCGTAAGTCGGAGTCCTACCAAGGTTGGCGAGACAAATTGTGGGACGAAGCGTCTCTGAGGCAACTTCTTCTTGATCTGCGGCTTGAAGATAGGGCGCTTCTTAAGATGCTAGCGGACGCGGGTGGGGCCATGAGACAAGACCAGCTTATGCGAAAACTGCCACTACTGAACGGGCGCTCAAGTGCCTCATTACGAGCCTTAAAGTCGCACGTCAATGCCGCATGTAAAGCACTGGATCGTGCACCGATCCTGGCTGAAGGCACCGGCTCAGGGGCGGCAAGAATACACGAAATTGACCGCCGTTTAGGCCCTTTGCGAAGTCTTGTGATAGATATCGGTCGACAATTTGACATTGACTGGAGGTTGTTGGAGCCTGTCGACCCTACCTTGTCTTTAACCGTAGAAGCGCCAACAAATACTGTTGACGAGACGTTGCCCCCACCCCCCACACGGCGTGCTACCTCTGAGAACAAGGCGTGGTTTGTCCTGGAGCGCAACGGGATTATGGAAATAGGTGCTTTCGTCAATGCCAAAGGCTCATGCAGCTATCGGCAATACAGCCTAGACGGCCATTTTCTGCATATCCATCATCAGCGTGGAGCATTTGCCGAGGTTTTTGCGCGGGCGTTGTCCCATGCCAAAAGGTTTTATCCGCCCTATCAGCCCGACCTCCAGGAAAGCGAAAGCACAGGTCTTCCGAGTGATGTCGTTGCTTCTGCCGCCGCAATAGTAGATACGAATTCCACGGGAGCATCAAGATCGTGATCTGATCGGGTCGACCAGCCGCTCCCGTCCGAAAAATGCTAATTTTCCCGCTACTCTGGACTCACTGACTAGAATTGTTGAAGCGTTCGGGCGATATTGAATCGCGTCGCTGAATGCCTAGCCACTCGAGGAGTACGTGAACAATGTCTCCAACAGCTTTCTTCCAAGTTGATCCCCGCCTCGCTTCTGTGTTGAGCGAACAATACCGATCTAGTGAACAGGCATTAAAAGAACTTGTTGATAATGCCTGGGATGCTGACGCCGACAATGTCTCTATCACGTTGCCAGAGGTAATGAGCGGAGATCAAATCACTGTCGAGGATGACGGCACCGGGATGACCGACGTGGAAGTCAAGGAAGAATACCTAAAGGTCGGCCGCGACCGTCGATTGAAAGGAGAAACTACTGCTGGAAAACGGCGGCGGGTGAAGGGGCACAAGGGGATCGGAAAGTTCGCCGGCCTGGTCGTCGCGGACGAGATGACCGTCACCACCTTCACCCGGGGATCTGTCACCAAACTTACCATTCCACGCAAACAGCTAAGAGAAGCCGTCTCTCTGGATTTGGAGCGCGTGGAACTTCCGATGTCCGTTGAGGAATGCGATCCGAACGCGAAGGGTACCGTTGTTTCGCTGACGGCGTTGAATCAACGGTTATCGTTTCCACAAGCGGAGCGCGTCAAAGAACTTCTCGTGCTGGAGTACGGCCGAGAGCCCGATTTCAGCATAAAGATAAACGGTGAGATTCTCGGTCCTTCGGATGTGCCTGGCGAAGGTCATACCGAATCCACGTCTCTTCCAGATGCCGGGGCGGTCAGACTGTTTTTCAAGGTTACAGATCAGAAACACTCCGCTCGAAAAGCAGGGATAGCGATTCGTGTCGAGGGCAAAATAGTGGGCAATCCGACCGTCTTCGGATTAGAGGAGGACGAAGAGATCCCTAAAGGTTTACTGCGGCGCGTGTACGGAGAGTTGGAAGCGGACGGGCTCTATTCCGACGTGACCGCCGGTTGGAACGCGATTATCGAGACGAGCAAGGCGTACCAGCAGGTCGAAGAGTTCGTTCGCCCAATTGTGAAAGCGAAGTTGAAGGAAGTCTTCAAGCGCGACTTCGCCCTTCACAGAGGGCGCCTGCAACAAGAGATCGATCGACGCTTATCGAAGATGCCGGAGCATCGGCGCGCATATGCTCACAAACTGGTCCAGCGAGTAATTGCCAAGCTTTATGAGGATAAGCAGGAGCGGATTG
>Ga0187875_10001785_pt1 | contig 16372 bp, 16 predicted proteins | sample June2016WEW_17_1_2_FD_132978 | JGI IMG/M metagenome (GOLD analysis project Ga0187875, IMG submission 132978) | Peatland microbial communities from SPRUCE experiment site at the Marcell Experimental Forest, Minnesota, USA - June2016WEW_17_10 | ecosystem: Environmental > Terrestrial > Soil >... | reverse complement strand
TTTCAACACCCCGACGATCTGCTCGTCACTAAAGCGGCTCCTCTTCATGGTGCTTCTCCTCTCGTGGTCTTATACCCGGAGAAGCTAACTTTTGGCTGGACTAAATTTCGGGGAGCAGGTCAGTAGCCTCCAACTTCTTGTCGTACATACGCAAGGAATCGCGGCTCCAGTGGAGTCGCTCAGAGGTAATAGGCAGTCCGGTCCACTCTTTCAGATACTCGTCGAATATTGGGTACGACAACTCAATGTGCGGTCGTAGAAAAAAGAGAATCTTCCGAATACGGGTGGAACCAACAGTTAGGCCAACCTGATACGTTACGATGGCTCGCGCTGCGCTTACGAGTTTCTCCAAGTATGTGACGGATTTGGGCGGGTTTGGCATAGGCAGTTCAAAGCGTCGCACGGAAACTCAAATTGAAACACCTCCGAAAATGTCGGTCGCGATTTATTACTCCGCCTGACGGAGTTTGAGTCGCATTTGGCGTGAACAATAAAGCAACGCTTGCTGCACCCGCGCCAGGCCAAGCCCCCAGCGGACGCGGGCCTGCTCGGCGCTCTCTGCGCGCGCCATCAGCGTGATTCCCAGGCAATAGCCCGTCTTCGATTCCGGAGTGAATTCGCAGCCGGCAATTCCGAGTGCGCACGTCAACGCCTCGGCCGATTCGCGCAGCAGCAAGCCGGAGAGTTGTACGGCGAGCTGTTCGTAGCGATCGCGATCGTGATTGAGCGTCGGGTCGGCGAAAACCAGCGTGACGGAGGAACCGAACCCGGCGGCTGCGGCGGCCTCTGACGCTCCCGGTGTTTCGCCGGCCGTTGCGTCAAAACTTGCGAACAAAGACTCTGGACCATTGATGATTTCAAGGAAGCGGCCGAGCGGCGGATTCGCGTCCGCCACCGCGATCTGTTGGACGGCCAGTGGATTCTTCCGCAGATTCACGTATCCGTGCGCGGGCGGGAAGACTTTTCGGTTCGACGGCGCCGCGTTTTCCACTTGGAGTTCAACTCGCATGTCCGAGACGCTACACCGCGGCGGCTGCCGGCTCAAGCTGAAATCGCGGGCGGTTGTCACGTGAGCGACGCGCGTGGCCATAATATCTTGCCGCGCCGATAATCCTTGGGTTAGTCTCGCTGCACTACGGGGGCCATGCAGAAGCGGCCGATGACCGGCTCACGATGATCTGTCCACATTGTTTCAACGAAGAATGCAGGCGTTCGCATAGGCGCGGGGCGCGCGACTTTCTGCTCGGGCTCACTGGCCTGCGTCCTTGGCGCTGCCGCGAGTGCTCGACGCGCTTCTTCGCCTGGTCGGTGCCGAATTCGCTGGTGCAGTACGCGCATTGCCCGCGCTGCGGCAATTTGGACGTGAAGCGTATCTCGCGCGAGTACGTCACCGGCCCGTTTGCCTGGTTCTTCCGCAAGCTGGGCCTGCCCGCCTATCGTTGCGCGCCCTGCCGTAACAAGTTTTTCACGATTCGCCGCCATCTGCGCATCGTTCCCGCGCCGCAATCGCCCGCGCCCGAAGCCGAATCCTCCGCCGCGCCCCCAAGGTAATCCGCACAGCGGTACAATCGCTCGCCGGGGCGCGCCTTGACGCCGCCGCGGCCCGCAAGCTATAAACCCTTCAAGCCTTCTTGTTCGTTTTACGGCGGTATCGTCTAGGGGTTAGGACGCCAGATTCTCAATCTGGAAACCCGGGTTCGATTCCCGGTACCGCTACCAATTCCTTTGGAACGATTTGTGCTTGCACGGGTTTCGCTGGCGGGGCGGTCTGCCGGTCTAGTGGCGATCGATCCAAGCACTCACCGAGTTCAAAATATCGGGCGCTTCGGAACTGCTTAACAGCGAATGCTCCAGGTTTGGGTAGGATTCGTACTCTTTGTCCGTGGTGGCAATTAGGTTGAACAGTCTGCGTGCGCTCCCCGACGAACTCACCTGGTCGAGATCCCCCTTCATGATCAGCGTGGGAACTCGAACCTGCGACGCCGTGTCCGTCCAATGGGCTTTGTTGCGGCGCAACTCCAGAATGTAGTTCACACTGATCTTGTCGAACTCGAGCGGATCGGCCGGCGATGTCGCGTCCGCTTGCACGTCAGCTTTGCCCGTCGCGGTACCGCGGCCTGCCAAATCGATATCCGGCTTGTCCCGAAAGAAAAGAAAATCCGGCAAGTAGCGCCACATTCTGATCTGCTCATATTGCTTTGGATTCACCGAAACGACGGGCGACAGAAGAATCAGTCCGGAAATGATCGGAGTGTTTGCTTTCGCGTAGTTCAGCGCGAAAATCGCGCCCATGCTTTCTCCCAACAAAAATAGTTCCGCGTGGGGATGCAACCGGTGAATCTTGTCGAGCATGATTGCAATGTCCCCGGTTTCGGTGGCGGGCTCGGGGACGTTGGCGCGCTTGCCGCACGAAAGGCCGTGGCCGCGCGTATCCATCGCATACACGGCGATTCCGGCCTTGTTCAGTTCCAACGCGGTCGGCTTGTAATCCCCGCTGTGCAGCCCAATGCCGTGGAGAACGAGAACGATGTGCTTGGGTTCCGCGCCGTTGGCGGGGGCCCAAAAACGGTAGAAGAGGCACGCGCCGTCGCTGGACTCGGCGAATCCATGTTCGTCGGTTACTGTCTTGAGAAACGCAGACTCGTCGCTCGGAGCGCTGGCACTCGGCGCACTGACGCCCGGCGCGCTTGTGTCTAGTGGTCCATTGGATCTTGAAAAATCCGAGAGCGACTGGCTCGAAACCTTGACTGCCGACATACAGACCAGCAGCGCAACCGTACAGATCTTCCGCTTATCCAAGGGAACTCCAAATCGCGGACGTGTTCGGAACGAAAGGTCAGTGTCCAATCTACGCGCTCTTCGTTCGTAAGTCACGCAACATTTCCTGACAATCGCCGCCGGTGCACCGTATGCGAACACCGGATCAGCCGCGCCGGCCGCGTGCCGCCGAGCCGCGGGACGCCCCTGGCCCTGAGAAAAATCCCATATACATAAAACGGGAATTGTGCGATAATGTCTCTGCGTTTGTTGCTCTTGTATAACCTTTGGATTCGTTTAAAGGGGCTGCAAGTCACTTGCGGCCTTTTTTTACGTACGGCTGAGGGCGTTCGAGAAGCACAAATAGCTTTAAAAAGAAAAGAGAAATCAATTGGCAAAGGAACAAGGAACTGTAAAGTGGTTCAACGCAAGCAAGGGCTTCGGTTTCATACAGCGCCAGTCCGGCGAGGACGTTTTCGTCCACTTCTCCGCGATTCAAGCGGATGGGTACAAATCGCTGAACGAAGGGCAAGCTGTTGAATTCGAGGTCACCTCAGGCCCCAAGGGTCTTCAAGCGTCAAACGTGACCAGCCTCTAGCCTCGGTGGGCGAGCCGGCGGCCCGCTGGCTCGCCCCTTTTTCGTAGGCTCATCGTCCTGCTTTAGTTGTTCCGGGGGAAGTTAGCAGGTGTCAGGTGAGTGATCCCATGATCGTCAAGTACGTTGGATTTGAGGCTAAAGCCCAAGTCCGCGAATATACGTTCACCGTGCGAGGGGAAACGAGCGATCCGCTCGAATACACGATGAGCATTGCCAATGAAGCCTTTGTCTCTCATCGAGCGCGCTATCAGGATGCGCCGGATATCTGTTCGCTGCGGCTACATCGAGAACTGGCCTTGATTCCGAACGATCCTCCGACTACGCATTTTTGCGTCACCGACGCGGAGCTCGCTGAGTATCACGAGGCCCGCAAGCCCAAAAAACCGCGCGGCTTTACGCCGCAGCGGGCCCAATAAGCGTCCCGAAGCCGCTTCGCCGAAGCCGTTCTGGACGGGGAGATTCCTGTGTCGCTGGCGATTGAAGAAAAATACGAGCAGGTCCGCAGCCTTATCACTCTCGGTAAGGAACGCGGCTATTTGCTCTACGACGATGTGAATAACATGCTTCCGCCGGAGATTCATTCGGCCGAAGACATGGAAGATCTGCTTTCGACCTTCGAGCGCTACGGCATCAACATCTACGAAGATCTGTTCAGCGCCAAGGCCGCTCTTGCGGCGTCCGGAGAAGTCGAAGTCGCCGAAGCGGAGCCCAAGGAAGAGGCTGCCGTCAATGACGACGCCGAACTCGACCTGACACCGGGCACGCTTTCGAAAACCGAGGACCCGGTCCGCCTGTACCTCCGCGAAATGGGATCGGCGCCGCTGCTCAAGCGCCAGGGCGAAGTGGCGCTTGCCAAGCGCATCGAGCGCGGGCAGTTGCTCGTCCTCAAGACGATTTCTCGCTCCCCGCTGGTCCTCAAGAATTTGTTGGCCGCCGGCGAAGAGCTGCGCAAAGGCACGCGCTCGATCAAAGACATCGTGCAGTTCGATCAGGAAGAGCTGACCGACGACATTGTCGAGGAACGCGCGCGCCAAACGCAGAAGATCATCGGCAAAATCGAAAAGCACTTCGAAATCGGGCGCAAACAGGCGGCGCGATTAGTTCGCCAGCCGCGCTTAAAAGCGCGTGGCCTGATGCGCGCGCGGCGTCAGCTAGCGCGCACGCGAATTGAAATGTCGCTGCTGGTCCGTTCGATCGGCTTCAATCCGCGCGAGCGCAAGCGGTTGATTGACATTGTGCGCCAGACCGTCGAGCGCCTGCACACACTCGAACGCGAAGTGATACGTCTCGAGCGCCGCGTTGATGCTTCTCGCGGCGACGTCGCCGCCGGAGCGCGCGAGGAATTGCGCGCCCGCCGCGCCGAAGTCCGGGAGATCGAAGAATCCAGCGAAGTCGGCCTGACCGGCCTGAAGCGCACGCTCAATTTGATCTTGCGCGGCGAAGCCGAAGCCGAACAGGCCAAAAAAGAACTCACCGAAGCGAACCTGCGCTTGGTTGTGTCCATCGCCAAGAAGTACACCTACCACGGCCTGCAATTTCTGGACTTGATTCAGGAAGGCAATATCGGCCTGATGAAGGCCGCCGAAAAATTCGAATGGCGCCGCGGTTACAAATTCTCCACGTACGCCACCTGGTGGATTCGTCAGGCCATCACGCGCGCCATCGCCGATCAGGCGCGCACCATCCGCGTTCCTGTGCACATGATCGAAACGATCAATAAGCAGGTGCGGACCAGCCGCCAACTCGTGCAGGAACTTGGCCGCGAGCCTACCTCCGAAGAAATCGCCAAGCGCATGAGCGTGCCTGTCGATCGCGTGCGCAAGATCAAGCAGCTCGCGCAGCAGCCCATCTCTCTCGAAACCCCCATCGGCGAAGAGGAAGATTCGCACTTGGGCGATTTCATTGAGGATAAGGCCGTCGTGTCTCCGGCCGAAGCAGTGATCAGCTTGAACCTGAAGGAACAGACGGCTTCGATGCTGAAGACGCTGACGCCGCGCGAAGAGCGCATCATCAAGATGCGCTTCGGTCTGGATGGCGGCAACGAGCGCACGCTCGAGGAAGTCGGCCAATCCTTCGCCGTGACGCGCGAGCGCATTCGCCAGATCGAAGCCAAGGCTTTGCGCAAGCTGCGCCATCCTTCGCGCTCGAGTAAGCTCCGGGTTTTCCTCGAAGGCTCGCTGTGACGATGTCTTTCGATTCCGCGGCGGCTCGGCGCCCAAAATATTCCGCGGGTATGCGCTAGCGAAACGCCCGCACAGAACGCCAAGATTCGTGAACTTCGCTACGGGCCAGAAAAGACGGGCAAGGACGGGGCAGGATCAAGGAGACCCAGAATGAAGAATCTGTTTGTCGGCAATATGAGCTTCCAGACCACCGAAAGCGATTTGCAAACGCTGTTCCAGCCCTTCGGCCAAGTCACGCGAATCCACATCGTGATGGACCGCGAGACCGGCCGCGCCCGTGGTTTCGCATTTGTCGAAATGCCGAATGACGATGAGGCCACCAAGGCCATCGCAGCGCTCGACGGCAAGGATTTCGGTGGCCGCAACCTCAAGGTGAACGAAGCGCGCCCCAAGGCTGAAGGCGGCGGACGCGGTGGCCCGGGCGGTGGCGGTGGCGGACGCGGTCCCGGCGGTGGCGGGGGACGTGGCCGGGGCGGCGGTTTTTCGAATGAAGATTATCGCGGTGCTGCGCGCGCGCCGCGCGAACCGCGCTGGTAACGGCGCGCCGTTCGCTGACCCTTCGTGGCGTTTGCCGGTCGCGGCGGCGCTACGCCCATCTCGAAATTCAGGAGGCCCACGATGGCCATCACATTCCAGAAGCGTCAAAAAGAAATGAAACGGCAGGAAAAGGCGCGCGCAAAGGCTGAACGCCGCGCGCAGAAAAAACTAGCCAAGCGTGAAGGCACCGACATCTCGTCCACGGACGAACTGGTGCCGCTCGAACCCCTCGACGGTCCTCTCGAACCGCTCGAACCACTCGAGCCGCTTGAGCCACTCGAACTGCCGAAGAACTGACTTGCCGCCGGGGCAACCGAACCGTTCGATCTTCCTCCCGACATTTTTTGCCGATTGCGCCGATCGAATGGATTGACGCACAAGTGTTTCGTTCCGTGAATCCACTGGCTGCGTTGGGGGGAAAGTGCGTTTTCAGACGCGGAAGCGCGGGCGGCGCTAGCTCAGCGAAGCTTCGGCCAGTTCGACGCTCGCAAAAGTCGGCATCATCTTCTGAACGTTGGTCATGCTCATCAGCGCGGTCACGCGGTCGTTCACGCCGGCCAGCAGGAATTTTCGTCCGGCTTTCTGGTAGGAAAGCAGCGCCCCGACAATCGCGCCCAACCCCGCGGAATCCACGTACGACACGCCGCTAAAATCCAGCACCAGCGCCGGCGAAGTCTCCGCGCGCACCGCCGATTGGAAATTGAACAACGTGTGAATCGTCAGCACACCGGTAAGGCGAATGATTCGTTCGCCGTCCTTCGATCCCGCTTGGCTTTGCATTTCAAGGATTTCGTTGATCATGGGGCGGCATTCTACCGGAACGCAACATCCGGGATTGTGAATTTTCGGTTACATTAGCGCACCGGGCGCTCGTGCACTGAGCCGATCTTCTTCATTGTCAAGCGCTTACGCGCGCCAAGCCAACTGGCGACAGACGCGGAGTAGTCGCCCGGCCGCAGTAAAGCAGCGTTGAATGCAAGCGAATTTTCGATCTTCAGTCGGGCCCTTGTTCTTGCCATTTAACTATTGCTGCTGTTGCTGCTGATCCTGAAACGCTTCGGCGGACGCCGCATCGTAAGGCGCGCTGCGGCGAATCACGGTCGCCGGCCGCAAGTCTTCCGGCTCCGGCGATTCCGCGGGCGTCACCGTCACCAGCACGGATAGCTCGCTTTCCCCGCCGCCTTTGTACACTCCGCGTGTTGGCGGCACGTCGCCGTAATCCCGGCCCAGCGCAATCGCGATGTGCCTTTCGGTGCCCGTCAAATTGCTCGTCGGATCAAACGCCACCCAGCCCAGATCGGGCAGAAACGCCTCCACCCAGGCGTGCGTGGCGCCTTCGGCCGTCAGCTTTTCCTTTTTATCCGCGTGATAAAGATATCCGCTCACGTAGCGGCAGGGAATCCGCAGCCCGCGCACCAGCGCAATCATCACGTGCGCGAAATCCTGGCAAACCCCGCGCCGGCTGCGCAGCGCATCGTCGATCGGAGAATCCACCTGCGTGCTGTTCGGCGCGTACTCGAACGTGCGGTTCAGGCCTTCGTTGATCGTCAGCAGCATTTCGATCGGCGTGTCGCGCCGCTCGATTCTTAGTTCGCGTTCGAGGTCATGCAGCAACTCGGTGGGCTTGGCGTAACTGCTGGGCAGCAGCATGTCCCAGTAATCGCCCGCGGCCACGCGCGCATCCAGGCCCTCCCAATTCACAATTTCTCCCCATTCGATCGGCGGCGGCTCGTGCACCTCGACGATGGCGTGCGCGGTCACCTGGATTTGCCGCTGCCGGCCGGGAATATCGAAGTGATGCACCGTGTTCCCCAGGTGGTCTTGATAGGACATGATGTTGGCCTGCGGGCTCACCTCGAGCGAAAACGTGACGCAACGTTGCTGCGCATCGCTGCGCGGCTGCATGCGCACTTCCATCACGCTCTCGCGCGCCTCGGGTTCATAGCGGAAACGCGTGATGTGCTTTATGGCATAGGCCATATTTCGCTCCCGCGTTTTGCCAGGCCGCGCGCCGGCGCCGCGCTCACGACGCCAACTCCGATTCCACCGGATAGTCGAAATAGATTTGATGGATCGCGGCGTGCAGTTGCACGCATTCGCGCGATATCGATCGCAAATACAGCGGCGCGCCCGCGGCCAAAATCTCGTCGATTTGGCTGAAGCTCAATTGCGCGCGCAGACGGCCGGCAATGCGCGCGGGCATTCCCGCCTTTCGTTCCGTCAGATTGGCGATGGTTTTCAGCGCCGATTCCACGCGATCCACCGAAAATCTCACGGAGTGCGGGAAATCGGAGTTCAGGATCAAGAATTCCGCCACCTGCATCGGCCGAATCTCCGCCGTGTACGCCTTGCAGTAGGATTCAAACGCGCCGCAGGCCTTCAGCAATCCGATCCATTCCAGATACTCGGCGGTCTCCACCGCTTCGTCGGACTTGTGCGGCAAGCGCTCGAAATGCGCGCCGATCAGCGAAGCCAGCGTTTCGGTGCGCTCCACGTATCGCCCCAGCTGGATGTATTGCCAGCCTTCGCCGTGGCTCATCGTGCCGTCGGTGATTCCCTGGAATAGGTGAGCGCCGTCGCGCACGCCGCGCAGGAATGCGTGCGATTTCAAGTGGCGGCTCTCGTCGGCCTGTTTATCCATTACGCTGAGGTACAAGCGGTTCAGTTGTTCCCACATTTCGGAGCTGCACTGTTCGCGCACGTGCCGCAGATTTTCCCGCGCCGCCGCGATGCACGAAACCAGCGAGGATGGCCTGGTTCGATTGAACACCAGCGTCTCGACCAGGCTTGCCGCGCTCACTGGCCCTTCGCCTGGCGGCGCCGTCTGCAACGCCGCGAGCAAGAAGCGCCAACGCTCCGCCCCGGCGCGCTGCGCCTGATCGAGCCACAACTCGAGTTCCACGTCCACCAGGCGAGCCGTGTGCTCGGCCCGCTCCAGGTAGCGGCTCATCCAGTACAGGTTGTCCGCGACGCGCGATAGCATTCCCGCATCTCGCTGGGCCGCCGGGGAATCGAAGCTCCTCGGTGGCCTCACTGCCTAAGCTTCCCCTCTGGGCGCCGCGCGCGATCCAGGGCCTGCGCATCCGCGGCGGCCTCTTCCAGGTCCGCGGCAGACTTCTGCGTAATCCCCGGCTCGCGTGTTTGTTCGGCGCGCAGCACCCAAGTGTCTTTGCTGCCTCCGCCCTGCGAGGAATTCACGACCAGCGAGCCTTTCGGCAGCGCCACGCGCGTCAACCCGCCCGGCACCAGCGTAACTTTTTCGCCGAACAGAATGTACGGCCGCAGATCGATGTGCCGCGATTCCACGTCGTCTCCGATCAAGCACGGCGCGCGCGAAAGCGCCAGCGTCGGCTGCGCGATGTAGTTCCGCGGATCGGCCAGCACGCGCTGGCGGAATTCCTCCCGCTGCGCCGCGGTGCTGTGCGGACCGATCAGCATTCCGTAACCGCCGGATTCGCCCACGGCCTTCACCACCATCTCGTCCAACTTTTCGAGCACCATCGCGCGGCTCGATGCATCGTTCAGCAGATACGTCGGAACATTCGGCAGGATCGCGTCTTCGGCCAAATAATATTTGATGATCGCCGGCACGTACGCATACACGGCTTTATCGTCGGCCACGCCGGTGCCGATGGCGTTCGCCAGCGTCACGTTGCCAGCGCGATAGGCATTGAACAAACCGGGCACGCCCAGCGTTGAATCCGGCCGGAAGCACAGCGGGTCCATGAAGTCGTCGTCCACGCGGCGATAAATCACGTCCACGCGGCGCAGTCCGGCGGTCGTGCGCATGTACACCACGTTGTCGTGCACCAGCAGATCGCGGCCTTCCACCAATTCGATCCCCATCTGCTGCGCTAGGAAGGTGTGCTCGAAATACGCGGAATTGGCCACGCCCGGCGTCAGCAGCACGGTCGCGGCGTCTTGCTGCGTCGGCCAATTCGCCGGCGCCAGGCTGCGCAGCGTGGCCAGCAGCGCTTGCGGATAATGGTCGACGGGGCAAACGTTGTAATCGCGAAACAGCGTGGGGAAAACGCGCTTCAGCACCTTGCGATTCGCCAGCATGTACGAAACGCCGCTCGGCACGCGCAAGTTGTCTTCCAGCACGGCGAATTCACTGCCCGGCAGCCGCACCAAATCCGTGCCGCAGACGCTCACATAGACGTCGCGCGGAACTTGCAGCTCGCGCATTTCGCGCCGGAAGTGGCGGCAACTGTAAATCAGTTCGCGCGGCACCACGCCGTCGCTCAGAATTTGGCCTTGGTGATAAATGTCCTTCAGAAAAATATTCAGCGCCGTGATGCGTTGCGTCAATCCTTTTTCAATCTTGGCCCATTCGCCGGCGGGGATGATTCGCGGCACCAAATCGTTGGGGAAAATTCGCTCGGTGCCTTCTTTGTTGCCGTACACCGTGAAGGTGATGCCTTCGTGCAGAAACGTCAGGTCCGCCGCCTGTTGCGTGCGGCGCAATTCCTCCGGCGCCATGCCCATCAGTGTCTTGTGCAGAGTGCGGTAGTGCGCGCGCGGCACGCCCGGCGCCTCAAACATTTCGTCGTACGAATTGTCGAGCTGATAGTTCACAAATGAGGAGTATGCATCAGTTTGCAGGCGTATGGGCGTGACGCTCATGGATTGGTCGCAAGGCCCGCGCGTCCGTCGGGTCACCGTGCCGTGGCCCTAGCGACAGGGCAAATGAATGTAGGCGGCCACGATAGCCAAGTCCAATCGAAAGTCTCGATGCAACCGATGATTTTTGTGCGGGACAATACGCGCGCAGACGGCCTGCGGCTGGGTAGTCCGGACTCAGCGAGCCATTCTACTGGGCTGAGGCGCCCAACGCCCGCGACTCAAATTCCAGCGAAGCCGGCAGATGCGCCGCGAAATACTCCCAATTGTGCCCGCCGGGATAGATGTGAAACTCGTGAGGAATGTGCCGCGCGGCCAGCACGCGATCCAGCGCGCGATTTCCGGCGTCGAGGCCTAGTTCGTCCTCCGAGCCGCAATCGAAATATATGCGAAGCCCGGAGAGGTTCGCCGTCCGCGCCATGGTGATGGGACTTTCGCGGTCCATAAATGCCGGATCGAGCGGCGTGCCGAACGGCCGCCCCAGCACGCGCCCGATTCCCGGGTCGCTCGCCGCATTCGCCGGCAATTTTTCGATCAGCGCCGCGCTGTGCGTGGCCACAGAGCCGAATAGCTCGGGATGCCGGAACGCCAGATGCAGCGCGCCGTACCCGCCCATGGAGACCCCATCGAGCCCGCGCTTCGATCGGCCAGCAGCCACGCGATAGTGCTGTTCGATATACGGCAAAAACTCGCGCACCAAGAAATCCTCGTAGCGCACGCGGCCGTCGCGCGAATTGATATAGAAAGTCGAGCCTGCCGCCGGCGTCACGATCAAAAATTCGCCGATCTGTTTCTGCTCCCACAATTCCTCGATCAGCGAAAGTCCGCCCGAGGCGATCAATATCTGCTCGTTCTCACCTATGCCGTGGAAAAAATAAAGCACTGGGTAGCGCCGCGCGGTCTGCGCATCGTAGCTCGGCGGCAGAATCGCGCAATACGGAACCGCCCGCGCCAGAATTTGGCTGGGCACAGAGAAACATTCCGCTCTGCCGGTGCCGCGCGCCGGCCGCGCCACAGCGAAGCAGCAAAGCAACACAATCGCCGCAATCCCAATCCGATTCATCTCGCCATCACCGAGCCCCACCGCCCTCCGCATTCCCCATTATTATCGCCGATGCGCGCCACCTGCCGCGCGGGATTCGTGAGCCGCCACGCGCCTGGCGTATACTCGCGCGTCGAGCGGAGTGAGCACGAGTGAAGATCCTTTACGTCGATCTTGAGACCGAATGGCGCGGCGGCCAAAGCCAGGCGCTCGAAGCGCTGACGGGTTTGCGCCGACACGGCCACGATGCGCAGTTGCTCGCGGTTGCAGGCGGTGCGCTCGCGCAGCGCGCGGGCGCGGCCGGCGTGCCCGTGATCGAAATCGAGCACAATCGCAAACGCTGGCGCGCGGCGGGCGCACTCCGCCGCATCTTGCATGACGCGCCGCCCGACGTAGTCCACGCCAACGAATCCCACGCGCTCACGGCCGCATGGCTTGCGCGCGCGCATCGCCGCACCACGCTGGTGGCCGCGCGACGCCTGGCGTATCCGCTGCAGCAGAATCCGATTTCGCTCGCGCGCTACCGTGCCGCGCATCGCATCTTCGCGATTTCCGATTTCGTGGCGCGCAGCGTGATCGCTTCCGGCGTGTCCGCCCAGCGCGTTGTGATCGTTCGCGAAGGGATCGAGATCCCGCCGCCGCTCAACGCCGCGCAGCGAACTTTGGCCCGGCAGACCTGGAATCTGACCGAGGATGAATTTGTGCTGGGCTGCGTAGGCTATCTTCTGCCCGAAAAAGGCCAGGAGCTTCTGGTGCAAGCGCTGCCGGCAATCTTCGCGGCCGAGCCGCGAATTCGCCTGCTGCTTGCCGGCGACGGCCCGCTGCGCGCCCGCCTGGAAGAATTGGCGGTGCAGTTGGGAGTTCGCGAACGCATCGTATTCGCCGGCTTCGTCGAGCGCATCGCCAACGTTTACGCCGCGCTCGACGCGTTCGTTTTTCCCTCGCTCGCCGAGCCCAGCGGCACTTCGCTGCTTGCCGCGATGGCATGGGGTTTGCCGGTCGCGGCAGTGGCGCGCGGCGGCGTCACCGAGTACGTCGTCGACGGCGCCAATGGCTTGCTGATTCCCGCGCCGGAGCCGCAAGCCATCGCCGCCGCCGTGCTGCGCTTGCGCGGCGACGCGGATTTGCGCAGCCGCCTCGGCGCGCGTGCCCGCGCTGATATCACCGCGCGCTACGCCACCGACGTCATGGTCGCGCGTCTGCTTGAAGCTTGCGATGAAGCATCGAAGTCTCGCGCCCGCGCGATTCCGGCGTAGTTTCTCGCCGCTGCGCCACGCGCACGGCAACGCTGCGAATGTTTTGATAGAATTTTGTTGCGCGCCATTCGTTTGGCGCGCCCTAATTCAGATTCGCACTTATTCTGAGGAGGAAGGGAATTGCAGTCCGAAAGAAATCCGCGGTCGCGCTCCCCATTTCCACTTATGACCGCAGCCCTTTCGTGCGCGCTCGCCCTCGCAATCTCCGCCGGCCTCTCCGGCCAGCCCGCGCCACAAGCTCTATCGGGCGCCCCGGCGCAAATAGTCCCGCAGCCTCCTGGCGCCCAGAATCTCGACGCTATCGGCGCGAAAAAATTGCCCGATGGTCCCGGGAAGCAGATCGTCTTGGTTTCGTGCAAGGACTGTCATACTTTCGACCGCATCACGAGCGCCCATCACTCGCCGACTCGCTGGCGCACGATCGTGAGAGAAATGCAGCAGCGCGGAGCCAACGTCGATCCCGGCGACGTCGCGCCGCTCGTGCAATACCTGGCGAAAAACTTCGGCGTGGCGCACACTGTCGCCAAGCCGCAAAGCCAGGCGCCGCCGCATCCGCCGGGCAGCAAGTAATTCGAGGTTCAACTTATGACCCACGCATCGCGCCGACTCTTTGCAATCCTCAGCCTTGCGGTGGTCGGGTCCGTCGCCGTGTGGGCCGCGCAAAAATCCTCGCCGCTCACCTATCGCCTCGAGGTAAAGCCCGGAGACATCACGTTGCCGGCCAAATCCGCCGCGGACGCCGCAACTCCGCGCGACGAAACGATCACATTCACCGTAATCAATTCCTCTGGCACCGACTATGAAAGCACCGCGCCCACTTGCCAGACCTTCGACGTCGAAATTTTCCGCGTCGATCCCAGCGGCGAAAAATCCGTCTGGAAATGGTCCCGAGGCCGGATGTTCTGCCAGACGGTCACCACCGTTATGATTCCTTCCGGCCTCACGTGGCAGCAAACTGTGAAGTGGAGTTTCGCCGCCGCCGATGTCGAACCCGGCAAGTACCGCGTCGCCGCAACGTTCATTCCCTCGAATGCCGAAGGCTCCGCCGCATTCGAGATTCACTGACGCAATGTCCTCGCGCAGTCCGGCGTTGACAACGCCCCGGCCGCTCACACATTCTATGGCGCCATGACGCCACCGCCCGAAAAGCCTTCCGCCAACACGCTCGACGCGCTGCTGCAAGAAAAGCGCCTCTTCCCGCCGCCGGCGGATTTCGCGCGCACCGCCAACGCCGCCGACGCCGCCATCTACGATCGCGCCGCAGCAGACTTCGAAAGTTTCTGGGCCGCCGAATCGAAGCGCCTCGATTGGAGCGAGCCCTGGCACTCCGTGCTTGAATGGAAAGCGCCGTGGGCCAAATGGTTCCTCGGCGGAAAGCTCAACGTCGCGCACAATTGCGTCGATCGCCACGCGCACTCCGCGCGCCGCAATAAAGTCGCGATCTTCTGGGAAGGCGAGCCCGGCGACGCTCGCGCGATCACTTACGGCATGCTCGAGGGCGAGGTCAGCCGCTTCGCCAACGTGTTGCGCGGCCTCGGCGTAGGCAAAGGCGATCGCGTCGCCGTGTATATGGGCATGGTGCCGGAGCTGGCCGTCACTTTGCTGGCCTGCGCGAAAATCGGCGCGCCGCATTCAGTGATCTTCGGCGGCTTCGCAAAAGAAGCCCTGCGCGAGCGCATCAACGACGCGCAAGCCAAAATTCTCGTCACCTGTGACGGCGCGTGGCGCCGCGGCGCCGTCGTCCCGCTGAAATCCGCGGCCGATGAAGCTCTGAAGGGCACGCCGTCCATCGAGCACGTCATCGTCGTCGAGCGCGTTGGCCGCGACGCAGCTTCCTGCACCATGCAACCCGGCCGCGACGTTTGGTTTCACGACGCTGTTGCAGGCGTCTCCGATCGCGCTTGGGGCGAAATGATGGACGCCGAGGACATGCTCTTCATCCTTTACACCAGCGGCACCACCGGCAAACCCAAGGGCGTCGTGCACACCACGGCCGGATATTTGCTTGGCGTCTCCACCACGCATCGCCTGATTTTCGACGTCAAAGAAGACGACGTCTATTGGTGCACCGCCGATCTCGGCTGGGTCACCGGCCACTCCTACGTGATCTACGGACCGCTCGCCAATGGCTGCACCACCGTGATGTACGAGGGCGCGCCGGATTTCCCCGATCGCGGACGCTTCTGGCAGCTCATCGATAAATACGGCGTCAACATCCTGTATACCGCGCCCACCGCGATTCGCACGTTCATGCGCTGGGGCACGGAGTGGCCCGAGAAGTCTTCGCTCGAATCGCTGCGCCTGCTCGGCACCGTCGGCGAGCCGATCAATCCCGAAGCCTGGATCTGGTATCACGAAAATATCGGCCACGCGCGCTGCCCCATTGTCGACACGTGGTGGCAAACCGAAACCGGCATGATCCTGATTTCGCCGCTCCCCGGTCTGACGCCCACCAAGCCCGGTTCCGCCACGCGCGCTTTCCCCGGTGTCGCCGCCGAAGTTGTTGACGCCAAAGGCGACGCGGTCGGCCCCGGCGCCGGCGGTTATCTGGTGCTCTCGCGTCCGTGGCCCGCGATGATGCGCACGATCTACGGCGATCCCGAGCGCTACGTCGAAAATTATTGGGCGCGCTATCCCGGCCGCTACTTCACCGGCGATGGCTGCAAGATGGATGACGACGGTTATTTCTGGTTGCTCGGTCGCGTTGACGACGTCATGAACGTCGCCGGCCACAGAATTTCGACGTACGAAGTCGAAAGCGCGCTGGTCGACCACCACGACGTCGCCGAAGCCGCCGTCATCGCGAAATCGCACGAGATCAAAGGCGAAGGCATCGCCGCCTTCATCACTTTGAAGGAAGGCATTGCGCCCACCAACCGCCTCAAAGACGAACTCAAGCGCCACGTCGTCGAAACCATCGGCGCCATCGCTCGCCCCGAAGATATTTTCTTCACCGCCGAGCTCCCCAAAACGCGCAGCGCCAAAATCATGCGCCGCCTGCTTCGCGATATCGCCGAAGGCCGCGTCCTCGGCGACACCACCACGCTGGCCGACCCGGCAACCGTCGCCAAATTAAAAGCCCAATACGAAAGCGAAGAGTCGTAGTGCTGGCCAATTGTTTCGATGTGCCGTTGATGTGCTCTTGAATTTCTGGGTGCCCCATCTTTGTCCGCCGCGGCGGACAAAGGTGGGTCTGTTGAAGCGTATTGGCCGTAGGGCGCGACCCACGACCGGTTCGCTCGAAGCGGCCAGTTTCGAGCCCCAGCCCCGTAGAGTGTGCGTGAGAACCAGCTTGAGTTTGAAAAGGAAATAGTGCAGTAAAGAAGCATGAGCCGATTTCTACCGTACAGCCCAGATCAGGCGTATTTGTTGCCGC
>Ga0187875_10001784_pt1 | contig 16381 bp, 20 predicted proteins | sample June2016WEW_17_1_2_FD_132978 | JGI IMG/M metagenome (GOLD analysis project Ga0187875, IMG submission 132978) | Peatland microbial communities from SPRUCE experiment site at the Marcell Experimental Forest, Minnesota, USA - June2016WEW_17_10 | ecosystem: Environmental > Terrestrial > Soil >... | reverse complement strand
GGCGGCTCCTTAGGCCCGGACCCGCCCCATGAGGGACTCGATGGCCCACATCACGTTCTTCCGGGTCGTCCGGCTCTTGATGTTGGAGCTCTGCGCGTACTCGTTCCGCAGGTACGACATCACGTCGGAGATCTGCTTTCCCGGGGAGACGTAGAGCGAGACGAGCTCGGTGGCCCGCCCGCGGACCTTTCCGATCTCGTCCAGCTTGCGCTGGAACGAGTAGCGGGCGAGCTGCGGGTCCATCGTCTCGGCGGGGGTGCTCATGCGACCTCCGCGGAGGAGGGGGATGCCCCGATATCTAACGTCTCATCGGGCGCACGGTGGGCCCGGGACGACGTGCGTCGCCCGTCCCCGGGGCGGGAGAGTCACAGCAGGCGGCGGATGTGCTCGTCGATGACCTCTTCGGGGTACGCCCCGACGATCCGGTCGACGAGCTTGCCCTGCTTGTAGAACAGGAGGGTGGGGATGCTCATGATCCCGAGAGCGCCGGCCTTCTCGCCGTTGTCGTCCGAGTTCATCTTGGCGAAGGCGACCTTGCCGTGGTACTTCTCGCTCAGGCGGTCCACGATCGGCGAGACCATCCGGCAGGGACCGCACCACGGGGCCCACACATCGACGACCGCCGCGGAGTTCTCCTGCGCGAACTTGTCAAAATTCGTCCCGCCCACTTCTGAAACAGGCATTGAGCACCCGGTACGGTCTTCACCACCCCGGTCCTATTAAATTATTCACCGACGCGGAGGTAATCGGGCGTGCGCGCCGACGGGAACGCACAGGTCTTTGTAGGGCGGAGCCCATGAAGGTCGTGAGCTCCGGGCGTTTGCCCGGGGCTCGGTCCCGCATGGTCGCAGAGGCAAGTTCGATCGCAGGAGATTCCGTACCGTTCGTCGACCGAAGTCCCCGCCGTGCCTCCCTCGTCTCGCCGGCGGCCCGCAAGGCGATCCTCAACCGGATGCTGATGTTCCGGCAGGCTTCGCTCGACCGGATCTCGCAGCTCACGGGCGCGACCTCCGGTGACCTCCAGCGCTACCGCCGGGAGCTCCGGGCGAGCCGACTCCCCGACACGCTCCTGGAACGTGGCGCCGGAGTCGCGTTCACTCGAGAGCTGCCCCAGGGGGCACTCCTCTACCTTCTCGTGCGGGCGCAGCGCCCTTCGGTCGTCCTCGAGACGGGCGTCGGCCCCGGATACTCGACCGCCTGGATCCTCGCGGCGCTCGAGGACAACCATCGGGGCGAGCTCACCTCGCTCGGGCCCGGTCCTACCGCGGGCCGCTCGATCGGAGTGAACGACGTGGCCCTGGGCCAGTTCGTCCCGCCGACCCTCCGCGCGCGCTGGACGCTCGCCCTCGGCAACACCGAGGACCGGTTGCGGGAGCTGCTCGCCGGGTTCGGCCAGATCGACGTCTTCCTGTACGACAACGGCCCCATCGCGGCACGGGCCCGTTTCGAGCTCCTGGCGGCCTGGGAGCGTCTCTCCCCCCAGGGGGTGCTGCTCGCCCACCACGTCGATTCGAACCCGGCCTGGGCGGCGTTCTGCCGTTCCCAGGGCGTCCCGTCCCAGATCCTGGACTCCGGACCGCCCCCGATGGGCGCCCTCGGGGTCCGGGCGCTCCCGCGAACCTAGCGCTCCAGCTCTTCGACGAGGTGGATGGCCGCCGGGAGGATCAGCTTCTCGACCGCGGTCCGGACGGCCCGTTCGCTCCCGGGCAGGGCGAAGACCGGTTTCCCGTTCAGGACGTAGAGTCCGGCCCGGCTGATGATCGCGAGCGCGCCCACTTCATGGAAGCTCAGGGAACGGTAGATCTCGCCGAACCCGTCCAGTCGGCGCCCTCCCATCGTCTCGAGGGCGTTGACGGTGAGGTCCCGGGAACTGACCCCGGTGCCGCCGACCGTGATGGCCGCCTCGACGGGGATCTCGGCCAGCCACGGTTCGAGCGCGTCGCGCACGTCGGCGACCGAGTTCGCGACCAGGTGGTAGTGGACGACCTTGTGACCGCCCTGGGAAATGAGCTCCCGGGCGAGGTGGCCGGACGGGTCGTCGTCCTCGGTGTGCGTGTCGGAGACCGAGAGGATGGCGAACCCCAGCGACCGGGTCCCTCCCAGGTGGTGTCGGCTCGACGCGCCCGTGCCCGTCCCGTGTTCCGTCATTTCGCTCCCGGCCGCCCCTTCTGCTTGACGGTCACGCGGACCGGCCCGAGCGAGGTGTGCGGATAGAGGCCTCGGCCATCCTTCTCGAGGTACTTGACCATGTCCCACACGGTGAGGAGGGCCACGGTGGCACCGACCAGCGCCTCCATCTCGACCCCGGTCGGGCCGACCGAGGAGGCCTCCGCTTCGACGCGCACGCCGACGGCCGAGACCGATAGCTCGACCCGGCTCGAGGTCAGTTGGACCGAGTGGCAGTGGGGGATTAGTTCGGGCGTCCGCTTCATCGCGAGCAGGCCGGCGAGCTCTCCCGTGCTGAGCGGGTCGCCCTTCTCCACCGTGTGTGCCCGAACGGCTCGGCGGGTGCCGGCGGAGAGGCGGATATGCCCGACCGCGACCGCTCGCCGCGCGACGGCGGGCTTGGCTCCCACGTCCTGTTGGCGCGCCATGGGACTAACGGACCGCCGAAGAGCCCGCGGCGATGTGCGCCAGCACCGCTTCGAGCTGGATCCGGTCCGACGCGCCTTGGGCCAGCCGGAAATCGACCTCGCCGAGGTACTCGATGAGGCGCACCTTCTCCCGGGAGGGCAGTACGGTCTCCGCAATGTCGGGGAGATAGCCGTGGATGGCCCGGAGGATCTCCTCGCCGGCCGCACCGCGATCGGTGAACAGGGCGTAGAGCCGGTCGCGGGCCTCGTGGAAGTTGCCGCCCACCGCGGCCGCGATCATCCCCTCCACTTCGCGCCGCAGGGGGACCGTGGCATGCTCCCGGACGGAGTCGGCAGTGATGTGGGCTACCCCGGTGCTGGCCAGCTGCAGGAGGTTGATCGCCCGGCGCATGTCGCCGGAACTGGCGGTGACGATCGCTTCGAGCGCTTCCGCCGAGGCCTTCTTGCCTTCCGCGGCGACGACCCGCTCGAGCTGCGTTGCGACCGCCGCGTTCGAGTAGGCGCGGAAGCGGAACACCGCGCACCGCGACTGGATCGGGTCGATGATCCGGGACGAGTAGTTGCACGAGAGGATGAACCGGCAGGAGCCGGAGTACCGCTCCATCAATCGGCGCAGGGACGCCTGGGCCTCCGAGGTCAGGTTGTCCGCCTCGTCCAGGAAGAGGAGCTTGAAACCCACCGCCCCGATGGGCGAGGTCCGCGCATACCCCTTGATCGTCGTCCGAACGGTGTCGATCCCGCGCTCGTCCGAACTGTTCAGCTCGAGGAAGCTCTGGCGCCACTCGTCGCCGTACAAATCTCGGGCGAGGCAGAGCGCCGCGGTGGTCTTGCCCGTCCCGGGGGGTCCGGCAAACAGCAGGTGCGGGAGCGATCGCTGGGCGGCATACGACCGCAGGAGAGGGACGATCGCCTCCTGGCCGACCATGTCCGCCAGCGACAGCGGTCGGTACTTCTCGACCCAAACCGCCTCCGAGGCCCGGTCCGCCATGCGCTCCTCGGGCCGGTCTCGCCGCCCACCTAATTAGCGTTCCGGAGGGGGCGGGTCCCCTCGGCCGGAGGGAGCCGCTCGAGCTCGAGCTCATCGCGGCGGTGGCGGACGAGGGCCGCCGCGAGAAGCCTCCCGTACTGCCCCAGCGCCTGTCGATGCCCCCCGTGGTCTTCTCCCTCCACGACGGCCAGCAAGCCACTCAACTCTTGCAGGGAGCTCTCGAACCATCGATGGTCCGACCGGAGGATCGTCACGAGTTCTGCGGCGCGGTCCGGACTGGGAAGCCGCCGTTCCCAACCTTCCACCGACCTCAAGTGTTCCTCGACTCGTCCACAGGTCGTGCGCACTGCCGAGCGTACCTGCTCGAGCGGAATCTCCTCCAGGAGGACCAGTTGGTCGCTCCACTCCCCCACCCACCGGATAAACCCGTCGAACCCGCGCGGTGGGGATGGAATCGTCGCGCCGGGCACTCGCTCGACCATCGGGGTCCGTAGCACCTCCGGCGTCTTAGCCGCGCCTCGCTCCGCCCCCAAGGACCGGAGGTCACTCGAGGTGAGCGTCCCCCGTGCGTCTCGACCTTGGGTAGCCCCGACCTACGTTCTTCCAATGATGGCGTTCCCCTTGCGTCTGCAGCCCGAGCACGTGATCCTCGACCGAATGACGGCCCGCGCCGAACGCGGGGAAGACCGGGCGACCCCACCGCACCGCCCGGGGCCCTGGATCGACCGAATCCGGGGAGTCCACCGGCCGATGGGCTCCGACCGCACCGCGAAATAGGCTCGCGTCCCTCGCGGGCCGTGCCCGACGCCCCGGCCGTCACGGAGGGGATGCTCCGGGTCCACGGCTACCGCCTGTTCTGGAAGAGTGTCGGGGCGCCGGGAGTCCGGGGAACCTTGGTCGCGCTCCACGGCGGGCCGGGAGCCACGCACGAGTACCTTCTCTCGCTCAACGACCTGGCGGCCCACGGGTACCGCATCGTCTATTACGACCAGCTGGGAAGCGGCCGTTCCGACCTCGCGACCCATGTTTCCGAGTACTCCGTCGATCGCGATGTCCAGGACCTGGAGGAGCTGCGCACCCAACTCGGGCTGGGCCGGGTCCACCTGTTCGGGTCAAGTTACGGAGGGATGCTCGCGATCGCCTACGCACTCGCGCACCCCGAGGGGCTGAGGACGTTGATCAGCGCGAGCGGTCTCGCCGACGTTCCTCTCACGGTCCGGGAGATGCAGCGGCTCAAGCGGGAGCTCCCTTCGCCGACCCGTGAGATCCTGGAACGTTACGAGGCGCGCGGAGAGTTCCAGAACCCGGAGTATCTCGCGGCCGTGATGGCATTCTACCGCCGTCACGTCTGTCGGCTCGACCCGTGGCCGCCCGAAGTGAGCTACAGCCTGGACCACATCAGCCTCCCGAAGTACGGGACGATGAACGGCCCGAACGAGTTCACGATCATCGGGACGATGAGGGACTGGGACGTGACGTCTCGGCTCGGGGAGATCCGGGTCCCGACCCTCGTCACCACCGGCCGCTACGACGAGGTCACGCCGACCGTCGCGGAGTCTATCCACCGAGGGATCCAGGGGTCCGAATATCGGCTGTTCGAGGAGAGTTCCCACCTTGCGTTCTGGGAGGAACGGACCCGCTACATGAACATCCTTCGCGCCTTCCTCGAACGTAACGGCTGAGCCGGGGCGCCGGGGTTCAGGGAGCAGCGGCCGGGTTCCCGGCCCCACGAGGCACCGTGACCTGGTCCCGGAGGATCAGCTGCTTGCGCAGCCAGAAGAGAAGGTAGCCGAACGCCAGGGTGACGAGCAGGATGCCCGGGACCGAGAACTCGACGATCACATCCCAGGCGAACAGGATCCCAAGCATCCCGGTAGCGATGTAGAATTTGGTCCACTCCGGTCGTGCCGTCCCCGCATACCGCAGGACCAACGTGGGGGCGATTAGTCCGACCAGTACGGTCAGGGCCGCGGTCGCCACGGCGGGGATCACGGGATGGCTCGAGAAGATCAGCACGGCCGTCCAGACGCCGAACGGAAGGGCGGCAGCGACCGCCACGGTCGCTCCTCGGATCCTGGCGGGACCCTCGCGGAGCCGAAGTAGGTCGCGGGGCGCCCACCACGCGAGGCCGATCAGCACGAGCGCGACGGCCAGGAATAGCGCGAACGCCGCCGGGGACGGCCCGTGCCCGACGACGACCGAGAAGAGGACCACCACGAACAGGTACACGGCGGCGGCGACCCCGACGGCGCCCCGGTCCAGCCAACGCGCCTCCCGCTCCCGTGGGTAAATCAGGCCGACCAGGAGGATGGGGAGCGCGATCGAATAGATCGCGTGGAAGATCGTGAGTCCGAGGGCCCAGAGCCAGTTCACCCCGAAGGCGTGTCCATACGACCCGAGCGCGTTGACCGGGGTACCGTACGGCTCGAAGAACGTGTGGACCGCGAATCCTTCCTCGCCGATCCCGTACGCTGCGCCGAGCAGCAGGACGGAGGCCCAACCCTTGCGGAAGTACACGACGAACTCCCGGATGAGGAGGGCCCCGGTCCCGTAGAGGCCGACGATCCCGAGGAAACTGATCGCGAAGTACGCCGGGGCGACGAACAGCGTGGTGATCGGGGTCGAGCCCGTGAGCAGCTCCGGAATGGAGGGCGCAAGGAGCAGGAGCGCGAGGACCGGCCCGCGGGGTCGGACCAGGATCCGCACGCCCTTCGTTCGAACCGACCGCTACTTGAACCGTTCGGGGAACTGGTCGCCACTGCTCGATTATAACCGATTGCACCTTTCGCGTGACGAGGCCCACATGCGGGACCGGCTCGCACACATCGTGTTCCGCGGGACGATCCGCGAGCGCTCGGTAGAACCGTACATCCGCATCCTCCACGCGCTCCGCACTCGCCGGCGGTTCCGCGGTGTGCTGCTGGACATCTCGAGCGGGGGCGGCGAGTCGATCGCATCGTTCGATTTCTATCTGGCCGTGAAACGCCTCGACCTGGTGACGCCCGTCTACGCGAGCGTCGGCTCCATCGCGGCGTCCGGCGCGTACATGGCCGCGCTCGGCGCCCGTCGCATCTTCGCGTACCCGGAGTCCGAGGTGGGCTCGATCGGCGTCATCTTTCCCCACATCGCCGTCCGCGAACTGTTGAACCGACTCGGGATCTCCGTGGAACTCCTGCACGTCGGCGAACACAAGGACGCGTACCAGGGATACCGCCCGCTCACCGACGTAGAGCGCGCGAAACTGCTCGCCGTCGCCCAGGAGGGGTACGACGAATTCGTCACGCTGGTCGCCCGAGAGCGGAAGCGTCCGGTCGAGGAGATCCGGGCGCTCGCGACGGGGGAGTTCTGGAGCGGTCGGAAGGCGCTCGAGTACGGCCTCATCGATGCGCTGGGCGACCGGGAGGAGGCGTTGTCGGCGCTCTCGGCGGCCACCGGGGTGCCGGCCCGCAAGACGGTACGCCTCGCGCCTCCACGACCATTCATCGACCGCGTCCTCACGGGGGGCAACAGCAGCTCCGGCGGTCTCTCCGGCCGCTTCCACGATGCCCTCGAGGACGCTGTCCTGGACGTTTCCGGCTTCGGTCTACGACGCTGACATCGCCGGGTAGCGACTATATACTCCCCCCGGCGTCGTGCTCCCCGCGATGCCCGACAGCAAGCGATCCGGCTTCTCCAGCGCCGCCGGTCTCATCCAATACTACGACATGGAGGAGACGCGGGCTCTCAAGATCAACCCGTACATCGTCCTCTCCCTGGGGATCGCCGCCGCCGTCCTGGTCGAGATCCTGAACTGGCGTCTCGGTTAGGCGGTCGGGCCGACCCCGGGTCCTTCGGGGGCTTGCCCCGGTAAGTAGCGCCCCTCGGCCGACCGTCCGAGCAGGAACACCTTCGACTCGGGGGATTCGTCCAGCACAAGGTAGCCGGTCCGCCGGGCGAGCCGCCGGGCGAACTCCCCGATCTCCTCGTGGCTCGGTACATGGTCCTTGCCGAGCCGCTGCCGGGACTTGCCCATGTAGACGTACCCCTTCGGCTCCACGAAGTCTGGACGGGCGAGCCCGTCGAGCTCTGCGTACGCATCGACCCACCCCAGGTTCCAGCCCTTCACCAGAGTGTGCCGGACGACGCGGCGGGTCTTCAGGTCCCGAAGGATTCCGAGCGACTCCCGGAGGTGGTCGAAGGCGTGCTCGTCCGCGGGCAGAGTCAGCCGCCGGAACACCTCGGCGTTCGGGGCCGTGACCGAGACGTAGAGCTGCGTCGGAAGGGGGTGGAGGGCCCGGAGCGCGTCGGGGTGAGTGCCGTTGGTGACGAGGAACGTCGTGATGCCCCGTTCGTGGCACAGCTCGAGGAAGCGGTTCATCTTGGGATAGAGGGTCGGCTCCCCGGTGAGGGAGATCGCGATGTGCTTCGGGGACTGGGACTCCTCCCACCGCTCGATCTCGACCGTGGGGTCTCCCTTGAAGCCGGAGAGGATCCTCCGCTGCGCGTCGACCGACCGGTCCAGGAGCGTCTCCGGGTCGTCGTACTCCGGCATGACCGCGTCGTTCTCCCAGCCCTGGTTGCGCCAGCAGAAGCGACACTGCAGATTGCACGAGTCGATCGCCGGCGACATCTGCAGGCATCGGTGGCTTTCGATCCCGTAGAAGCGGCCCTTGTAGCAGTCCCGGCCGCGCGAGATCGACTCGCGCGTCCAGTAGCAGAGCTTCACCGCGCTGTGACGGCCCACGAGCTGGTAGCCCTGGCCGGCGAGCTCGGTCGTGAGGTCTTGGTCGCCCATCCGGTGCCTCCTCGACCTGGGTTCGACCCATAAGGCTTTCCCGAAAATCCCGAGTGGGCCGCCCTCGGGGAGGGACGGCGATGGAGCGCAACATCCGGTGGCTCGGGTTCGGCGCGGTGATCCGCGCGACCGGCGTGAGCCTCATCCTCCCGTTCGGCGTGCTGTACTTTCGGAACGTCCTCGGCCTCGGCTACGCCGAGATCGGCGTGCTGTCGGCGGTCATGGGGATCCTCCCGCTCTCGGTCGTCTCCTTCGCCGGGGTCGTGGTCGACCGGGTCGGTCGACGGAGGGTCCTGCTGCTGTGCCTCGTCGTCGAAGCGAGTGCGATCCTGCTCGCGGCCTACGCGATGGAGGTCCGGTCCCTGGTCGGACTCATCGCGGCGGTGATCACGGTCTCGACGGCGGGGACGATCGCCGGCCCCGCCATCTCGGCGTACGTCGCCGACTTCGCCCGGGGCTCGGCGCGCACCCAGGGGTTCACGTACATCCGCATCGGATGGAATGTCGGCTTCACGGCCGGGGTGCTCTCCGGCGGGGTCCTGATCGGGTTCCTCGGCTTCGCGTTCGTCGGGTTCGCGGCGGGGTCCGTCCTCGTCGTGAGCACGGCGTTCCTCGCATTCGGCCTCGAGCCGTCCGGGTACGACAGGGACCGTGCCGCCGGGATTCCCCGGGGGGAGGCGGGTACGACGTACGACCTCCGCCACACGATCGGCGTCCTCGGCCGGGACCGGGTCTTCCTCGCACTCTGCGCCTCGGTGGCGATCGCCTCGCTCACGATCGGGCAATGGGGCGTGACCTTCCCGCTCTACGTCAACACGGTCCTCCACCTCCCGTATGCGATCCTCGGGCTCGGGCTCGCGCTCAACGGCGTCCTGGTCGTCGTTGCCCAGGCCCCCACCACGCGGGCGGCGCTCGGCCACCGCCACACCACGGCCCTCTACCTCGGGATCCTCCTCTACGTCGCAGGGTTCCTGTTGCTAGCGCTCGTGTCGGTGCTGCCGGCCCTGCTGCTGGCGATCTTCTTCGCGGCGGTCTTCGTGCTGACGATGGGGGAGAATGTCGAATCGATCCCTGCGACGACCCTGCCCTCGAACCTCGCGCCCCCCACGGAGGTGGGCGCGTACAACGGCGCGTTCTTCGCGATCTCGGGGCTCGGTCAGGTACTCGCCCCGACCCTCGGGGGGATCGTGCTGGCCCTCACCGCGAGCCCGCTCGAAACGTGGGGTCTCCTCTGCGTGCCAGCGATCCCCGCGCTGCTCCTGCTCCGCCTCTATGTGGTGCCCCGGATCGGGTCCGAGCCCAACCGGGCTTAAACGCGTCGGGTCGCCGGTCGCGCTCTACGTGAATTCCTCGCGCTCGAACAGCCAGAGGCCGGCGAGCGCGGTGAGGACGAAGTAGCCCAGCATGACCCCGATCCCCTCCGGGACGGTCGGGTTGTAGGTGGTCATCGTGGCGTGGCTGAACGGGTTCACCGTGTGGACGATGTGCGCGGGGACCCCGGTGAGCGGGTAGGCGATGATGCCGTCCGCGTACGTCAGCAGGAACCACGGCTCGATGTGCGCGAGGTCGGTCGCCACCGCGCTGATGATCGAGAACCCGAAGAGGAACAGCACCGCGACCACCAGCACCGCGTAGAGACTGGTCTTGAAGAGCGAGCTGAACAGGAAGGTGAACCCGAGCAGGGCGAGCAGGTAGAGGACCGCGAGAGCGAAGGACGCGAGCAAGGGCGCGAGGTCGGTGAACGCGCCGAACCCGAGGTAGAAGGCGGCGTTGCCCACGATGATCGCGAGGAAGACGAGCAGGGAGACGAGGGACGCCGCGAGGGCGGCGAGGTACTTCCCGGTGTAGACGGTCGTCCGGCGCACGGGCAGTCCCATGAGGAAATACCCGGTCTTGTTCTGGAACTCGCCGGCGATGGCGTCCCCTCCAAAGATGATCCCGGCGAACAGGATCACGAACGCGGCGCCGCCCGCCCACAGGCCGCCGTAGAGGTCGCTCGAGTTGTCGATGAGCGTCGTGGGCCGATAGTACCCAACGACCGCCGTGAGGATGATCCCCGCGGCGGCGACGATGGCCATCATCAGTACGAACCGACGGGAGCGGAGATAGTCCCGGAACTGATATCGGGAGAGGATGAGCGCCTGGGCCCATGTGGTTGGGACCCGGCCGATCACGGGATGATAGCCCGGAACGGCCGCCGCGTCCGGCGCCGCGCTCATGAATCCCCCGTCGAGATCTCCCGAAGGTAGACCTCTTCGAGCGCGCTCCGGGACTCCCGAAAGCTGACGAGTCCGAGTCGGAGCCCGACCAGCTGCTCCAGGACCTTCGACCGGACCTCGACCCCCCCCGCGATCTTGAGGGTGAGGCGAGTCCCGTCGAGCCGGGTCCACCCCGCGACTCCCGGCAGCGTCGCGACCTGCTTCAGCACGTCGGCCTCGCTGATGGGGAACATGAACGCGACGTCCACCGACGGGGTTCCCCCGTCGAACTTCGCGGTCACGTTGGAGAGCGTGTCGAAGAAGAGCAGCTTGCCGTGGTCGAGGAGCGCGACCTCGTCACAGACGTCGACGACCTCGCTCAGGATGTGGCTGCTCATGAAGATCAGACGGTTGCCCTTCTTCAGGCCCCGGATGATATCGCGCACCTCGGCCATTCCCCGCGGGTCGAGGCCGGTGCTCGGCTCGTCCAGTAGGACGACCTCCGGGTCGGAGAGGAGGGACGACGCGATATTGACCCGCTGCTTCATCCCTTTGGAGAACCGACCGACCTTCTTGTCGGCCCAGTCGCTCATCTTGACCTCCTCGAGAACCTCCCTGGTCCGGGCCCGAACGTCTCCCGCGGACATTCCGCGGAGGGCACCGTTCATCTCCAGCGCCTCGCGCGGGGAGAGGGACGGGTAGATCTCCGGAGTCTCGATGAGCGTCCCGCACGAGGCCAGCGCGCGCTTGCGGTCCTTCTGGACCGAAAGGCCGTTGATGAACGCCTCGCCTTCGGACGGGAAGATGAGGTCGGTGAACATCTTGAGGGTGGTCGTCTTCCCTGCGCCGTTCGGCCCGAGGAACCCGACGCACTTCGCCCCCTCGACCTTGATGTTGAGGTGGTCGAGCGCGACGAACGACCCGAATCGACGGGTCAACTCACGGGCTTCCAGACTCTGTACCATCGGGACCACCTGCGGTTGAGGGCGCAGTGTGCTGCGGTAGATGAAAAGGAGTGCTGGATGAATGCGAAGCCTTCTCACGCGCCGCCAAGGGTCGGGCTGGACGGCGCCATCGTTCGGGAGATGGGGATCCGATCGCCCAGGGGCATCCACCGCAGCGAGAGGGAGTTCAGGACGACCGATGTCGAGGACAATGCCATCGCCAGCGCGCCCGTGATGGGCAGGACGAGGAACACTCCCAGCCCCGCCCAGGGTACCAGCGCACCCATGGCGACGGGCAGGAGCACCGCGTTGTAGCCGATCGCCCACGCGAGGTTCCCTCGAACCTTCCGGACCGTTCGGCGCCCGACGCGCAGGGCGAGCGGGACCCCCCGCAGATCCGAACGGAGCAGGAGAACCCCGCTGGTCTCCTGTGCGACGGCGGTGCCGGCGCCCACCGCAATCCCAAGTTCGGCCGCCGCGAGCGCGGGGGCGTCGTTGATCCCGTCTCCGACGAAGGCTACGTGGCGGCCGGTGGCTTCGAATTGGCGGAGGAGGGCCAACTTGCCGGCGGGCGATGTTTCGGCGTAGACCTTCGAAATTCCCGCCATCTGGGCCACGTGTCGGGCGGCCGCCGCGCGGTCCCCCGTCACGATGGCTGTGTCGATCCCGTCCGCCGAAAGCGAGCGCACGGCCTTCGCCGCTTCCGGTCGGATCTCATCGGAGAACGCCAGGATCCCGACCGGGCGGCCGGCTCGGTACACCACGGACCAGGACCTTCCCTGCGCCTCGAGATCGGCCATCGTGGCCCCCCACCGCCCGCCGTCGGGCGCCGGCGGAGTCGCCGTTCGGGCGAACCCAACGCGGATCTCCATTCCGGCCACACGCCCAGCGACCCCCTCACCGGGGAGGGATCGAGTGTCGGTCGCGGCGGGGAGGTCGAGCTGCCGTTGACGGGCCGACGCCACGACGGCTCGGGCGAGGGGGTGCTCCGAGCCCTGCTCGACCGCCCCGGCCCACCGAACGATGTCGTCCGGAGCGTCCCCCGCGAGAGGAAGCACGTCCGTGAGGACAGGAGCCCCTCGGGTCAACGTGCCGGTCTTGTCGAACAGGACCAGGTCGACGCGGCTCGCCCGTTCCAACGAGTCCTTTCCCTTGAAAAGGACCCCCGCTTCCGCCGCCCGGCCGGTACCGACCACGATGGCCGCGGGGGTCGCGATCGCGAACGCGCACGGACACGCCGTGATCACCACCGACACGAAAACGAGCATCGCGATGGATGGGCCGACGCCCAGGAGCCACCAGAGGATCGTGGCCGCGACCGCGAGCCCGAGCACGAGGGGCACGAAGGCGGCTGCGATGCGGTTGGCCAGGTCCTGCAACGGCACCCGGCTCGTCTCGGATTCCGCCACGAGCTGGCCGATCTGCCCGAGTAGGGTGTCGGGCCCGACGCGCGTGGTCAGGACCTCCAGGACCCCTTCCCCGTTGATCGAACCGGCGATGACCGTATCGCCGGGTCCTTTCTCCACGGGCATCGACTCCCCCGTGAGGAGCGACTCGTTGACGGTCGAGCGACCGTCGACCACCCGACCGTCGACCGGCATGCGCTCCCCCGGCCGGACTCGGACCCGGTCCCCTTCGCCGAGCTCGGAGAGCGCCACCTCGGACTCGGACCCGACCCGGACCCGATGGGCTGTGGCCGGCAGAACCTCCTGGAGGCGGCGGAGAGTACCTCGGGCCCGCTCGCGGGTCAGGTGCTCGAGGTAGTTTCCCGTCAGGATCAGCGTGACGATCAATGCCGAAGCGTCGAAGTAGTACGAGGTCGGGAGGTGGCCGGGCAACATCAGGACGATGACGCTGTAGCCGTAGGCGGTCAGGGTACCCACCGCGACGAGGACGTCCATGTTCCAGGTCCGTCCCCGCAGGGCGTCCCGCGTCCCCGCGAAGAATTGCGCACCAGAATAGAACTCGACCACTGTCGCCAGGAGAAGGAGGACCCAGAGTCCGCCGGGCGGGTGGACGGCGTAGGTCAGGATGAGGATGACGACCGACAGAGGCCACGCCACCGCGAGCTTGGTGCGAAGCCGGCGGAGCTCCTGCTCGGGCTCCGCGAACTGTCGCAGGCAGGCCGTGGCGCAGAAGAAGTAGGTCCGGTTCTCACGGACCAGTTGCAGCGCGTCGGGGCCCTCCTCGACGAACATCCCGCAGACGGGGTCCGTCGCCATGACTGGCCGGGTCCCCGGAACGGACCGCGATGCGGACTACCGCGGGTCCGGCGCGTGGGTCCGCTCGTAGGTCCGACGGCAGGTCTCCGCGCAGAAGTACACTACCTGGCCGCCGTAGGTCCCCTTCGCCACCGCGGTGGTCGATTCCACCGTCATGCCGCAGACCGGGTCCTTCGCTTTCATCGGTGCCGCGAGCCGCCCGGGGGATTTAGGGGTTCGGCCGCGGGCGGCCGCCCGAAACTTCTTTCTGGCCACGGCACGTCGCACGAGCGATGGTCGATGACATGTCCCCGTCGGAGGTCGCGAGCCGGCTCGCCGCGGAACCCGGAAAGCTGCTCCTCCTCGACGTTCGCGAACCGTGGGAACGCGAGCTGGCCGTGATCCAGCCCTCCGTACACATCCCGATGAACGAGATCGCGGACCGGGCGGCAGAACTTCCCAAGGACCGGGAGATCGTGGTCTACTGCCACTCGGGCACCCGCTCGGCGATGGTCGCAGGCTACCTCGAGCATCATGGCTATACGTCGGTGGCCAACCTCAGCGGCGGGATCGAGGCGTGGTCGAGCGACGTCGACCCGAAGGTCCCGCGCTACCGCTGAGGAGCGAACGGGCACGGGTCGAACGCGCCCGGTCAGCGGCGTCCGGCGGCCGTTCGGCGGTCCCCCGAGTGCTCGAGTCCCTCGACGAACCCCCGCATCTTCCAGTAGGTGTCGAGGAACTCCTGCCCGCGGGCGGTGATGTCGAACACCGGGCGGCCGTCGATCTCCTCGCTTTGAAGGAGACCGAGCGAAAGGAGCCGGTCCATGAGCAACCGGAGCCGGTCGACCGGCATCCCGGCTCCGTACGAGACTCGCGTGATCCGCGCCGACCCGTGGTAGCGCTTGACGACCTCGAGGACCGTCGCGTAGAGGTCGGTCGCTTCACGACGGCGGGCTCCGGGGTCGCCCGAGCTCCGTTCGGGGATCATCCGGTCCCGACCTCACAGGGGGAACGGCGGGAGCGTGTCCACCTTCTGGGGCGCGGTACGGAAATGGACATCGGGCGATACGTGGAGCGTGCCCGAGTAGACGACCTCCTCGACCGACGACCCCTCCTTGATCTGGACGTCACGGGCGACGATCCGACGGACCTCGCACTTGCGGTCCAGCTCGACCACCTCCCCAAAGATGTCCTCGGCGCGGGCCCCCCGGTCCAGCTCGACCCGGCCCCCGACGAGCGGCCCGGTGGCCCGGGAGCGGTGGCTCAGTTGGATGCGCGCGGCCTTGAGGCCGCTGGTCGTGGAGATGATCCCTCCGATCTCGACCGTTCCGCTCGCGAGGGCCTTCTCCGCGAGCAGCTTCCCTCCGACCTCGATCTGGTCCGCCTTGAGCACGTCGCGGACCGAGATCATGCCGCCGACCTCGAGGGAGCCCGTGAGCTCCAGGCTCGCTTCGACGGAGAACTTGCCGCCGATCTCAACCTCGGCGCCGCGGGCCGAACCGCCCACCGACCCCATTCCACCGATCTCGAGCCGGGTGAAGGTGAGGTCCTTGCGGGCCGTGAGCACCCCACCGACCTCGATCTCCCCGCCCTGGGCGCTGTCCTGGAATTCGGCAAACCCCCCCACTTGGAATGCACCGAAACTGATCGGACCCTTGGAGGTGAATCCGCCCCCGACCTCGATCTTGTGGCGAACAACCCCGTTGCGGATCGTCACCCGGCCCCCGACCTCGAGGTCGTCCAGCGAGACCTCCTGCAGGTCGACCGAACCGCCGGCCTCCACGGAGTGGGCCTCGATCTTGCCCTGGAGCACGAACTTACCGCCGACCGATACATCGTGCGCGGTCAGCGTGGAGGCCCCTTCGAGACGTCCTCCGACCTCGATCGACTCGACGGTCGCGGGTCCGTTCAGCGTGAGCCGGCGGTCGACGTCGACGTCTCGGGCGGAAAGCTTCCCTCCGATCTCCAACTCTCCTTCGTCGGTGGTCAGGGAGTCGGCGACGGTGAGGTCCCCGCTCAGGTGGACATGGCCGTCCTCGGAACGGAACTCCCGGCATTCGAGGCTTCCCACCACGTCCACATCCCCTCGGAATTGGGCCGTGCCCGCGACCCGAATGCTACCGTCCGCTTCGATCGTCGAGCGACCTTGCACTTCGAGGTTCCCGTCGACGACCCCGAGGCGGAGGCGAGAGCCCTTGGGAACGTGCGTGTCGGTCATCGAGAGGTATAGGCGCGGGGAGGACTATACCCTTAGGTCACTCCGGGTGAGCATCGGGAGAGACCGGGCCACGGAGAGCGCCTTATGCCTCGGCCGACTCGACCGACCGTGACCGACTCGCTCGAGGAGGTGCGCCGGGAGGTCGTGGCCTGCACCCGCTGTCCGCGGCTGGTCCGGTACCGCACCGCGGTCGCCCGCGAGCGGAAACGAGAGTTCCGGGACGAGGAATACTGGGGACGGGGCGTCCCCGGTTTCGGAGACCCGGCCGCTCGGCTTGTCGTCGTCGGGCTCGCCCCCGCCGCCCACGGCTCGAACCGGACCGGTCGGGTGTTCACCGGCGACCGATCCGCCGCGTTCCTCGTGCGCGCCTTCCACGCGGCCGGCTACGCGAACCAGCCGACCTCGGTCCGACGCGGCGACGGGCTTCGCTATCACGACCTCTACCTCACCGCGGCCGTGCGCTG
>Ga0187875_10001780_pt1 | contig 16402 bp, 11 predicted proteins | sample June2016WEW_17_1_2_FD_132978 | JGI IMG/M metagenome (GOLD analysis project Ga0187875, IMG submission 132978) | Peatland microbial communities from SPRUCE experiment site at the Marcell Experimental Forest, Minnesota, USA - June2016WEW_17_10 | ecosystem: Environmental > Terrestrial > Soil >... | reverse complement strand
CGAGAAGTTGCCAGCTTATGTATAATTACGAAGTTCGAGAAACGAGCGGGCGTCGTACAATGGCAGTATAGAAGCTTCCCAAGCTTCGGACGTGGGTTCGATTCCCATCGCCCGCTCCATAAATCTCGTTGATTCTGTTGCCCTCACGCCTGGTAACCAGCCGAAATCTCCCTTCAAATGGTCGATTTTGTTCCAAAGATGTTCCAAAACCTTTCTTTTGGTACAGGCCGGCAAAGCTGACCGCCTGGGGTACTAGCCTCCACCTTTCCGGTTAGTGCTGCCGGTTCAGACAACCGGTGTTTCATTCCTTCGGCGTCTCGGCCGGACGATTCTTGTAGTAGCCCTCGCGCGTTTGTGCGGTTAGTCCGTTGCCAAGGACTTGGAGTTCGATGCGGTGATAATTGGAATCAGGTTCGGTTCCTGCGGGTACATAAGCAAGAGTGTATTCATGGCGGGCCTGTTCCGTGATACGAGCATAAAACTGCTCCATGGCTCTGGACTTCGAAGCATAGTGGATGTCTCCGCCCGAAACGCGGGAGTAATTTTCCAATCGGGAATATTTGCGCTTATCGGTATTGCTGCCCAACGCGAGACTAAACACAGAAAAGTAATCGAATAAGAGTTTCTCTCTGATCCTTGCCGTCATGACCAAGGTATTCAGAGTCACCGCGCAGCGAATCCTCAGCGCCAGTGTGCGCGTGAACCGATGGTTGTTTGTACCCGAACTGAGGGGTGTCGCCTTGGGACGACTAACAAAAAAATCAATCCTGCGAATGCAAATTTTGTTGTTCGCGAGATACGGGCGCATATGAATTAATCAACATACGCACACAGCAAGCGTTACCGTTTCATCCAGTGACACAGAATCCAAATCGGCTCCTCCATGAAGGGGGACTTGATAAAAGGAATTGAGGTGACTTTTCAGCCATCGAGCCTCGACTCGGTTACAGAGTATTCGCTTGATCATGCCTGTGCGAGCCTATCGACACAGCCGAGACCAGCAAAATTGATGGGGCAAGATCCTTCGTACGAAAAATCGAAGAGGCGATTTGCATTCGGACCCGCAAGCGAGGAGATGCAGCATTCTGAGGAGGCGACCCTAACCCGCTAATCCATTCAGGGAATCCTTAAGGCAACGTCAAGAAAGGAGAGACCGATTATGACTTACAGATTGACAAGCGCGGTGTCCGTAGGTTCATCTGATTTCCGACTTTGGCGTATTCTAGCCCGTACTAAGCTTCCGCTCCTCCTGCCACGCCTAGTTCATCCCCACACACAGGCACTGAGCGCGGCAGTTTGGGTGATGGCGCGTTACGTTGCAGGTTTTGCGATCATCCTGCTGATCACTGTTTTCTATGCGCGTGCTGTCGCCGCCAACACCGTCACCGTCGGATTCACGTTTCTTCTTGCCATTTTGAGCGCCTCGACGATCTGGGGCCTTGGAATTTCCTGCATGATGTCCGTGGCCGCAACACTTGCGTTTGACTACTTCTTCCTGCCTCCTGTTGGATCATTAGATATTGCCGACACGCAAGACTGGGTGGCGCTCTGTGCTTTCCTTGTTACTGCGGTGCTCGGCAGCAGTCTCGCCGCGCGCGCACAAGCCCGGGCAGAGGAGGCGGATCGACGTCGGCTGGAGGTGGAAAGGCTGTACGCTTTAAGCCAGCGGCTACTGGGCGAGGGAGATCTTCTGGCATTATCCTGTGCAATTCCTCGGCACATCATTGAATTGTTTGCCGTTGAATCGGCGGCACTGTTTCTTTCCAACAATCAGCAATGTTACCGCGTCGGCATCCACCTATCGCAGTTCAGAGACGACAACATGCAGCTTGCCGCCACCAGCGATTCCTGGTGGGAGGGCAGCCAACACGGCGCTGTATGGCTCGCCCCTTTGAGGCTGGGGACGAAGGTGATCGGAAGCCTGGGCGTTTCCGGCCCTCTGCTATCGAAGGAAACTCTTGGCGCCTTGGGATGTCTGGTTGCCGCTGCAATCGAACGCGCCGATGTCAACGAGCGTGCGGCAAAAACGGAAGTCGCCCGCCAGAGCGAGCGGTTCAAGTCGGTGTTGCTGAGTGCTATCGCACACGACTTTCGAACGCCGCTGACAGGCATCAAGGCATCGGTGACTGGGTTGCTGAGCGACCTGGAATTCAGTCGAGAGCAGCAGAAGGATCTGCTGATGGTCATTGACGAGGACAGCGACCGACTTGACCAGCTTGTGGAAAGAGCCGCCGAAATGGCAAAGCTGGAGTCCGCTACTATTAAACTTGTACCTGCACCTCATTCGATCGGCGAATTGATCTCAACCGCCCTGGCGGACTGCAAAAGGGTTCTTCGATCGAGGGCAATTCACATCGAACTGAAGCACGAAGAATCGCGCGTCCTCGTTGATCTTCACTTGGCGAAGAAAGTGCTAGGACACTTGATCAACAATGCAGATCTCTATTCATCGCCAGGGCAACCAATTACCTTAACCGCCGAAGAACGCAACGCTTTTTTGTTCCTCAGTGTGGCAGACCATGGACCGGGAATTGAGAAGGCAGAGATGGCGTTGATTTTTGAAGAGTTTTATCGCGGCAAGGATCAACGATCGCGAGTTAACGGTACCGGGATGGGATTACCAATCGCCCGGGCCATTGCCGAAGCGCATGGAGGAACGATGAGTGTCTCCAGTTGTCGTGGAGTGGGCTCGGTTTTTACCTTCAGCCTCCCGTTGGCGTGATTTCAAAATTTGACGGCAGAATTCTGGCGCCATGTGCCCCTCGCGAATCGGATTTCTGATCTTGAAACAAGAAAAGTCAGAACGCGACTGGCGCTTGGAAAACTACCCCACAGAATCACGCCTGAAAAAGCCGGGGCAGATTCTTAGGGATTTAGTGAAAACGAGTTCTGAGCGTTAGCAGGATTGAAGTTATGGCTCTGGTGAAGGGGCGAGATCGCCCTGCCGAAGGAGTACGCTTTACTTGCTTATTCGTTATTTGTTTCTTACGGATTGCTTACGTGATGTCTTGCAGGATGAGATGCCCATTGTGAAGGCGCAGGCCAGAGCGCTCAACTTTTGCTATACCAGCGCCGCAGCAGTTTCCGGAGCGGGAGTTTAGGACGGTGCCAGTTGGGAGGGTTCCGTGGCTAGATTGGGAGTGGCGAGTTCATTGGGGGGGAAATCCTTCACGGACGGAAGGACGTGCGTGAAGGGCAGAATTTTAGTCGTGGACGACCAGGTCCAGATTCGCCGTGTGCTTAGAATCACACTGGTGGCTGGCGGATACGAAGTTGATGATGCGCGCGGCGGGGAAGAGGCCCTGGAGAAGTTGCGCGAACAAAAGTACGACCTGATTCTTCTCGACATCAATATGCCGGACATCAGGGGGACGGACGTTTGCCGCGCCATTCGGATGATCTCCAGCGTTGGCATCATCATGCTCACCGTCCGCAACGAGGAGAGGGACAAAGTAATAGCACTGGACGCAGGAGCCGACGATTACGTTACCAAACCCTTCAGCACGTCAGAACTGTTCGCCAGGATTCGGTCGGTGTTGCGGAGGAAGGCCGGAGATACCGGGACGCAGCACTTAAGACTGCAAGACGTGGAAGTGAACTTTCAACAACGCCAACTGACTGTGCGGGGCCGAAGGATTCATTTGACGCCAAAGGAGTTCGATTTATTACAGTACCTTGCCAACAACCCCAATAAAATTGTGCCCCACCGCGAGTTGCTGCAGGCTGTGTGGGGTCCGGACTACGGGAGTGAACTCGGCCACCTGCGGGCCTACATGAAGCAACTCCGAAAAAAAATTGAATTGCAGCCTGGCAAGCCAAAGCATTTGTTAACAGAGCCGTGGGTAGGGTACCGCCTGCGAGTGCCCGAGTGAGTCAAAAGAAGCAGTGCCCTCTTCAAAAAAACCTATGCACCACAGCGAAAAAATCATGGTTGCAACCCGAACTCTTCAGGAAATCTTCACGGTTTTTTCATGCGCTCTCCCCTATCGTCACGAACCAGATGACGAAGCGCTGCCGCATATATTCAGGTGACTTTTCACAATTGCTAGCATCGAGGGACGAAGACGCGCTATCGGGCTATGAAGCGAAGGGTGCGATATTTGCGGACGATTTCCGGCTCAGGCAGAGGGTTGTAGCCGCTCATATAACAGGAGAGATAAATGCGTGTAATCGAGAAATATTGTAGTTGCACATGGTTCGTGATAATCGCGCTGATGGCGGCACTAAGTGTTCCTGTTTGTTTGGTGGCGGACGAAAGCCATACAGATACGAAGGCGGATGAGAAACCAGCTAAGAATGAGAGCAAACCCGCCACAAGCCCGTCCGCCACAAAGATCGAATCGCCAGCGCCGCTATCGGAGCGGGAACGATACTTGCTCGATCAGTTGGAGGAGCTCAAAAAGCGCGTCGAAGAGCTCGAGTCCAAGGCGAATTCGACCGCGGCTCCGGCGCCAGCCAAGGAGGAGGCTCCCGCGGTAGCTCAGCCTGCGCCAACCAATGCGGCCGATCCCTCAGCTGCCCTGAGCAGCGCGAAGAACTCACCGACGCCGGCGAGCCCTGGCACTTTTTCAAGCAGCAGGGATGCGGCGGCCATAGGACCGCAGCAATCCCCTGACAAAGCCGCGGCAGCGCCAGCCAGTGCTGCACCGACCGAACCTTTCGCCTTCGCAGACTGGACGTGGCTGAACGGCAATGCGCGTAACAAGGATGCAGTATGGGATTCAAAATACTTCACCCCGGAATTCAGAGTCGACTCGAATTACATCGAAGATTACAACCAGCCCAAAGATCACACCATGGGTGGGTCGACGGAAAGTTTCCGAAACGGCGAGGTGCAGTTGGAGCAGCTCAGCTTCGGCGGCGACTTGCATGTGGGTGACGTTCGCGGGCGCATCCTGACCATGTTCGGTTTGTTTGCAACCACCACGCCGCGCAACGACGGCAGCGCAGGTGTCGGTCAATGGAACCTCAACGACGCTTACAAGTACTTCTCCGAAGCTTACGGCGGATACCACTTCCACGTTAACCACGGCCTTAACGTTGACGCGGGAATTTTCGTGTCCTACATCGGCCTTTTCAGCTATTACAATTTTGACAACTGGACCTATCAACCTTCCTTTGTCTCCTCGAATACGCCTTGGTTTTTCAATGGCGTGCGCGTTCAGTGGTTCCCTACGGAAAAACTGAAGATCGAGCCATGGTTCATCAACGGCTGGCAATCCTACGCCAAGTTCAATGGCCATCCCGGCCTTGGAGGACAGATCCTGTGGCGTCCGAAGCCGTGGGTATCAATGGTCTTCAACAATTACGGCATGGGCACGGATACCTTGGGTGTTCCTGGACGTTCGCGTATTCACACAGACGACAGCATTGAGGTCAGGTACTTCAATCACCCCGAAAATCTCGGGTTGGACAAGATGGCCTTCTCCCTAACGGGCGATTTGGGGTGCGAATACGGTGGTTCATCAACGCCGGGCACCACCGTAAGCTGTCACAACAATAGCAACGGACATCCTAAACAGGATTTTGCCGGCTGGATGCTTTACAACCGCTGGTGGTTCCACAAGGACCGCTATGGCATCACGCTGGGTGGCGGAGTACTGGACAATCCGGGGCGGTACCTGACGTTGCTTCAGCCCATCAATGGCGCGACCGCCGTCTCTGGATCGCCTTACTTCCCCGCGTATCCCGGGAGTATTTACAAGGCTTGGGATGGCTCGCTCACCTTTGATTGGATGCCTTCACAGTACATCACCTTCCGCTTTGAGTCGGGCTATCGCCACGCAAACGTTCCTTACTGGTCGGGACGCGAGGGGATTACTCCGCCGGGAGGGAACGTTGCGCCGGTGGCCAACAATGGCGCCGTGGGCACGGGTGCAAGCTACATTTGCACGAACGGAACTACCTCTGCAGTTTCCAATGTTTCGCCATCAGGGCTAGGTTTCACGGTGGATAACTCCGGAGGGGCGGTGGCCGCAGCATGCACGCAACAATACGGCAGTGGATGGACTGCATGGCAACCGGATTTGCGCAGGGGGCAAGCGGTAAACACGATTGCCATTATGGTCAAGTTTTAGGAACGGGTACATCGGCCGGAAGCCAACTGAAGTAGGTGAACTTCCAGAGAAAGAGAATATAGGGGGCAAAGGCGAAAACCAGGCGATGAAACACACTCCAGAGCTTTTGTTAGTACTTGCGTTTGCCGCATTTGCGGGCACACGTTCGTACTCGCAAGAAATCGCCAAAGCACAGTTTTCGAATCGTGTAGGTAACTTTGCGCCCGCTCTTTCCCCGGCCGCCAGCCCTTTTGAAGCGCCAGCCTTGGGCCTACGTCCGAAAATCACCCACTACGTTACGGAGTCTGACGGCGATCACAGTTTGGAGGAAACAGTCGTCATTGAGCAGGCCTTCCCTCAACACACGCTCTACACCGTGCAATTGCAGTTTGCCTCAGGGTCGCAACAGTCCTTCGCGATCGTTGCGCCGCCCGGTGGCCTGCAACCAGAGCTGCTTGACATGAGCGGTGACAATATTGCAAATGACGTCGTTCTTACTTCCAAACTTCTTGGTTTGCCTTTTGCTGTCCTTCTCAACGAAGGCCACGACCGTCTCACCTTGGCCATTTCGCCTGGTTCCTTTGCCTCCGATGAGGGCAGCGCATCGGGTCCCGGTCAGGTTCACCACGCATCCGCCTTGCCAGCTTCAGGCTTTCGAGCTGGAAGCCTCCTAACTGGCGACCGGGCTCTTCTTCTTGAGTTGAAAGAGAAGCTCGTTTCGCGCATCGTTTCGCCGTTTACAAAGTGCGCGGAATTTCGTTCATCTTCGGGAAGAGCACCGCCGGGCCCCTCGGCACAGCTCTAGCAACGGAACTTACGCACAACCTCAATAGATCGGCCGAAAGTGGGTGAATCTCCCCGCTGCTGCGAAGGGTGCGCTCATTTGAAGACAAAAAACGTTGTCGGAACATGAGCGCAGTGGATTGGAAGGTATTCATGAAAAACAAGAATTTGGAAGCAGGTTTTCTGCTTATCTGTGTCGCACTGCTGCCGAGTCTTGGCGGCTGCGGTAGAGAAGCCGATGTAGCCGCTGAAGCTCCACCGCCCGCCAACGTTGTTCCAGGCGTGGATGTCAGCCTGTTCTCTGTCGACCGGCCTGAGCAGTTTCCGCTCGCCGAGGTCATCGCGCGTCCCGCGGCCTCTGAGTTGGTGGTCACCGGGGTGGTCACCCCCGACGTCGCTCGCAACGTCCCCGTTATTTCCCTGGCCTCTGGCCGCGTCGTAGCCATTCATGCGCGGCTGGGGGACACCGTGAAAAAGGGCCAGTTGCTGCTGACGATTCGCAGCGACGATGTTGCGGGTGGGTTCGACGCCTATCGCAAGGCTGTCGCCGACGAACTTCTTGCGCGAAAGCAGTTGAACCGAGCTGTGGACATGTACGCTCACGGGGCCATTGCGCTGCAAGACCTGGAAGTCGCCCAAGACACTGCTGAGGATGCCAAGGTCACTTTGGAAACTGCAACCGAGCATCTCCGCCTCCTGGGTAACGACCCAAACAAACCGATGGGCATGGTGGATATCGCCGCGCCGGTATCGGGGGTGATCACCGACCAGGAAGTCACCAACGCGGCTGCGGTTCAGGCGTTTAGTTCTCCGAGCCCATTCACCATTTCGGATCTTTCCTCAGTTTGGATTCTTTGCGACGTGTATGAGAATGACCTGGCCAATGTGCGCCTTGGGGATACGGCGGAGCTCACGCTGAATGCCTATCCCGATCACACGTTCAAAGGAACGGTCAGCAATATTGGAGCAATTCTTGACCCCAATATTCGCACGGCCAAGGTTCGTATAGAAGTTCAGAATCCAGGAACCATGCGAATAGGAATGTTCGCCAGGGCCATCTTCCGCGGTCAAACCAAAGAGACGCACACGATTGTTCCGGCCTCTGCCGTACTACACATGCACGATCGCGATTTTGTTTTTGTTCCCGCACCGGACAAGAAGTTCCGCCGCTTGGAGGTTGTCAGTGGCGATGTCCTGCCAGACAACACGAGTCTGCAGGAGGTTAAGTCCGGGCTCAAGCCGGGCCAACAAGTAGTGACCAACGCCTTGGTCCTCGACCACGTCCTTGCGCAGTAGCGCTTAGCCCAGGGGCGCGGGGAATCTGAATCGGCGCCAGCCTGGAGAAGCGGGAAGGTATACAGGAAAATGATCCGCGTTCTAGTCGATTTCGCTCTGAACAACAAGTTTGTCGTGTTGTCCATTGCCGTCTTGTTGCTGGCTTGGGGAGCCATTTCTTTTCACAACCTCCCGGTAGAGGCCTATCCCGACATAGCCGATAACTACGTGACCGTCATTACGCAATGGCCAGGGCGTTCCGCTGAAGAGGTCGAGCAACAGGTCACAATTCCCATCGAAATCCAAATGTCCGGCATGCCTCACATGACCTTTCTGCGCTCCGAGTCTATTTTCGGCTTGTCGTACGTAATCATGATTTTCGACGACACGTCCGTAAACGACTGGAACCGCCAGAAGGTGCTGGAGAGGCTGACGCAGGTTAATCTCCCTCCCGGTCAAAACCTGCAACCACAAATCGGCACGGACTGGAGCACCACCGGGCAGATCTACTGGTACACGTTGAGGAGCACAAATCCGCGGTACGACCTGATGGAGTTGCGGTCGATCGAAGACTGGGTTCTGCTGAAGCAATTCAAATCCGTTCCTAACGTTGTAGACGTTTCTGACTTTGGGGGCACTGTGCGTGAGTACCAGGTGCGTGTCGACCCCAACAAGCTGGTCTCCTACGGCCTGAGCATCAGCCAGGTCGAGCAGCAACTCGCCAACAACAACATCAATGCGGGCGGCAGCTTTGTGGAAGAAGGCCTGCAACAGATGAATGTTCGCGCGCTCGGTCTCTTCAGCACGGTGCAAGATATCGAACAGACTGTCCTAAAAACGCAGAACGGTACCGCACTTCGTGTGAAAGATATCGCAGACGTGGTGCAGGGTCCAAAAATCCGTCTGGGCCACATGGCCAGAGCCAACCACATGCAGGACGGGCGCATTATCGATGAGCCCGACGTCATTCAGGGCGCGGTGCTGATGCGCAAAGGAGCGGAGGAGCAACCCACGCTGGATGCCATTCACAAGAAAGTGGACGAACTCAATAACGGCATTCTTCCACCCGGAGTGAAGGTCGTGCCCATGCTGGACCGCAGCGATCTTCTTCACTTCACCACCCACACCGTGATGCACAATTTGCTCGAGGGCATGGTTCTGGTGACCCTCATCCTCCTTTTGTTTCTCGGCAATGTCCGGGCCGCCCTGATTGTTGCTCTTACAATTCCATTCTCTTTGCTCTTTGCTTCTATTTGGCTCGATCTAAGCAAGATTCCCGCGAATCTCCTTTCGCTCGGGGCTTTGGATTTCGGCATGGTTGTGGACGGCGCTGTGGTTATGGTCGAAAACATCGTTCGCCACCTGAGCCGGCGGAAGGATGCCTCCGCGAATGGCCACGCTCCCGGCGGAACCACCGCAAATGGCAAATCGGCCATGCAGCATATTCGCGAAGCTGCGCACGAAGTGCAGCGCCCGGTGTTCTATGCCATCGCCATCATCATCACCGCTTACCTGCCAATCTTCACTCTGCAGCGCGTGGAGGGCCGCTTGTTCAGGCCCATGGCGCTGACGGTGGCCTTCGCGCTTCTGGGGGCCCTCACTTTTTCGATGATCATCGCACCCGTTCTTGCCAGTGTCGTGTTCCGTGGCCCTGTCCGCGAACGGCACAACCCAATCTTGGCATATGTGACAGAGCATTATCGCAGGCGCCTGCGCTGGTGCCTGCAACATCGCAGCCTGACTGTCGGCACCGGCGTGGCAGCGCTGGCGGGAAGTCTTTTCCTGTGGTTCAGCGGAATCATTGGATCGGAATTCTTGCCTCATCTCGACGAAGGAGCGATCTGGGCACGCGGCACCCTGGCGAACAGCACGAGCCTTACAGAGGGCGAAAGATTTGCAACCACTGCCCGCTATGTCTTCGCGTCGTTCCCAGAAGTCACAACCGTCGTATCGCAGGCGGGCCGGCCCGATGACGGCACGGACACCGGTGGCTTTGGCAACACGGAGTATTTCGTTGACCTGAAGCCCCACGATCAATGGCGGCCGGTATTTCATAAGGACAAAGAAGAACTAATCGCTGCGATGGACCGCGAGCTGCAAAAGAAATGTCCCGGAGCGATCTGGAACTACTCGCAACCGATCGAAGACAACGTCGGAGAAACTCTTACCGGCACCAAGGGATCTCTCGCCTTCAAGATTTTCGGGGACGACTTGAAGACACTCGAGCAAAAAGGCGAAGAAGTCGTTGCCGTCATGTCGGGGATCCCAGGTATGCACGACGTCAAGCTACTGCGCGATTTCGGCCAGCCAAATCTGGACATAACTATTGATCGGCGGCAAGCAGCCCGCTTTGGAATCAACGTCGCGGATATTCAAGACGCGGTGCAAACCGCCGTGGGCGGGAACGCTGTGAGTCAAGTGCTGCAGGGAGAAGCGCGCTATGACGTTGTGGTTCGCTACCAAGAACCCTACCGCAATACTCAGGATGCGATTGCGAGGGTTCGCTTGCTATCTCCTTCAGGAGAGCGCGTGTCACTGGCGCAATTGGCGGAAGTCGAGGTGAAGGATGGCGCGTACGACATCTACCGGGAAGGAAACGGCCGATATCTGGCAATCACGTTCAACGTGAGAGGCCGCGACCTTGGAACAACGGTCGAGGAGGCGATCAAGCAAATTGGTGAAAAAGTGAAGCTGCCACCGGGCTACACGGTCGGTTCCTCGGGCGAATACGAAAGCGAAAAACGAGCCGAAGCACGATTGCTGCTCATCGTGCCACTAACCATCCTGGTGATCTACATCATCCTTTACAGCATGTTCAAGTCGGCGAAGTGGGCGCTGCTGATTCTGACCAACGTGGCGATGGCTCGCATAGGCGGGTTAGTTGCTCTCCTGATTACCGGCACGCACTTCAGCGTGTCCTCGGGCGTAGGCTTTCTAGCCTTGTTCGGTGTTTCCGTGCAGACCGGCGTCATTATGCTGGAATACATCAACCAGCTTCGCGCTCGAGGTCATTCAATCGAAGATGCGGCGGTCGATGGCGCCGTTCTGCGGTTGCGGCCAATCATGATGACAATGCTTGTTGCAACTCTTGGCTTGCTGCCGGCAGCGCTTTCGCACGCGATTGGTTCAGACTCGCAAAGGCCCTTCGCCATCGTGATCGTCGGCGGCTTGATCTCCGACTTGGTGATGAGCATCGTTCTCTTGCCAACCTTGTACGTTTGGTTCGCCAGGCCTACAGATAAACTGCCGGAACCGGAGGAATCCTTTGAAAGCTAAGCACTTTGTGTTCGAAAGCGGCGGTATGCGATTGGGTTTGCTGGTCTTTTTGACGATGTTGTCTTTGTGTTCAGCCAATTTCGCACTGGCTCAGGCAACCACGGGACCGGTCCGCATCACACTCGACGAAGCTGTCCAGATGGCCCTCCAGCACAATCACAATATGATCGCCGCCCGAACGGCGATCGACCAAAACCTGGCGATGGAAGTGACCGCTAACCTGCGTCCCAATCCCTCACTCTTCGTTGATTGGGAGTATTTGCCAATCGGCTCACCTGCTCGTCAAAACCCGGACCTATATCCCGGTGTATCTACAGGCGATTATCTTAGGGACAACACGGAAGGCGATATCGGACTTAGCTACCTTATCGAGCGCGGCAAAAAGCGCGAGCGGCGCTATCAGGCCGCCAAGGACGTAACGGCGCAGACGCGTTCGCTGGTTGCGGACGCCGAGCGCGGCCTGACCTACCAAGTGGCAACGCTATTCGTCAACGTGCAATTGGCGGAATCGACAATTGATTTGGCTCAGCAGGACCTGAAGAGCTTTCAAAAGACCGTGGACATCGCGGAATTCCAATTCAAATCCGGAGGGATCAGCGAGAGCAATTACCTGATGATCCAGGTCCAGTTGCTGCAATTCGAGACCGACTTAGAATCCGCGCAACTTGCACGGGCACAGGGACTCTCTGATCTGAGACAGCTCTTGGGTTACGAATCCGTATCCGCTGATTATGATGTGCTGGACGCATTCGATTACTTGCCCATGAGGGCCAACCTCGACGACTTGAAAATGCAAGCGTTGCAAAACCGCCCGGACTTGCGCGCTGCCGTGCAAGGCGTGACTGCGGCCAATAGCGGCTATTTGCTGGCAAAGGCGGATGGAGTCCAAGATCTTACCGTCCAGGGGAACTATTCGCATGTCAACGGCATCAACGCCGCGACTTTGTACGCCAGCATTCCATTGCCGTTCTTCAACCGCAACCAGGGTGAAATCGCTCGCACGCATTCGGTCATTACGCAAATGGAGGAGCAGCAAAAGTTCACCAGTGGCCAGGTTCTGACGGATGTAAAGGATGCCTACGAAGGACTGAAATCAAACGACCGAGTGGTTTTACTGTACCGGGACAAGTACCGGGAAATCGCCAGGAGGTCTCGGGACATCGCCGATTATGCCTACCATGGCGGCGCCCTCGCCTTGCTGGATTTTTTGGATGCGGAGCGGAGTTATCGCGCCGCGGAACTTGCTTATCGCCAGGCACTCGCTTCCTATTTGCTGGCACTGGAGCAATTGCGCGAAGCCGTGGGCACGAGAACTTTGCCTTGATCACTGTGTCATCAAACGACACTTATCGCCTACTTTCTGGTGACTGCGCGTCGAATGTGATGGCAATCTCTTGAGGTTAGTTTCTTCGCTCTTCACAAACGCCGTATATTTGAGGTTGCCAGGTAATTGTAATTCGCATATTGAGACGACGTGCGTGTATGCAGCAAGACGGACTCAGAAGGAGCCAATTCAGTGAATAAGAATGAGGTGCACAACCGCATTGAGCAGGTTGGCATAATTCCTTCCGTGCGAGTGTCTTCGGCGGACCAAGCGATGTTCGCCGCAGAGGCGGTCTATCGTGGTGGAATTCCCATTGTGGAGGTTGCTTTGACCGTCCCGGGGGCGATCGATGTGATTGTCCACCTGGTGAAAAACGCTCCGGAAATGTTGGTAGGCGCAGGAAGCGTGTTGGATGTGGTGACAGCACGGCTGTGTTTGCAAGCTGGGGCGAAATTCCTCACCAGCGACGGAATTGATCTGGACGTCGTGAAATACGGAGTACAGGAAAACATAGTCGTTTTCCCCGGCGCGCTTACTCCTACAGATGTGATTGCCGCCTGGAAAGCTGGCTCCGATTTCGTCAAGATTGTTCCCTGCGGGCATGTCGGCGGCGATAGCTATATCAAAGCTTTGAAGGCCATGTTCCCCAGCGTTCCCCTGATCGCTGCGGGGGGTGTGAACCAGAAGACCGCCTACGGTTTCATTCTGGCCGGGGCCACGGCGCTCGGGATTGGCAAAGATTTAATTTCCAGAGAGGCGATTAACCTTCGCCAGGAAGAGCGCATTCGCACGTTGGCCGATCGTTTCCTGGGGTTTGTAAACGACGCCCGTAGCCAAAGAGCCGCACACTGAACCTTGCCGAACGCACCACACGAGTATTGCCGAGGATCGAGGCTTTGCTTAGCAAACGCAATATCGCAATATGTTGACGACGTGAGATTCGGGAACGCGTGAAAGACGTGAAAAGCCTGACCGGACATCTGCCTGCACCTCGGCGGCCAAGAACTCTTTTAACCCTTCAAACGCTGCCAGTTGTTTGGTAGAGAGCATCCGCTTATTAAATCACTACACAGAAGGAGTTGGGCGCGGACCCACCAGCCGGTCCGATAGTGATATAAATTCTCTCATTGAACCTGGTACAAAAACTCGGGCAGCTCACTGAGCGGCGCAATCATTGGAGAAGTTATCGTTAGTTCCGAAGTTTCCCTCATTATCATGATCGACGATGATGATGCGGAGTCCTGCGCTGCCTACTGCGGCAACCACCATATCCAGCATATTGAGGAAAAGAGCTGTTCCGCTATCGTAAAGCGAAATGTTGTTGATATCGACGCGAATGCAATTGAACCCAACCGCTGCAATGGCGTTGACATTCGCTTGATAACCATTGAGGGGCGTAGTCAGGTTACTTAGCGTGCCATCGTCGCCGTTCATTCCTTGCCAATAAACACAAGCTAGGCGAACGGGATTTTGGTTCTGGTCTACGATCTGAATTCCCAGCGTGCTGAACATTCCAGCAGGAAGCGTCGAGCCGGCCAAGGCGGGTGGATTTTGGGCCTGAATATTCACGGTCGCAGTCGCGGCTGCAAGCATGCCTACGCACAAAAGATAAGGAACTTTCATGGGAATCCTCTTGCTAACCGAGAGTGCCGTGTCCTTTTATTTAAGTTCGCACCGAAGTGAAACAATTGATCTGACACGTCTGCCGGATATGGGCCAATCAAAGGCAAAAGAGGGCAACAGCGCTCCATGGTAGTGATCTAAAATCCGATTCAAACTATCGACCCCTCCGAGCGCTTCCTATGTTTCAAAGTAAACCCAAAACACCATCTCGATTCGTGAGGTTCGGCGCCAATGGTCACCCATCACGATAATATTCGCCGGGAGTGTATAGAAAGGGACAGCGCGCAGGCTTGATAACGACGAAAATGTGGCGATCGAAAACGAGAGTAGGCGGTACGTAGGAAGGCTTGAATGTCTACTCATCTTTGGTAGATAGGCGAAAGGTCAGGAGTTGCGATTGCGACATAATCGCGATGGGAAAGTGAAATTGGATCTCCCAATGAGTGAGAGTTCAGTTGGGGCTACGTGATCGCGGGCATTACTCGCAGGAGTAAAAAGTTGCAGAAATCCCCAGTACGTGCTGGCCCGGTGAAGGTTTTTATCGCCGACGACAGTCAAATGAGCTGCCAGCTAATAGCGGCAGCGGTGCGTCGAGGCCGCTATAGGACTCGGGTGATTGGCTTTGCGACAAACGCGGCGGGAATTCGCGAAGGGCTCGGAAAGTACGACGCCGACGTTGCGGTTATTGGCGCTCGATTGGAGCACGAAGACCTGGCTGGTTTTAATGTGACACGAGAGATAAGGGCTTCGAACCCCAAGCCCAGTGTCGTGCTGTTGCTCGATTCCAACAAACCGGCGATGGTTGTCGAGGCATTTCGCGCCGGCGCCAGCGGCATATTTTCTCGCGATCAATCGTCTGAACTGCTGAGCAAGTGCATCCACGCGGTGCACCTGGGGCAAGTGTGGGCTAGCAGCAAGGAACTGCACTTTCTGATCGAGGCCCTGGGACCGACTCTTCAAATCAAAACCAATGGTCAAAAAAGATCAGACTTGCTGACGAAGAGGGAAGAAGGCGTAGTCCATTTGGTCGCCAAAGGTCTAACCAATCGTGATATTTCTCACGAGCTCAATCTGAGTGAGCATACCGTTCGGAACTATCTGTTTAGGATCTTCAACAAAGTGGGGACTTCAAATCGGCTGGAACTCGCCCTCTACGCCATTGATCGGAGAGATGGCGATGATCAGCGGAATTCAGTCGTTACCATGAGTGAACCGCTTTTAGGCGAACGTCAGCCCATGTCCCACGGCCGGAATTGATTGTTCGTCCTGCTTCGCAAGTCCCATTTTTCAGTCCCTTCCCATTCTGAATAACCAACAATCTCCGGTTTTGAAGAGCGGCTCGGGGTGGGACATAACTCCGAACTAATCATCCTAGTCATCTTCGTGCTGGATCGCCGGATTCCAGAAGTCGAGTTTCATATAAAATAAGTTACTTAACTATATCGTATTTCTACAGGCTCTACTTTCTGTCTGCATGGTCACATTTGCCCACTTCGGAGAGGTTTGGCTGGGGGAAAAACTGTGCAAAACAAGACACTAAGTACATTCGTACCTAACGTGAGCCGACCGTCGTCTCTAGACGTCCTTGATCATTCTCTGATGACATTCCTTCTCTTGTGCGTTCGCGCCTGTGCACTTAATGTGCAACTCGACAGATTAGTGGGGGTGATTGTTGAATCTTGGGCGCCCAGCCAGAAGGACCCTTCGATTCCTGTTACAAACGGGAGTTACGTTTCGGTGGACAAATGGGGACGGGCAGAGTCGACACGGCGAGGGCCGCAGTCGAGATGTCAGTGAGCACGGCGCGTTTGTATTTGCGCCCGTATGTCCACCGGTCGGAACGAGCGTCGCACTCACGATTGATCTGGAAGGAATCCCAGATGAATTCGGCCCACTTCCCGTGAGGGTCGCTGGCGAAGTCCTTAGGGTTGAGCAATCCCCGGCTGAAAGGGGAATGATCACGAACGGATTTGCCATTGAATATTGAGGAGATCGCCTCACAGGAAACCGAGGCGGGAACTCCCAAGGATTTGGGCGGATTGAGACAGCCAAAAGATATTGCGGT
>Ga0187875_10001773_pt1 | contig 16454 bp, 17 predicted proteins | sample June2016WEW_17_1_2_FD_132978 | JGI IMG/M metagenome (GOLD analysis project Ga0187875, IMG submission 132978) | Peatland microbial communities from SPRUCE experiment site at the Marcell Experimental Forest, Minnesota, USA - June2016WEW_17_10 | ecosystem: Environmental > Terrestrial > Soil >... | reverse complement strand
TTGCTTTCCAAATTTCGCACTGTGATGGTCTCGCCACCGCGCCCGCCGGATTCCGCGCGCGCTGTCAGAACCAGCCGCGCGGCGCCACTGCGGACTTCGACCTCGATCAGATCGCCGCGGCTGACATCGTTGGGACGGGCAATCAGTTCGGGGCGCAGTACGCTGCCTGCCGCGATGGGCCGCAGCGGTGTCATCCCCACTACCTGGTCCATCGAAAGCCGCTGCTTGGAGGGAATTGGAAAACCCTCTCCGGTGATGGCCCGCAACTGCGACGCATCGATAATGCGGCCCGGCTTGAGATTCTCCGCCGCCACGATCTCGTTGCTGGGCGCCAAAATGCGAACTCGTGCCCAAATCGCGAACCGGTGGTCTTCTCCGTACACTATGTCTCCACGCCACAACACCGGGGCGCGCTGATCGGGCGAGGCCGGGGTTCCCAGCCGATCCAATTCGAATTCGATCCTGCCGCGCGGCACAAGGTAGAGACTGGTTTCCGCCAGTTCAATGCGGGCATCCGGAATCTGCAATGCGGCGCGCATGGCTTCCATCAAACGATTGCGGTCGAGCGGTTCCATGGCGCGCTCGAAGCAAGCGCCGGCATCCACATCGAGACTCACCGAGTAACGTTGCGCAAGAGACAGTAACTCTGGATGGTGGAAGATACGTTGCGACCCCGGCGGCGGCGTGTTGCCTAACATCGTCTCTGGCGGTATCGCATGGAATGCGGGGATCGCCGCTGCCAGATCCTGGGCCAGGATGCGGTCATCCTGCAAAGGAGTGCACGCCGGCGCTTGCGCCCAAGCCTGCGGCGCGATCCAGCATAACAGCACCAGTGCGGGTCGTCTCATTGCCGTAGATTATTGACCTGTTGATACATTTCGTCGGCCGCCTTGACTACTTTGGAGTTGGCCTCGTAGGCTCGTTGGGCGACAATAAGGTTAATGAACTCTTCGACGATGCTCACGTTGGATTGCTCGGTATAACCCTGCAGCAGCGAGCCCAGTCCCTCCTGGCCGCCAGGGCTGGCGACGGTCGGATCGCCCGAAGCGTCGGTCGGCTGGTAAAGATTCTTTCCGATACTGTTCAAGCCGGCGGGGTTCTGAAAACCGGCTAACTGGATTTGTCCGGCCTTCGCCGCGGCCGTCTGCCCCGCTAACGTGTAACTCACGGTTCCATCCGAAGCTACGGTAATCGCCTGCGCGCCGGCGGGAACGGTTATTTGTGGCTCGAGCGTGTCGCCGTTCGCGGTGACCACGTTGCCGTTCTTGTCCATTTGAAACTCGCCGTCCCGCGTATAGGCAAGTTGACCCGTAGATGCCAGCCGGATCTGGAAGAATCCGTTTCCTTGAATGACCAGATCCAGAGGATTGTCGGTCTCTGTAAAACTGCCTTGCGTAAAGATGATCTCGTTGGAAGCGGCGCGCGTTCCGAGACCGAGCTGCAGTCCGGCTGGAACCGTGGTCTGCTGGCTGGCGGCCGTGCCGGGCTGGGTCATGTTCTGGTAGAGCAGATCCTGGAACTGCGCGCGGCGCGCCTTGAAGCCGGCGGTGCTCGCGTTGGCGAGGTTGTTGGCGATATTGTCAACATTGGTCTGCTGGGCGTTCATGCCGCTGGCGGCGGTGTATAAAGCGCGGATCATTTCTTATGCTCCTGAATCCATGTCTCGATTGCGGGCTGCGCGCCAATCGATTCGATCAACCAACGCGCGCCACCTCCTGTATGGACTTGGTGTCCATTTCGTTGCTGATCCCAACGGCCTTCTGCAGCATCTCGAATTGCCGCATGACTCCGACCAGGCGCATGGCCGCCTCGGCCACCGGCACATTGGATTGTTCTATCTTGCCCTGCTGCACTTCCACTCCGGCGGCAGCCACGGGGCGGTTGTTGGGATCGGTATTCTGAAAGCAGGCGTCACCCACTTTCTGCAGAGAGCCCGTCGCCGGAAGAGTCACTACCTTGATCTGGCCGAGGGTGCCGCCATCCTGCTGCACGGTGCCATCGGTGGATATCTGGATCGGTTTTCCGGAGGTCACATGGATGGCGTTACCCGCCTGATCCTGCAGAGTGTACTTTCCGGCAACCGCAAGTTCGCCCGATGGCGACACCTGCAGGCTCCCGTTGCGCGTATAGAGAGGTCCGTTGGGTCCATTGACCACAAAGAAACCCTTGCCGGCCAATGCCACATCCTGTGAGTTACCGGTCACCTGGAGGGTTCCTTGAGAAAAGTCTGTCCATTGCTTCTGAATCACGGGTAAGGTGGCCCCTGGCCCGCCGTCTGCGCCGGACGCCTGGTCCGAGCTAAAGAGGCTGTAGAATTCCTGGTCGCGTTTGTAGCCACTGGTTCCGGTATTCGCAAGATTGTTTGCGAGCAGGTCGAGTGACTGCATGCGGGATCGGAGACCGCTGACGGCGGCGATGGCTAACGGGTCCATGGGTAGCGCGATTCATCTATGCAAGCTGAAGGCCATGTGGCGCACGCTTCAGCGTGCCGCTGTCGGCTTCAGCCGACAGTAGTAAGAGGCATTTTAGTCGTCAATTCCTTGACGGTTCGGCTTGACAGTCAAAGTCCCAACACCGTCCGCCGGACTCTATCCGATTGAGAAACTGACTGGTCCAACTTGGCGGTCAATCTGCATTTGCTCAAGCCGTGACCACGGCATCTGCTGCAAGCGCTCCCGCATCCTTCGCGCCGGATAGTTATTCGCAGCGGCAGACGGTGGCGACAGGCAGCACATTCGCGCAGGAATTCGAAGGATATACCGGTCCGCACGACCGCGGACCGACGCGGCCGTCCTCAGGCACCTCCAAGCAACAGAAGGATAACACCGGCCAGACGGCTGCCGTCACTCCCGTAACCGCCGCCACTCCACCAACCTTGCCTCTCGATCTCCAGATAGACTTCCCGGGGGCGCAAGACGATACGGAGTCGCCGGCTGACGGGGCAAATACCAATTCCCACTCCGCTGCTGCCGCTGGCCCTCAGGCCACTACAACACAGGGACCGGAATTAGCCGGTGGCGATCCGCAGACCGCGGCATTCATGATGCGCATGCAGGTTGCGGCCGCCAATGAAACGTCCGCGCCGCAACAGGGATTAGCGGACGCAGGCATTCCAGGCATTAAGAAGCTAGGAGAAGCAGACGCACCAGACGCGCCGTCGCTATCTCAGCCCGTGCTGCAGACTCAGAGCGCGCTGGCAGCTTTCGAGCAAGGCAGGCAACTGGAGCCCGGTGCGGAAATCAAGCAGGCCGCCGCGCCGTCCCAGGCTCCCGAGTTACAGCCCTTACGGGCAGAAGAGCAACCACACGCTCCGCAGCCGCTCAACAACATTCTGCTCCAGGTGAACCATTCGGCGAATGAAAAGGTGCTGGTGAGTGTGGTACAGCAATCCGGCGAACTGCGGCTGGCGGTCCGCACCGATGACTCCGAACTCGCGCAGGGCCTGCAACAGGGACTCTCAGACTTGGTCGGCAAGCTTCAGGGAAGCGGCTATCGAGCCGATGCCTGGCATCCTGTGCAGTCCTCCGTAGCGGCGGGACCCACCCTGGAGAGTCAGAACGCGTCCAATCAATCGCGCCAGGGGGACTCGCAATCGCAACAGGGCGGGTCACAGCAGGACGGCGGCCAGCAGCGTCAAAATCAATCCAATCGCCCTCGCTGGGTAGAGGAACTGGAATCCACCTTAACCAGCAGAGAGCAAACTCCAGGAGAATCGTATGGCTTCACCAGTTAGCGCGCTCACAGGTTCATCCAGCTCTTCGTCTTCTTCTGCCGCGGCCACGGCCGCCGCCGCTTCGTCAGGCGATAGCCAGCAGGTCTTTCTGCAGTTGCTGGTGTCTCAACTCCAGAATCAGGATCCGCTCAATCCGACTGACAGCACGCAGTTCGTGACAGAGTTGGCGCAGTTCAGTGAACTGGAACAAACGATCGCTATCAGGACCGATATCGAGACGTACCACGCCGACGCCACCGCAGCGCCGACGACCACAAACGATCCAACGCCGGCTAACGGACAAACAAATACAGACAACCAGACGCCTGCCACCGGCCAGACGCAGTCTTAAGGAGAATATCAATGTTTCCAGGATTTTCAGCCGCGCTCTCCGCACTAACAGCCGAGTCGAACGCTATCGACGTTTCCGGCAACAATCTCGCAAATCTGAATACGCCGGGCTTTAAGGCCGCGGAGGTGGAGTTTTCGGACCTGATGTCGGAAACGCTCGGCGGGGCCGTGAATCCAGCTCAGGTCGGCATGGGGGTGGGACCTATCCAGACAAACACCAACTATGTCCAGGGAGCCATCACTACCACCAACGGACCTTTCGACGCCGCCATTCAGGGAAACGGCTTCTTTGTAGTGCAGGGCCAGGGCGGCCAGAGTCTTTACACGCGCGACGGCAGCTTCCAGGTGGATTCCGCCGGGAACCTGGTGACCGCCACCGGCCAGAACGTGCAGGGGTGGCTCGCGGTCAATGGAACAGTAAATCCAACTGGCCCACTCTCCAATCTGACCGTTCCCGTGGGGACTCAGATTCCGGGCACGGCGACCACCACCATGAGCATGAACGTCAATCTCAATGCGGGAGCAGCCGTGGGATCTTCATTTTCGGCCCCGATTCAAGTGTACGACTCATTGGGCACCGCCCACACTGTGACCGTAGACTTTACCAATACCGCGGCAGGTTCCTGGAGCTACACGGTAACCGTGCCAGCCGCGGACCTAAGCTCCGGCGGTAATGCAACGCTAGCATCGGGTACTCTGACCTTCGATGGAAACGGCAATCTGACGAGTCCCGCGCCCGGTTCCGGACCGCAGGCGATTGCCATCACGGGTCTGGCAGATGGCGCCAGCGATATGAACATCAACTGGAACATGTTCGACGCTTCCGGCAATTCCAGTATCACCCAGTTATCGGAGACTTCCTCGCTGGAAAGTGAGACTCAAGACGGCGCGGCCCCCGGCCAGATCACCAACGTCACCCTTCAGAATGGAGGACTTCTAGTGGCCAATTATTCGAACGGACAGCAAGTGACCGTCGGTCAACTGGCGGTGGCGGGGATACAGAATCCCGCAAGCCTGATTTCCGTGGGAAATAATAATTTGCAAGCTTCCGCCGAAACCGCTCCACCGGTGGTGGGCGCTGCCAATAGCGGAGGGAACGGACAGATTGAAGGCGGCGCTCTGGAGGGATCGACTTCGGACATGGCTACTGAATTCACGAACCTGCTGAGTTACGAACGGAGCTATCAGGCGGCCGGCCGGGTGATTACCACTGGCGACCAGATGATACAAGACACCCTGAGCCTGATCCAAGGGTAACTGAGATGGATTCGCCGCAATTAGCACGGCTGCTGGACCTCCCTTTTCAAGTTGAGGCCACCTTGCGGGGACCAACGCTCCGTGTCAGCCAGTTGCTGAGCTTGAAAGCCGGCAGTCTCATCTCCACCACGCACCCGGCTGGAGAGAGCGTCGATGTGTTCGCTGGGAATGCTTACATCGGATCGGGTGAGCTGGATATAGTAAACGGCCGCCATGTTATTCGGATGGTCCGATTCAGTGGGAAGAGCTAAGTATGGAATCGATACGGCAGGTACTCGCGGTGTTGCTGGTGCTCGGGTGTCTCGGCGGCACGCTTTACTGGCTGCGCAGCAAAGGAGCCGCGCGGCTGTCGTTAAGAGGTTTTGGACGGTCCGCCAACCGGCAGATGCGTTTGCTGGAGCAGCTTCGGCTGACTCCCCAACACTCGCTGCACATGGTCAAGGTCGGAGACAAGGTCCTGCTGGTAGCGCTCTCTCCGGGCGGATGCTCAGTCCTGAACACCAGCGGGGTGGAGATCCAAGTTGAAGATCGCGTGGTGAATCGGTAATGCGCCGGATTGCGAACGTCATATCGATTCTGTTGCCGCTAGGGGGGCTGGCTTTTGGCGCCGATGGGCCGGCCTCGATGCTGGGCGTCAACATGGGAAAGAACGCCGGATCGATGAGCGTCCCGATGCAGATCGTCATCATGATGACGCTGCTGACGCTGCTTCCCGCACTGCTAATGGCGGTTTCCCCGTTCTTGAGGATCGCCATCGTGCTGCACTTCCTGCGTCAGGCGCTAGGCACTCAGACTACTCCCTCGAATCAGGTATTAGTCGGGATCTCATTATTCCTTACTCTGTTGGTGGTCTCTCCCGTGGCTGCCGACATTTACCACCAGGGATGGGAGCCGCTCCAGAAAGACCAACTTACAACCGCACAAGCCTTCGACGCCGGAAGCAAACCGCTGAAGGCTTTCCTGGTTCGTTTTGTTCGCGAAAAGGACGTCAAGCTCTTTCTGGAGATCTCACACGCGCCCGCCCCACACACCGCAGCCGACTTGGAACTCCGCATCCTGATCCCGGCCTACATCCTTTCCGAACTGAAGGCCGGCTTTCAGATCGGCGCGGTCCTGTTCCTGCCGTTTCTCATCATCGATCTGGTAGTGGCGTCCGTAACACTCTCGATCGGGATGATCCAGTTGCCGCCAGTGATGATTTCGGCGCCATTTAAAATCCTGCTGTTTGTGCTGGCGGACGGTTGGAACCTGGTAATCGGCTCGCTGATGAAAGGCTTCTACACATGACCCCAGAATTCGTGATTCAGATAATCCGCCAAGCCCTGATGACGGCATTCTGGCTGGCTGCCCCGCTGCTGGCCGTCGGATTTGTGGTTGGCATCCTCGTCAGCCTGGTCCAGATTCTGACTTCGATCCAGGATTCGGCATTCAACGCCATTCCGCGCCTGGTAGCTTTCCTGGCGACGTTCTTGTTGGCGTTGCCATGGATCGCGCAAAAGATGACCGCATACACCATCATGATTTTGAGCGATTTCAGCCGCTATGCGCGGTGACCTGGTCGTCCCGATTCCGGTACTGCTTGGATTTCTGTTGACGCTGGTGCGCGTTTCCGGCGTGTTCGTCTTTGTCCCGATTCCCGGCGCATCCAGCAGTTTGGGCCCGGCCCGCGTCATCCTGTCGGTGGGCATCACCATCGCCCTCTTTTCTCACTGGCCCCAAGTCGCCGGCACGCCCTCGGTAGAGTCGTTCGTAGCATGGATCATCATGGAGGCGGCCCTCGGGGTGGGCACAGGCTTAGCAGTGTCGTTTGTGATGGAGGCATTCGGGGTGGGAGCGCAACTCATGGGAATGCAGGCAGGATATGCGTTCGCTGCCGCCGTCGACCCGAACACGCAGGCCGACTCTACCGTGCTGGTAGTACTGTCGCAAGTTACTGCCGGATTGCTGTTCTTCGCCCTGGGGTTGGACCACCAGGTCATTCGGATTCTGGCGCGGAGTCTTGAGACACACCCAGCCGGCTCTTTCACATTGTCGCGCGGAGCCGGCGAGCAGATGCTGCTGATTGGTTCCACGATGTTCACGACCGGACTGCGCCTGGCGTTGCCTATGATCGCCATCCTGGTGATGCTCGATATTTCGCTGGCTTTGTTAGGCCGGGTGAATACCCAACTGCAACTCCTGCACATTGCATTTCCCGTGAAGATGGTGGTCGCGCTGGGTCTGCTGGGATCGCTGGCCGTCATGTTTCCCACGATTTTCCGGCTCAGTGCCGGCGTCACATTCGGCGTTGCGCGGGGTCTGATCGCGCATTAGCTCAATGGCGGACAAAGACCAGAAAACCGAACAACCCACTCAGCGGCGTCTGAAGAAGGCCCGCGAGGAAGGCCGCTTTCCCACAGCCAAGGTGTTCGTCAGCGCGTTGCAGTTCCTGGCATTCGTGGCCATGCTGCGCGCTTTCGGCCTGCCGTGGATACTGGATCTGCGCAACGTGATTTCCGAAATCCTGCATCACGCGACGGCCCCCCAACTGGCGCCTTCGGACGTCGTCTATTTCGGCCTGCGTCTCTTACAGCATGTGCTGACGCCTCTGCTGGCGTTGGGCGGCGTCATGATCGGCATCACGCTGGGGGTACAGCTCGCGGTGACCCGCGTGGGAATCAGCCTTAAAGGACTCACGCCCAGCGCGGAACGGCTGAATCCGATGTCCAAGCTGCGCCAGTTACCCAAACAGAACCTGGCGTCGCTGCTGCAAGCCGTGGTCATGATTCCCGTCTTCGGCGTCGTTCTCTACATGCTGGTGCGGGACAACTTCGAGAGTTACTTCCTGCTACCGCTTAGGAGCATCTCTTCCGGGGCGCTACTGGTCGCTACCTCGATTATGACGCTGCTGTGGAAGGCGTCCTTGCTGTTTGTAGTATTCGGCGCGGTAGATCTCATCCGGCAGAAACAGCGCTATCAACAAGATCTGAAGATGAGCAAGCAGGATATTCGCGACGAGTTTAAAGAGATCGAGGGCAACCCGATTATCAAGCAGCGGCTGCGTCGCCTGCGGCGCGACATGGCCAGGCGCCGCATGATGCACGAGGTGCCTAAGGCTACGGCCGTCATCGTAAACCCTACGCACTACGCGGTGGCATTAAGTTACGCCATGAATACGCCGGGGGCTCCCAGGGTGGTTGCCAAGGGTAAGAACTACCTGGCATTGCGCATTCGCCAGAAAGCCATCGATCACCAGGTTCCCTTAATCGAGAATCCGCCGCTGGCGCAGGCGCTGTATAAGTCGGTTGACGTAGGCCAAGAGATACCGGCGGAATTCTACCGGGCGGTGGCCGAAGTATTGGCTTACATCTTCAAGCTGATGAATGGCAGGCGGCCTGCATAGAGACACGCAAACGGAAATAGGAGTGTACCAATCTTGACACCGGCACGGACGATCGCGGCAGCGCCGCAGCAACAGTTTAACTGGAAGACTGCCGTCGACTGGAAAGAACTGGGCGTACCCATCGCGGTGTTGGGCATTGTTCTGGCGCTGATCACCCCCGTCCCCCCGTTCCTGCTGGACATTCTGCTGGTAATCGACATCATGACGTCGGTGACCGTCATGATGGTGGCGCTATATATCCGCAAGCCCGTGGAATTCAGCGTGTTCCCGACTACGCTGCTGCTGTTGACGCTGTTCCGCCTGGCCCTGAACATATCCTCCACGCGTCTCATTCTGATGAACGGGAATACCGGAACCAGCGCCGCCGGCGACGTTATTCAGGCCTTCGGGAACTTCGTCGTGGGCGGCAACTATGTCATCGGCGCGGTGATCTTCCTGGTTCTCATCGCGATTCAGTATGTGGTCATCAACCACGGCGCGGTCCGCATTTCCGAAGTCACCGCCAGGTTCACGTTGGACGCCCTGCCGGGGAAGCAGATGTCCATCGACTCCGATCTGAGTTCCGGCCTGATCCAGGAGGCCGAAGCCCGCAAGCGCCGCAAAGACCTGGCGCGTGAGGCCGAGTTCTTTGGGGCCATGGATGGCGCGTCGCGTTTCACGCAGCGGGATGCCGTAGCCGCCATTCTGATTACGGCGATCAACATCGTCGCGGGTTTCCTGATCGGCGTGCTGCAGCATGGCATGGATCTGGGGCACGCTTTGGAAACCTACACTACGCTGACCATCGGCGATGGCTTGGTAACAGTGATTCCCGCATTAATGATCTCGATTTCCGGCGGCCTCATTGTTACAAGAGCCAGCTCAGACAATCGCCTGGCTGCGGATTTCCAGCAACAGTTGTTCGGCAGTCCCAGCCCGCTACTGCTATCCAGCGGAGTCCTGTTGATCCTCTCGATATTTCCCGGCCTGCCGGGCCCACCGTTCCTGCTTCTGGGATGTGGTCTCGGCGCGGTTGCCTGGAGGATGAAAAAGCGGCAGTCCCAGACCGAAAAGGCGGAAGCCCTGGCGAAGCCAGCCGCCAAGGACAACGTCGAGACATTGCTGCGCGTGGAACCGCTGGCCATCGAGATGGGCCTTGGGCTGGTGAAGTTTGTAAGTGGAGGGCAGGAGTCTCCACTCATCAAGCGCATCGGCGGGATACGACGCCAGTTGGCCAAAGAGATTGGGATCGTGCTGGGGCCGGTGCGAGTGGTCGACAATGTGACTTTGAAGGCTAGCGAGTATGTCATTCTGCTGAAGGGCGCGGAGATTGGCCGGTATGAGTTGCCCTCGGGCTGCGAGCTGGCCATTCCCGTCGGCAAACTGGAACCGGCGCCCGGCGGCAAACAAACCAAAGAGCCGGCTTTCGGCATGACCGGTTGGTGGGTTCCAGCAGAACAGGCCGACGCAGCCCGGCGGCGCGCCTTTACCGTGGTGGATCCCGTCAGCGTTCTCGGAACTCACTTAGCGGAACTCGTTCGGCGGTATGCGCACGAGATGTTCTCACGGCAGGATGCCAAGAGATATCTGGATCGCGCCGCCGTCGACTGTCCCAAGGTGGTGGAGGATCTGGTGCCCAAACTGCTGCCCCTCTCAGCCGTGCAGCGCGTGTTGCAGAACCTGCTCCGGGAGCGGGTGGGCATCCGCGATTCCGCCACCATTCTCGAGGCGCTCGGAGAGGCTGGAGTTACGACCAGGAATACAGTCCTGTTGACCGAGTATGTGCGCCAGGCGCTGCGCCGCACGGTGGTAAAGCCTTTCCTAAATGCCGCGGGCGATCTTACGGCGTACTTATTGGACCCCGCTCTGGAGCAAGTGGTCGAGTCGGCCATACAACATGGCGAACAGACCAGCCACCTGACCCTGGCGCCTCCGGCGATACGCGACTGTCTGCAGCGTATCGGTAAGAAAGTCGGGAATCCCGAAGCGGCGGTGGCGGCCATCTCCGGATCCAGCTCCAGATACTTTCTCAGGCAAATGGTTGAGCCGACCGTTCGGAACCTTTACTTCATTTCACACAACGAAATACCCGCAGAGGTCAAGATTGTGTCGTCAGGAGTCATTCAATAGCTATGGCTATCGCCGGCAATGCACAACACCTACACGTGAAGTCCTTCTTCGCGGCCACCGTAAAGGAGGCACTCGATCAGGCGCACCAGGAACTGGGAGCGGACGCCCTGCTCTTGAAGACGCGCGAGGCGCCGCCCGAAGCTCGCCATTTGGGAATCTACGAAGTCGTGCTGGGCGTTGCGCGGGAAACCGGAGCAAAAGAGCCCGAGTCCGGCGCCGGCACTCATTCGCCCTCTCCCCAAAGCGGCGCGATAGAAGATGCTTTGGTGCAACTGAAGGCATTCATGCGGACGCTACCGGACCCTTCCGGCAACACCCGCGTCGAAGAAGCGCTGCTGGAGGCCGGCATGGTCCCTGAGCTGGCTCGGCAAATCGATCAGGCGGTCCAGCAACGCATGAAGCGCGGGTCAGTGGTGCAAATGACGCGGCCGGGCGGGGTGGGCCGGCGGAACACCGAAACTCTGGCCTCGGAGACCGCGGCGGAAATCGCGAGTCGTATGGAGGTTCGTCCCGGGTTGAGCCGCGTGACAGCCCTGGTGGGTCCTCCGGGGGCGGGAAAGACCACCACGCTGGTGAAGCTGGCCGTCCTGGAAGGCCTGCGCGCCGGCCGCACCACGCGCTTGATTTCCGCCGACACGCAGCGCATCTCCGGCGCGGACCAACTGCGAACCTTTGCGGCTATTCTGGGCGTTTCGTTTCGGGCCGTCGAGAGCACTGCCGCTCTGGCCCAAGCCATCGAGGCGGTCCCGTCTTGCGACCTCGTCCTGATTGACACGCCCGGATACGGCAAAGTCCTGCAAAGTGAACTAGGCCGCGATTTAGCGGACTTCCTGGCCCGCCGTCAAGACATTGACACCCACCTGGTTCTGACAGCGTCAACCCAGACTTCAGTGTTACGAAAGTTAGTAGAGAGTTATCGAGTCTATCGGCCATCCAAGCTGCTATTTACCCGGCTCGACGAAGTAGAGTCTTTGGCATCTGTATATTGCGAAGCTGTCCAACAGCAGATGCCGCTTTCCTACTTCAGCCTGGGTCAACTGATTCCAGAGGATCTGGAGGCCGCCAACAAAGAACGTGTCACAGAGTCGTTGGTAAGCAAATTGCCAGCTAATTTGCAGGCGGTCGCCTGATCAGGCAACATGGCAAGCAGTACCTACGGTCCGCAGCCAATCATCGACGACGACATGGCGTCGCGCCGCGAGGCGCTGGTGCTTCAGCACCTGCCACAGGTGCGGCTGATTGCCAAGCGGATCCACGACAGATTACCAAGCCACATCGCCGTGGACGATTTGATATCGGCCGGAGTAGTGGGCTTGATTGGAGCGATAGATAACTTCGATCCTTTACTGAACGTCCAACTAAATACCTATGCGGAGCGCAGGATTCGTGGCGCGATCATGGACAGCCTGCGCGAAATGGATTGGGCGCCTCGCGAAACAAGAAAGAGAGCCAGGCTCATTGGGGCCGGGATTCATCGTGCCAAGCAACGCCTCGGACGTGAACCGTTGGAGGAAGAGATCGCCGCGGAATTGGACATCTCTCCCGCGGAGTATCAGAAATGGCTTTCCGAAGTGCAGTCCGTCGAGTTGGAACCGTTAGAGTACCTGCCGGGCGACGGAACCCGCACCGACCTGCTCAACTTCATCTCCGACGATGAAGAAGACCGGCCTGCATACATCGTCGAACGATCGGAGCTGGAGAGGGTCTTAGCGCAGGCTATCGATCGCATGCCCAAAACCGAGCGGACGGTGTTGACCCTGTATTATTACGAAGAACTGAATCTCCGCGAGATCGCCGATGTCATGGGGTTGCATCTCTCGCGGATCCACCAGTTGCGCGTGCAGGCCGTACTCCGGCTGCGTAGCCATCTGGAGAGAGTCTGGCTATCGCAGCCGAGGAGCAAGGTATGAGTGAGAGTGCGAATCAAGCAACTGAAACGAAAGTCAACGGGAATGCCGCGGCTGTCTGCGCGCTGGAAATACTGCTCGACATTGAACTGCCCGTCACCCTGCGCTTCGGGCGGAAGCAGATGAATCTGGAGGATGTCCTCCGGCTGGACACCGGCTCCATCGTCGAATTCGACCGCGCGGTTGAAGATCCCGTGGAAGTGCTGGTGAACGATCGGGTGGTGGCGCGAGGGGAAGCCGTCACGGTGCATGGAAATTATGGCGTCCGGATTTTGGAAATCGCCAGCCCGCGGGAGGGCCTGGACCCGACCGCCGATCTTCGCCGGTCACCGATTGCGGCCGCCGCCATCGCAGGGGAACGGGCATGAGCTTGGATTGGATTTTGAACCCTATTACACAATACAGCCTCCTGGCGCTTGGATTCATGTCATGCATGGGCTTGTGCTTTGCGACCAGCATCGGGATGCGTGCGGAGCGGCGGCGCATGGCGCAGCTTCAAGGCTCTGTGGACGAGAGCGTAGTGGCGCTGTGCACGACTGTAGATCAGTTTCGGCGCGACGGTCCCGAGCCGGAGACGCACGGGCCGGCGCCGCTCGATGGTTTGAACCTCACCAAACGCGCGCAGGTTCTGCGCATGCACCGCCGTGGCGAATCCCTGGCGACGATATCGGCCGCACTGCAGTCTCCGCGGAATGAAATCGAACTGCTGGTGAAGGTGCACGGCTACCTGAACTCGTAGGCATCCGTCGATGATGTGGGGCGGCCAATCTTGGCCGCAGCCGCCTTTTTAGCGGCCAGAGCCGGCTGAAAGCCGGCTGCGGGCAGAATTGCCCGCCCCACAAGTTGTGCAGAGTTACCGGGTCCGGACAACTAAGTAACATTGGCTGAGACCCTGCCCCACCGGGGCTGTTACTGCATTGGCCGTCCGGTGGTGTTGGAGAGTTTGATATCTATGGTCAACCTCACATAACTTATCGTCAGCCCGCCAGCTCTGATAAATTGATTAAAGCAAATGGACGTTTTCGTAGCGCGCCAACCGATTTTCGATCGACATCGCCAGCTCTACGCCTACGAGTTACTCTATCGTGCCAGCGCTTCCCAAAGTGCCTTCGACGACATAGACCGCGCGACTGCCACCACCCAGGTGATCGCCAATACTCTCCTGACGATCGGGGTCGAGAACTTGCTGTGCGGCAAGAAGGCTTTTATTAACTTCGATCGCGGCCTACTGCTCGGCGGATTGCACGCCGTTCTACCACCTGAGATTCTGGTGATCGAAGTTCTCGAAACTGTGGAGCCGGATGCCGAGGTGCTGGATGCCTGCCGGAGGCTCTGCGAGCAAGGCTATGCCTTCGCAATGGACGATTTTGTCTCTGATCCCCAACGTGAACCACTGGCCCGCCTGGCTAAGGTCATCAATGGTGGACCTGCTGGCCACTTCGCGGCCGGAGCAGGAGCGTCTGCTGCGGATATACCGGCCTCTGGGAATCGCCATGCTCGCCGAGAAGGTCGAGACTCAGGAAGAGTTCGAGTGGGCCCTAGGCGCCGGATACGACTACTTTCAAGGCTACTTCTTCGCGCGTCCGGCGACCGTGCACGGCCAGCACATTCCCGCGGCGAGATTCACCTGTCTGCGCCTGCTCGCGGAAGTTCAGCAGATCGAGCCGGACTTCGGGCGGTTAGAGACACTCATCTCCAGCGACGTGTGGCTCCCTTATAGTCTCCTGCTGTATGTGAACTCGGCGCTCTTCGGGCACGCCACCGAAATCCGCTCCATCAAGCATGCCATGGCGGTGCTCGGCGAGGAGGGCATCCGGCACTGGGCCGTGCTGGCCGCGCTGCCCCCGCTGGCGAAAGACAAGCCGGGCGAACTGGTTACCATGTCACTGGTGCGCGCGCGCTTCTGCGAACTCATTGCCGGCCTGGCGCGAATCGGCCAACCGAATGTCGGTTTCCTGATGGGCCTGTTCTCCCTGCTCGACGCGCTCACCAACCTCTCCATGGAGGAAGCCCTCGCCAAAGTTCACGCGGCTCCCGCAATCACGGGCGCCTTGACGGGAACCGCGCCGCCCGGCGATCTCCACCTGAACGTCTACCAGTTGATTTGCCGCTACGAGGCGGGCGATTGGGAACGTGTGACGGCCCTGGCCGCGACGTTAGACATCCAGACCTCCAAGATCGCCGAAGCTTACGCGGAAGCCACCTTCTGGGCGCAACAGGCGCTGCATGCCACATTTCGAAAAATCAATACACGACGGCACGTCCGCCAGTCCATAACCGGTGAGCTGCGCCTTCTCTGGGAAGATCGTGCCGGCGGCGAAGGATTCATTCCGGCAAAGCTGATGAACGTGTCGGCAGAGGGTTTACAATTGCTGATATCCGAGAAACTTCCGGTTCCCTCGATCGTCAGTTGCAACGACGGGAAGTTAGGGATACGTGGAAGAGGCCGCGTTCGCTACTGTAATTACGTCAAGGGAAAATATCTCATCGGCGTGGAGTTCCGGGGCGGGACGGGGTGGCGCGGGACCTCGGCGCGCCGTTAGCCCGCATCTCTCACATGTGTCCGGCTGAGGTGGCGCACGGTCGAAGACCCTCGCTCGCTGCTGGCGGCCTTGTGGGGCGGGCAATTCTGCCCGCAGCCGGCTGTCAGCCGGCTCTGGCCGCCTAAAAGGCGGCTGCGGCCAAGATTGTCCGCCCCACAACTAACTCGCGCGCAGCACACCCGAACTCTCGAAGGTGCGTAGCTTCATGATCAGGGTCGTGCGCTTCATGCCCAGCAGTTCGGCGGCGGCCGTCCGGTTGCCGGATGTCTTTGAAAGCGCTTTTTGCAGCATGCTGTGTTCGAACTGACTCACGGCCGTCGCGAAATCCGTCCACTCCGGTGCTTCCATCGGATCCGCGCAAGCTCTGGCCGGCACAAGTTCCAGGCTGAGGGACTTAGCCAAGCCGAAATCGCCGGCATACAGGGTTTCGCGGTCGCCGCTCATGGCCACCGCCATTTCGACGGCGTTCTCCAATTGCCGCACGTTGCCTGGCCAGGCGCAAGAGCGGAGACGGAGCAGAACTTCGGGTACTACCTGCTTTAGAGGAAGGCCTTCAAACTGGCAAACCTTGCGCACGAAGTGTTCCACCAGCATGGGGACATCGCTGTCCCGTTTGCGGAGAGGCGGCACCTCGAGAGGTACTACATTCAACCGGTAGTAAAGGTCTTCCCGGAACTTGCCTTGGCGTACCCGTTCGGCCAGGTTCACGTTGGTGGCGGCCACCACACGTACGTCCACGCGAACGCTTTCGGAACTCCCCAGCCGCTGTATCTCGCGGTCCTGAAGCACGCGCAACAGCTTGGCCTGCAACTCAATGGGCATGTCGCCGATTTCATCCAGAAACAGCGTTCCGCGGTTGGCTTGCTCGAAACGGCCGATGCGGGAGCCGATGGCGCCGGTGAAGGCGCCTTTGACGTGTCCGAACAATTCGGCTTCGAGGAGGTTTTCGGGCAAGGCGCTGCAGTTGATGGATACCATCGGCTGGTTCAGCCGCGGACTCGCCATGTGCAATGCCCGCGCGACCATTTCCTTACCAGTGCCGGTCTCGCCGGCGATCAAAACGGTACAGCGCCGCGGCCCGATCAGGCGGATGGCCTCAACGATGGTCTCGATGGCTCGGCTTTGTCCCACCAGGAACTCCCGCCATGGCTCCCGCGGCGTGGACGCCTGCGAGCGGGCCCGCAGCGCCTGCC
>Ga0187875_10001768_pt1 | contig 16484 bp, 11 predicted proteins | sample June2016WEW_17_1_2_FD_132978 | JGI IMG/M metagenome (GOLD analysis project Ga0187875, IMG submission 132978) | Peatland microbial communities from SPRUCE experiment site at the Marcell Experimental Forest, Minnesota, USA - June2016WEW_17_10 | ecosystem: Environmental > Terrestrial > Soil >... | reverse complement strand
TCAAGTCAGAGTCCCCGCGCAGTGCCAGAGCCTCCACAATCTGCATGAGCAATTCGGCCTTATCCTGTCCCGTGATCGCGAGCAACAATTGCGCGATGAACGGACCGTAGCGCGCTCCGAGATCCACGCGGCGGTCTGTTGTTCGCATGGCCAGATATTTCTCGCGTTGAACCAGTTCAGCAAGCGCAGCCGACAGGGAGAACCGTTCTGACGGGTTCTTGTCGAGAAGCTCTCCGAGGATCGTCATCACGGCCGGCGTCAGCACGTGCATGCCGGAGAAACAGAGATAGTGGCCGGACCTCAACCCGGGCACAATGAGTTCCTGCTCCGCTTGCGTGGGCGTCGGCTTCTCTATCACCGTCTCCACCTTGTAGAGATCGGCGCGGCCGGGGATCTGTTGCCCGCCGATTGCGCCGAAACTCGGCAGCAAGCCTTCACGCGTCGCCTGAACTGCCGAGATCGAACACTCTTCCGTCTCCGCTGCCGCGATCAACTGTTCGGTGCAGCTTTCGCCCGCACCACCCACGTAAATGTGGTCGCTCATCAAATGGAGAAATGGGTGTTCCCCGACAAACTCGCGCGCGCAATAGATCGCGTGACCGTACCCTTTAGGCTGCTCTTGCTCGACGAAGCGCACTCTTCCCGCATGGTCTCCTACGGCGGATCGATAAGCGCGCTCATCACCCGGAGCAATGACTACGCAGATCTCTTCCAACCGGGCTTGAACGATTCGGTCCACCAGGATATTGAGTACGCTGCGTTCGACTCCATCACGGTCGATCAAGCTTTGGAGCGGCAACCGGCGCTGACCAGGCCCGGCGGCAGTGATGACGGCTTTTCGGATTCGCACATCTTACATCGTGCCAGAATCCATCGCGAAGCGCGATAGGCGTCGCCACGGCAGATCAAGACCCGCGACCGCGCAGGTCGCATTTCGGACCCCGACGGCGTGCGCCCGCGCCACGCGAATCGATTTGGGCACGGGACGCGCACAGAGCAGCGCGAGCCAACAGAACTCAGGCCGCATGGGTCAACGCGTCGGTCCCATGTTGTCGGTGAAGCGCGGCCGCGAATGCAGGAATTACACGTGGTTCTATTGATGACAACCGTGAAATTGCTTTCAACAAAGGGAAGGGCGCCGTAGTGGAACGCCAGGCCATCCGGACAATCTCACTACCCTATCGACTCATGGTAGCGGTCGCAGCAGTTCCGCCTCGCAAGTGGGCGCGTAAGCCACGCTTCCAAAGTCCTCAAATTGAATCTGGCTCACGGAATACCCGCGATCGCTACTCGCTTGGAATAGGTCGGCCCACTGCGCCAGGTTGCCCGGCAAGTAGTTACCCAGCACGGGAGAAACAAGCATCTCAGGAATGACACGCGTCGAGCGTATGGCTCCGCTTTTTTCACGAACTGAGATGAATGCGCTAGGATCGCGGAGCAACAGCTTCAGGATCTGTCCCGTGGTACTGTAGCCGCAGCGCATGGTCCAAAAAACATCCCCGCGCGAAGGCGGCAGGCGCAAGTCCCAGGGAAACGCCAGGCGGAACCTGCCAATCGTCTCTAATGACTTGAACCTAGGCCGCACACGCCGCTCCAGGAGGAGGTTGCGGGAACCCAGCAGCCTGGTGTCGTACCAGCGGTAGATCTCCAACCACATTGCCGGTGTCTCCGCCCACGCATCGCGGCCATCAATCGAACGTCCATCAAAAACCAAGAACCTGGGCCCTTTGTCACAAATCCAGGCGGCGTTCAGTCCGTCGAGGTAAGGTGTAAAGGCCGTGTAGCGTTCAATGACCGGATACAAGGTGAGGTTCCTGCGCGCCGCCGCCAGATTCGTATAGCTCTTAGACAGCGAGGCAACGGGCGAGTCGCCGATGAGGCTCAGTAACTCCGGCTCGATCCGCGAATCTTCCGGGAAAGCTGCAACCGAGGAGTCCAGCCGCTGCTTCATCCGATCATATCGTAAGGCGCCCCACGCGTTTCGGGCTGCCTGAACACCCGTCGCCTGAAGGACAACCTCTGGCATATCGAACGGATGAACAACAGGCTGGCACATGATGAAGAATAGGATCACCGGAGGCAAGACCCGGACGGCGCTCTTACCACTCAGGCTGATGGTGAGGGATACCAGCGCCAGGCCCAGTGCAACAAAGCAAAAGAAATCGATGGTGTGAGTGTCCTGGCGAACGAACCCGTGCTTAAAGCTTACCAATAGCGGAATGGCAAGAAAGAGAGCGTAAAATCGCGCCTCACATTGACTGTGGAATGAGTAGATCCACAGCACGGTAGCCAACACCCCCGTGACTTCCAACGCAAGTGCGAATTCCCAAAAGGGGCCCGGCTTCGACATAGCGGCAGTGTAGCCGGCAATGATTTCAAAGCTGCCTCGCAAGAAATGCCGGATCGCTGGGACTGACGGCATTACGGCGAAGAAGGCGCCGGCAGCCACTGCCGCCAGTGCCGCTGCCGTCATCGCCGCCGTTAGGATCACCTTCCGGCCTACGCGCAGCGCCCGCTCCACCAGGAAACCCGCCACTGCACCGGCACCGATCAGGGCGGCACTCAGGTTGAATAGCGGAAGCAACCCGATCAGCGCAAGCGCGGCAGCATAGCGCGGCCACGCGCCTCTGAAGTGGAACGTCACAATCAGGACCAGCGCGCCCGCCAGCATCAGGTTCTCCACGCCGAAAGAGTTATACCAAAAGATTGGCGCCCCAAGGCCGAAACAGAATGAAAATAACGCCAGATTCCGAACCCGGAAACCGGCTCGGAAGAAGACGTCCGCGAATATGGCCGCGATGGTCAGCCATAGGGCCGCCTGAAAAAGCAGTGCTTGTGCCAGATTGCCGCCAACATGCTGCGGGAACATAAGATAGCCTAAGGGGCCGCTCGTGTAAATTGTCTCGATTCCGGCGGCATGCGCATAGTTCAAGGCGAATCGCCAGGTTGGGTCGTCACCGCTTTCCAGCGGCCAGTAACGAATCGGGCATGCGACCAGCAACACATAAAAAAATAGAAAACTCCTCAACAAGATACTGTTCCTAACAGTAAATGTGCGAAGAGAATCGATTTTTTTTATTAAGGATGAAAAGTCGAACGTCAAGTGGTGCGTGCCTTTGTGTTGTTACTTTCTGATCACAATCAAAAACTGTTTCCCAAACAACGGCCACGCAATCGTCAGTTTCAAATAAAAACGCAGCATCCAAAGCGGGATCTGCCGGTTCCTTGACATTGTGTACGGCAGGAACCGGGGAATCTGTCTTTCCAGTATGAAGCCTGTCTCTGTCATCACCTCGCCAAGAGATAAGTCTGTTAGCGCCAGATGATGATCGTAGAAATCCCAGTATTTTCCCAGCAGATAACGAATGTTCGGACCCAATGCGATGAGGCGACCGCCGGGCCGTAGACAACGTCGAGCCTGCAAAAGGGTGTCGCGGAGATCGTGCTTGGTGGAGAGGTGCTCGAAAAAGTTGGAAGTGAATACGACATCGAGCGAGTCGTCTGGAAGGGCCCATGTTTCCGAACAATTCTGCATAAGAATCCGAACACCCGGCGCGGCGCATTTTGCGCTGTCGGGGTTGAGGTCCATACCCAGGCGCGTTTTCGAACGGACATTGTTGATAAACTCACAGTGCCCGCAGCCCAAGTCCAGTACTGTGGCTTCCTCGGGAATCCACTTGGCAAAGAAGTTGTTCACCAGCACTCGCCAGATCGAGTTGCGGTACTCGCACTGTCCGGAAAACCGCTTTTCGTAAAGTCTCTGCAACTCATCCGGCGAATGCGGCATGCTCATAAAACTCGCTTCTTATAGTCTCCGCAACTCAAATATTTTTCTAGCCACATATAGAGGCAAATAAAAAGGTAGCGGCTGCCCATCTCTTGAACCTTCAACTTCGCGAGGCCGCTTCTGCGGTTCCGCCAAGTGATCGGAATTACGGTCCACGAGTAACCGCGAACCATCGTTTTCAATGGGATTTCCACCGTAAGATTGAAGTGTGCCGAAAGCAGCGGCTGGCAACCTTCAATGACAGTCCGGCGATACGCCTTAAACGCATTCGTAGTGTCGTTCAGAGAAACGCTGAACAACAAACGGATGAATAGATTAGCCATGCGATTTAAACGTAGCTTTGGCCACGGATAGTCGATGACACCGCCGCCCTTCATGAAGCGCGAACCGAACACCGCATCCCAACCCTCGTTCAGCACGTTCCAATAGCGCACGACGTCCCGGCAATCATCCGATTCATCCGCCATCATGATCACCACGGCATCGCCGCTCATCCTCTGCAGGCCGCAAGCGATGGCGCGGCCAAACCCGTGCGGAGGTCCATTGTTGACCAAACGCACCTCTGGAATACGCTCGCCGAGCGCCGTAACAATGGCCGCCGTCCGGTCCATGCTTCCGTCATCCACCACGATGATCTCGTGCGCGATGCGATGCAGCCGCAGCTCCAGATGCAGATGCTCCAGGGTGGACGCGATGCAGCCCTCTTCATCGCGCGCCGGGATGACAACAGATAGCAGCTTGAGATCGGACTTTGGCGGACCAGCGGGGCTCATAGTCCGCACCAGGCAAGCCAATCGGGATGCGTGACGGCGTGGTCCGCGATCTCTTCGAGAATCTGATGCAGGGCGATGTGGGGTTTCCACGCGGTTGCAGCCAGCGCTTTTCCGGAATCCAGAATCAGCCACGGAACGTCGTAAGGACGCTCGGAGCCGTCCTCGACCGGTTGGTGCGGGCCAAAGCGCTGGTCGCACCACGCTGTCAATTGCGCCAGAGATATGGAGTTAGCCTGGCCGCCGGACACGTTAAGGAGCTGGCCAGGTCCGCCGTTGCGCAACTGAAAATCCACGATCCGCGCCAAGTCGCGCGGGTGCAAGGCGTCCCGGACCTGGAATCCCTGACCACCGAAACCCAGGTACTTCAAGACGCGCCGCGTTGCGTGCGCGTGCAGCCAATAGGAAAAAATGCCTTGTTCGGCGGTGCCGAATTGCCCAGCTCCTGCCAGCACGCCGCAGCGGTTGATCCACACCGGTACCTGGAATCCAGCGGCGTACTCCTGCGCCAGGCGTTCCGACGCCAGCTTGGTCGCGCCATACAGCGAAATAGGAGCCTCGGTACTGAAGCTTTCTCCGACACCCGCCATAGTTAGCCCAGCGGGCCAAGGTCGTCCTTGATCGAGAGTAAAGGCCGAAGATTCGGCGCGCAATGGCAACTGCGTCAGAGTAGGGATCGAGTACACGCGGCTGGTACTCAAGAGAATCAAGCCGGCACGGGAAGCGCGGCAATACTCCAGTAGATTGATTGTGCCGATCAAGTTATGCTCCAGCAATTGGCGTGTGCTGGTTTTTCCGTCGCGGCCGGCCAGTACGCTCGGCTGCGCCGCAGCGTCGATGACCCAATCGGTGATGGGAAGCGTCTCCAAGTCGCTCGCCATGCGGATGTCGCCATGGAACAACTGCACGCCAAAGCGCTTCAGGGAAATCCGATTCGTCTCACTACCCGAGCGTGCCAGGTTATCGATTCCCACAATGGAGATACCTTCGTGCGCTTCCATCAGATAACGAGCGAGGTGACTGCCGGCGAAGCCGCAGACGCCTGAAATGAGGATCTTCATTCTAGTGTTCGTTCATCAGACGCGAAGACCACGACTCTGCGATCTCAGCCACGGTCTGCTTCAGGCTCTTGGTAATACCCCAATCCGGATAGTGGGTCTTCATCTTGGTCAAATCGCTGTAGTAGCAGATATGATCTCCGATGCGATTGCCCTCGATATAGGTCCATACTTGTTCGCGTCCGGAAACCTCGGCCGCTAAGGCGAACGCTTCCAGAATCGAACATGAATTCTTCAAGCCGCCCCCGAGGTTGTAGACTTCACCGCAGCGCGGCTTCTCCGCAAAAGCAGACATAAACCTGGCAACGTCTTCCGAGTGAATGTTATCGCGGACTTGTTTGCCCTTGTAGCCAAAAACCTTGTATTCCTTACCGGTAAGGTTGCAGCGGATCAGATAGCTAAGGAAGCCATGCAGTTCCACGCCGGAATGATTCGGCCCGGTCAGGCAGCCACCGCGTAAGGCACACGTGGGCATGCCAAAGTAGCGCCCGTACTCTTGTACCATGACGTCCGCAGCCACCTTGGATGCTCCGAATAAAGAGTGCAGCGATTGGTCGATGGGAAAGCTCTCCGGTATGCCCAGGCCGTACGCAGGGTCAGCAAAATCCCAGCGCGTTTCCTGCTCCACGAGAGCCAGGGTGTTCGGCCGATCGCCATAGACCTTATTCGTCGACATGTGAATAAAGGGCGACTCCGGCGTCCAGCGGCGCGCGGCCTCCAAGAGGTTGAGCGTACCCACCGCGTTCGTATCGAAGTCATCGAAGGGGATTGCAGCGGCGCGATCATGTGACGGCTGGGCCGCGGTATGCACAATCAGAGTCGGCCTCACGCTCTTGACCAGTCCGATAACGGCTTCGCGATCTCGAACATCGATCGCGTGATGCACGTATCCCGGGATACTCTTGCGCAGCCGGTGGAGCGACCAGGAAGTGTCGCCTTCCGGCCCGAAGAACACGGCACGCTGGTTGTTGTCGACGCCAACGACAGAATATCCCGACTGGTAAAAATGCAGGCAAACCTCGGAACCGATCAACCCGCACGATCCGGTTACCAGGACATGATTGTTGCTCATAAAGTCTCAGAATTATGGAGTCACAACGAGTCATGGTAATCCTACGCGCCGTGTAAGATTCTTGTCAAGGGCGGAGTAAAGCTAAGCGTAGACCATGGCGGCGGAAGTGGGAGAGGGGCTCATGCGCAATTCTGGATGAGGCCGCTTCGCCTTCGCGAAATAATACAGTTTGAATTGTAAATGTTTTAATTGCGACAGGCGACTGGTTGTCTGTCCCGCAGTTGTCCGTTCTGCTTACTTACGATTCAGGCTTTAGCTTCGAAGGCGTCCATCCTCACGCAGGCGCGATCGTGATTGTCGCCTGCGCAACTGGAGATGCCGCAGCCTGTCCGATTTGCGGTTTCCGTTGCCGCTTCGTCCACGGATGCGCCATTCTCAGTGAGACAATACTCAGCCCAATGAAGACTGAGCAGGGAGAGAGTGGATCTCAGCGTGATATGTAAAACCAACTCGGGCCGCATCCGGGGCTGCGCCGGGCGAACGTCGTTTGGATTACCCACGGGAGACGATCGAAGGCTACCTGGTCCGCTGCACCGCGGCGACCAGGCCCGGATATGGGTCAATGGCCTGCCCCTTCCACCACACTCGTTCCGGCCCCAATTCGAAGACCGCAAAATGCAGGTGCGGCGCGCTCGCATCGGCATTGCCCGACGATCCCACAAACCCGATGACATCTCCGCGCGCGACCGGCAGGCCTTCCCGCAACCCTTCCGCATAGCCGTTCAAATGCGCGTAGTAGTAGCAATACACTTGCTGCTCGTCGAACAGGTAGATGGTGTTGCCACCCGGCCGGCTGAGGAACAGTTTGCGGATGGTGCCGGAGACCACCGCCAGCACGGGGGTCCCGCGCGGCTCCATGATGTCGATCGCGTCATGCGGATGTCCGTTGTGAAGCTCATTGAACATATCCCGCAGATTCGCGAGAGCCAGTCCGCGGATGGGCGGACTCAGCTCGGAAATGGAAGAGCTCGCGCCAACAGCAGGCGCGCCCCCAGCCGGCGCGCGAACAGCCAGCGCGCCCACGGCGAGCAACAGCGCGCAAAGCCCGACCATATAACCCCAGAGCCGCACTGCTATTCCTCCAGGATGACCGTTGTGCCCGGCCGTACCATGTGCGACAGATCATCCACATCCCAGTTCGTCAGACGGACGCACCCGGCCGATTGGTCGTGACGGATATGGCCTGGATCGGGCGTCCCATGGATTCCGTAATGTTCTTTTGTGAGGCCGATCCAGGTTGTGCCGACGGGACCTCTCGGGCCCGGCGCGAGCACTGCTTGTGCTTTTTTCGGGTCCGGGTTCCAGAACAGATTCGGGTCATAGTTGAACCACGGAAAGTGCACTACCTTCGTGACGGCCCAATTACCGATCGGCAGTGGATCGTGGCTGTCGCCGATCGTGACCGGATACTGCGCCAGTAGCTTGTCGCCGGCCCCGTAGGCGATGAGCGTGCGCTTGGACTTCGACACCACCACGCGCAACGCCCGCCGGGCCACGGCGGCGCGCCGCACATTCGGCACGCTGATCCGCTCGCCTGCCGTGTCCAGCTTCGCGTCGGGATTCAACTCGGCCAGCAGCTTGGGCGCGCAATGGAACCTCTCGCCCAGTTCATCGCCCGGCGATTCGAAGCCCAGCCACTTCAGCTTGGCCTTTTCCAGAATGTCGTCCGGCGCCTTTTGAAACGGGCCCTTCTCATCCGCTCTGGTAATCGTGTAGGTCACGAGAAGCGGGCCGGCGTCGCCATTGAGCAGGCCCCACGTCGCGACATCGACTGTGCCGGTCGGCTTTAGATCGTGGGCTTCCTGATAACCCTTGATAGCGACGCCGAAATCGTTGCCATAGACGCCGTCGATTTGGCCCGGCGAGAAGTGGGCGCGGTCCAGAAGAATCTGCGCCCGCACCACCCGCGGCCCGGTCGCTCCCGGCCCCACCGCGCCAGTCTTCGTTGCGTCCTCTATATCATCCGCGGCGAGAGTCCGGACGGCCGGCGCGCTAGCGCGCTTTTTCACCTGTCCGGCGGCGTTCGCGCCGGCCAGCGCCAGAATCGAAGTACACACTACTAGCAGATAAGCTGTGCGCATACCTGACAGTTGGCACTTTGCAGGCCATACCCGGACCCATTGCTGTTTTCGTCCCGTGGCCTGCTCTTGCCCCGTAAAAAGCATTCGCGCGGGCGTGCGCGAGCGGATCCCGCGGTACAATCGCGGCGGCCTGTGCGGCACTTCTTGCCTGATGGACGGCAGGAATTGCACAGTTTCGGACACGATGTACCGCCAGACTGCCGAGTTGACTGCGCGGCAAAAGGTTTCTGTGGGGCGGATCGCGGCCGGCTGCGTGGCCGGATTCATGTCCACGGTGAAGCCGATGCTGAAGGCGCACATCGACACGCACTCGTTCGTCCACTTCCTGCCCGGATTGCACGGCTTCCTGGATCTGCCTGACGTGGCGACGCTCACGGCGCCGCGGCCGCTGCTGGTGCAGCAGTGTTCGCGGGACGGATTGTTTCCGCCACAGGGGATGCACGAGGCGGTCGAGAAAATCGCGGCCGGATACGCCAAAGCCCACTGCAGCGAGCGGTTCTCGGGCCGGTTCTACGATGGGCCGCATCGCTTCACGCGGCGCATGCAGGAAGAAGCCTTCCAGTGGTTCGACCAGCATTTGAAGGCGTGACACTCCGGCGGGTCCGGCGTGCGCGTCCACTGCTGACGACTGCGAGATCCTTGAGCGGCGATGGTCAGCGCCGCTTCTCCAGAGACCAGAACTCGAGACCATAAGGCGGCAGCGTCCAGGCGAGCCGGGGATCAGCCGGATCAAGCAGCAGATCGTCCTGTGGCTGGAGACGGACGTTTTCATCGGAGCCGGGAGCGGCCGCGTCGAGCAGGCGGCGTTTGATGACCAGCATCCGAGGCACTCCCGACGCCCTCAGCCGCACCGTGGCGGGTTGCGCGGACCAGTTCCAGATCAGCAGGCTGTACAGGTCGTAGGATTCGTCATAGGTGAGAAAGGCGTGGACCGTCGCGTCCGACGACTCGACCGCGAGCCGCTGGCCGAGCAGACGCGACAGCAGCTTGAAGGTGAAGTAGGCGGGCCGCAGCGTGTTCTGATAGTCGAACAGGCCGTCGTACTGCGGCATGCGGTTCCACCAGGCGGCCATGAACGAAGCGCCGTGGGGCGAGAAGAATTGTGCGAAGCGGTCGCGGTCGACGTGGTAATCGCGAAGGTGATAGTAGCAGGCGTAGTCCAGGCCGGCGTCCTTCATCTGCCAGGCGGTTTCGGCGACAAAGCAGGGTTGGATGCGCGGATCTTTGGGCGGCGTCGTGAGCGCCATGTTCCACTCGTCGAGGATCGTTTCGGGATGCAGACCGGGACGCGTCTTCAATAGCTCGTGAACGCCCGCGATGGTGGCCCGTACGGCCAGCGGATCGCTCGAGTAAATGTGCCAGGATACGAAATCGAGCGGCGCGCGGCCGGCGGCACAGAATTCGAGCAGCGCGGGCAGAATCGGCGAGCGCCAGGAGGCCAGCGCGGGTCCGCCGACTTTGGCGCGCGGGTCGGCGCGGCGGATGGCGGCGGCGGTGTGCTGGTAGTAGCGGACGTAGGAATCGGGCTGGAAGCGGTAGGGGCAGCCGCCGTCCTCGCCGATGTCGGGCTCGTTGGCGATTTCCCAATGCCAGCCGGCTCCGTTGCGCTCGCGGTAATGCTTGACGAGTTGAAAAATCAGCTCCTCCCAGGCGGCGTAATCGCGCGGCTCCACGATGTCCTGGTCGACCACCGGGAACAGCAGTTTGGGCTTGAAGGCGATCGACAACAGCGGGGTGGCGCCGGTGCGCAGGATCAGGTCGACGGATTGGTCCAGCGTGTCGAAATGGTAATGACCCGCGGCCGGCAGCAGATCGAAGTACTCCTGAATGAAGAGCCGGATCACGCGCGGATGCAGGGCGCGCACCTCGGCTTCGCGCTGCTCCAACATGGGATCGGCGGAAAGGCCGCCCTGGCCGAGCGCGATGCGATCGATTTCCAGCGGCCCTTGCGGCCGGTCCAGAAACAGGCCGACGGAGACGCTGCGCGGCTGGGCCGAGACCGCGGCGGTGACGAGCAGAGACAAGCAGAGGATGCGTCGCATGTTGCTTCACATTGTTGAACCACGGCACGCGCGGGTCAACCGCACCGCCGTCGTGATTTCCGCCAGCGGGTGAAAGACAGGGCGGAGAAATGTGGTGCTGGGGCGCGTTTTCCTCTGAGCCAGCGGCTATAATCCAGCTTCAGGAGATAGCATGCGCAGACTCAAAACCCTCTTGCTGCTGCTGGTCCTCGCAGCTTCGGCACGCGCCGCCGGCACCGACCCGCTGGCCGCCCAGGTGACTATTTACCGCGATAACTACGGCGTGCCGCACATCGTCGGCGAGACGGAAGAAGCGACGTTTTTCGGCTACGGCTACGCTCAGGCCGAGGACCACCTGGAGCGCATGATGATCCAGTACCGCGACGCCCAGGGGCGGCGAGCCGAGGTGCAAGGATTCCAGGCGCTGGGCGACGGCTATCTGCATTTCATCCCCTATGAGTACCGTTGGGACGGCGACTACCTGCAGCGGCTGCTCAGAACAAAGCAGTGCGTGGTGGAGAACAAGAGCAAGATCGATCCTGCGGTCTACGAGATTCTGGACGCGTTCGCACGCGGCGTGAACGAGTACATCGCCCGCCACCGCGAAACTGTCCCGGCCTGGATCGACGGCGTTACGGCCGAGGACGTGGAGGCGCTCGAGCGCAGCAATTACATGCGCTTCTACAGCATTCAAGACGCGCTGATGAAGCTCAGCGAGCCGACCTGGGGGTTCCCCGATTTCGGTTCCAACCAGTGGGCTATCGCGCCGCAAAAATCGGCTAACGGCCGGATCATCCACGTCGAGCACACCCACATGCCGTGGGCCAACCGTTTCCAGAACTACGAGGCGCACCTGATCACGCCCGGGAAAATGGATGTCGCCGGGATCAGTTGGTTCGGCAGTCCGGTTTTCCTGGACGGCTTCAACGACCGCATCACCTGGTCCGCCACCTGGAACCAGCCCAACATCTCCGACGTGTACGAGGAGCAGACGAATCCGGCGAAGCCGCTGCAATACCTGTACGAGGGCGCCTGGCGGGACATGAGAGTGGAGCAGGCCACGTTTCGAGTGAAAGGCCCCACGGGTATGGAGACGGTGACGCTGCCGCTGTATTACACGCATCACGGGCCGGTCGTGAAATTCGATAAAGAGAAGCACCGCGCCTGGTCGGTGCGCCTGCCGAACTTCGACGGCGTGAACTACACGCTGGGCCTGTACGGCATCATGCGGGCGCACAACCTCGAGGAGTTCAAAGCGGCAGTCGCGAAACAGTTGATGCCGCGCTGGAACCTGCTTTACTCGGACTCGACGGAGATCTATTGGGTGCATAACGGCAACGTGGCCCAGCGCGACCCCAAGTTCGACTGGCTAAGGCCCGTGCCCGGCTGGACGAAGGAGACCGAATGGGGCCCGTTTTTCCCGTTCGCGGCCTATCCACAAGTACACAACCCAGCCTCGGGCTTCCTGCAGAACTGCAACAACCCGTACTGGGTGGCGACGCGCAATTCCGGCTTGAAGCCGCTCCAACCCGCGCCCTACTATCTCTCCTACGCGGTGAAAGCGGATGCCGGGGAGGAAGCTCTCAACACGCGCGGCGAGCGCATTTTCCAGGTGCTGACGCAGCCCAAGAAGTTCACCCTCGACGAGATGATGGAGCTGGCCTTCGATACCTATGTCCTGGCGGCCGACGTCATTGTGCCGCTGCTCGAGCAGGCCCAGGTCCGGCTGAGCGGGAAGCCGCCCGCCGAACTGGCGCGGGCCATGGAGCAAATACGAGCGTGGGACCGGCGCACGTCGGCCGCGTCCACCGCGTTCCCCTACATCTACTATTGGGCCAAGGCGTACCGCGATCTGTTCGGCGCCGCCAAATACGAGCGATTCAATGCGTACGACCGGCGGAAGGCGGTCGATATCAACTCTGCCGAGGAACAGGAGATGGCATGGAAGGCGCTGCGAGAGGGCGTGGCACGCATCCAGAAGAAGTTCGGCAAACCGGAGCTGGCCTGGGGTGAGATTAATCTCGTGCGGCGCGGCGGCACGTTCCCGATGGACGGGGCCGGCGAGCTGTTCGGCGTACTGCATCCGGACGAGGGTCCGGAGCAGGAGAACGGGCAGATCGACTGCAACGACGGCTGGGGCCACCTGATGGTGGTGCTGGAAGGCCCGCCCAAACAGGTTTGGAGCCTGCTGCCCTACGGGCAGTCCGAGGACCCCGCTTCGCCGCATTTCAACGACCAGGCGAAATTGCACAGCCAGCGCACGGCCAAGCGTTTCTGGCTGACGCCGGGCGATATTCTGGACCATACCGAGTCAGTGTGGGGCGATCGCGGGCGTCTGGAGCGTCTCGCCGGGCGGTAATTCGGCGAAAGTTGACGCTACGCAACAGCAGGCCCGGGCGCGAGCCATAGCGCGGACATTGATTGAAGCGCATCAGCTACACGAGGTTAGAATGGCATGCAAGACATGTCGCGCCAGGGACGCCGGTCGGGCGCGAGGAATTCAGTTTTCTTGCGCTGAGCGCCGCGCCGGGGTGTTCTCGAATGGATTAAGAGTTGTTGGGGAAATTGAACGTGGCGCCTGACCAGAGTTGAAGCGCTTATGGTAGCGTGATGGGAGCAGCATGGCAAAGATAGGTGATGTCGCCAAGCTGGCCGGCGTATCCACAGCCACCGTTTCCGCAGTGATCAACGGGGTGGATACGGTCAAGCCGAAGACCAAGCGGCGGGTGCTGGCCGCGGTTGAGAAACTCAACTATCAACCCAATCTCTATGCTCGCAGCCTGGCCCGCGGCCGTTCCAGGATGCTCGGCGTCATCGTCTCCGCTCTCGATAACCGGTTCTTCGCCGAGATAGCTCAAATTGCCGAGACCAACGCTCTCGAGAACGGCTATCAGGTGCTCATTGCCTCCACCCAGTTCTCGATGGACCGGCTCAGGTCCGCGGTCCGGCAGATGATCGGGATGCGGGTGGACGGGTTGATCATCATGACCAGCGAGTTCGACCCCGCTGTGCTGGAGATGCTGAGGTCGCGCAAGGTCCCGGTGGTGTTCGAGGACGTTGGAACCGTCGATCCGACGACCAGCAACATGCGGGTGGACTATGAAGGCGGAATCCAGCGGGCGCTGCGGACTCTGGTCGAGATGGGGCACACGCGGATCCTCTTCGTGCAGAGCCATCTGGATGTCGCCGAGTGGAACCAGATGCTTTCGATCCGCTTGCGCGCGGAGGCTTTCCGGGATGCCGCGCGCCAGTTCCCCGAGGTCGAAGCGTCTTTCCTGGATGCGCCCGGCGTGCTGTTTGAGGCCGGCCAGGCGGCGGCGGCCGAGGCCCTGAACCGGTTCCAGTTTACGGGCGTGATTGCCAACTGCGACCCGATCGCACTGGGTTTGTTGCACGGCTTCCGGCGCGCCGGATTGGCAGTGCCGGCGGACGTTTCGATTATCGGATTTGACGACAGCCCCGAGTGCGAGTACACCGAGCCGCAACTGACCTCCGTCCGGATTCCGCGCGACCTGATCGGCCGGGCGGCCGTCGAGACCCTGCGGCGCATGATCGAAAATGGGCAACCGGGCTGCGAGATCCGGATTCCCACGGAACTCGTCATGCGGGAATCGGTGGCGCGGCCGCGGGTGCGGGAAGAAGTGGCGGCGCGCTGAGCCAAGTCCGCGGGCCAGGCTTTCTTCGTCCGAAGCGCCGGCAAAGCCCGATTTGCGGCCGCGGCCAAGTCTGCGCCCGACTCGAGAGCAAGCGCGCGGAGTTAGCCCTTTAATTCCAATCGGATAACCTCTTCACCGGCCAGCCGGGAGTCCGCAGTTAAGCGTTTCAACTTATTAGTATGCTTTAACGTTACCTGTCTTAGCGCGAAACCAGTGCGAATATCCTTGACTGGTCTGTCCCGAAGGGCTATTAAGGTAACTAGGCTTCCTCTCTAAGCGGTTTGGACGCGAGGGGTCAATGTGTACGCTGTGCCAGGTTTTCGCCCGGCGAAATTCGCCGGCAGGCCGGCATGGGGTGGACTCGGGAAGCGTTGAAATGGGGGTGTATGTCTCGCAAGCTGTTTTTGCTACTTTTCATTGGCTGTCTGACAGCCAGTTTTTCTAACCTCTGGGGACAGGCGTCCGGTACGCTGGACGGTACCATCCTGGACTCCACCGGCGCTGTTGTTCCCGGCGCGGCAATCGTCGTCACGAGCAACGACACAAAAGTTGAAAGAAAAACTACGTCAACATCTGCCGGCGCCTACACGGTTCCCTACGTCCCAGAGGGCACCTACTCGATTACCGCCAGTGCGCCGGGATTCCGTAAGTCGGTCGCCGATAACGTCGTCTTGCGCGCGGCGCAGGTTCTGACCGTGAACATCACGCTCGAAGTCGGCCAGGTCACCGAACAAGTGACCGTCAGCGACACGCCACCGCTGCTCGAAGCGGGCACCGCCGAGGTCGGCCGCTATATCAGCCAGGAGGAGTTCAAGGAATGGCCCATCCTCACCGGTGACGGCCACCGCCAGATCCAGGAGTTCATCTTCGACAGCCTGCCCGGCACGACCGGCGGCACTTTCCTGGGGTCGATCAACGGCGGGCAGCAATACTCGCACGAGATCATGATCGACGGCATCTCCCTAGGCCGCAACGACCTGATGGGCGGCAATAACGACGAAATGAGCCCGTCGCTGGATGCCATCGGCGACTTCAAGCTGCAGACCGGCGCCGTCTCGGCCGAATACAACGGCGGCCAGACCGCGATCGCCAACTTCAGCGTCAAGTCCGGCACTAATTCGCTCCACGGTTCGGCTTATGATTTCCTGCAGAACGAGGATTTCGACGCCCAAGCCCTCGGCAACACGTCGAGCAAATTCAGGCAGAACAACTATGGTTACACCGCCGGCGGCCCGGTCTTGATTCCCAAGATCTACAACGGCCGCAACAAGACCTTCTGGTTCAGTAGCTTCGAACACACAACCGTGGACCAGTTGACCACCAGCGGGTTCACCACGCTCGCCCCGATGGCCTACCGCACCGGCGACTTCTCTGGGATGCTCGACCCGACCTACTCGGGCCAGGCCCAGGCGGGCAGCAACGTCGGCACGGACGCCCTTGGCCGGCCGGTCGTGTTCGGCGCCATTTATGACCCCAGCACCACCAGAGTAGGCCCGGGGGGCTTGACCGTCCGCGACGTTTTCCCGGGTAATATCATCCCGACCGCCAGGATCAATCCGGTCTCGACCGCCATCCTCGGCATCGGGCTGGCCGATCCGACGTCTTCCAACATGTATAACAACATCCAGAAGATCGGCACCTGCTGTCCATTCTTCGATGAGCACATCATTGGCATCAAGGTCGACCAGGTCATCAACGACAAGAACAGAGTTTCGGTCTACTACAACCAGGGCTACCGCGAACGCAACAATGTCAGCGGCTCAGGCTATGAGCCGATCCCGGGCGCTCCCACCAGTGGCTGGCATATCCAGACCACGCCGAGCGAGATGGGCCGCGTGACCGTCACCACCACACTTACGCCCACGTTGATCAACAACTTCGCGGTGGGCTACAACCGCTTCGTGAATGGCAACGGCGCCCCGCCTTACGAGCTCGACGCGAACTATGCGCAGAAGATCGGCATCCAGAACACCTCCGCCTCGGTCTTCCCCGATTTCCACTTCAGCGGGCTCGACTGGCAGGGCGGCACGATCCAGCAG
>Ga0187875_10001766_pt1 | contig 16496 bp, 15 predicted proteins | sample June2016WEW_17_1_2_FD_132978 | JGI IMG/M metagenome (GOLD analysis project Ga0187875, IMG submission 132978) | Peatland microbial communities from SPRUCE experiment site at the Marcell Experimental Forest, Minnesota, USA - June2016WEW_17_10 | ecosystem: Environmental > Terrestrial > Soil >... | reverse complement strand
TCTCAGCGGTAGACTTGAGAACCGCAGGTAATGGCAGCTTGTTGAGAAAGCTCGTGCTCATTCGTGAGCTCCCTTCTGCTGTTGGTTCTGCTGATACAAAACGCCTTTGATCTCGCTCATCGCGATGGCGGGCAAGAAGCGCAGGAACAACAGGAAAAATGTGAGGAACATGCCGATGGTGCCAGCGAACGTGCAAATATCCACCCAGGTCGGAGTGAAATAACCCCACGAAGCAGGCAGAAAATCTCGATGCAGCGAGGAGGCGATGATGACAAAGCGTTCGAACCACATGCCAATGTTGATGAAGATAGCCAAGATGAACATCAGCGCGGGCGTCGTGCGGAACTTCCTGAACCAGAAGAGTTGCGGCACTACGACGTTGCAGGTGATCATCGTCCAATAGGCCCAATAGTAAGGCCCAAAGGCGCGATTCATGAATGCGAATCGCTCATAGGGATTGCCGCTGTACCAGGCGATAAAGAACTCGGTTGCGTAGGCGAAGCCGACGATAGAGCCGGTCGCGAGTATCACCTTGCACATGTTCTCGAGGTGCTTGATCGTGATCAGGTTTTCCAGATTATAGACCCAGCGCGCAACGGTCATCAGCGTTACAACCATCGCGAAGCCGGAGAAAATTGCGCCAGCGACAAAGTACGGAGGAAAGATCGTGGTATGCCAGCCGGGCAGCACCGCAGTAGCAAAATCGAATGACACGATTGAGTGCACCGAGAGTACGAGAGGCGTGGAAAGGCCGGCTAGAATCAAGTACGCCAATTCATAATGCCGCCACTGCGACGCGGAGCCGCGCCAGCCCATGCTTAGCAGTCCGAACACCAGCTTGCGGATTCGATTCGTCGCGCGATCGCGCAGCGTTGCCAGATCGGGAATGAGACCGGTAAACCAGAACAGTGCCGAAACGGTCGCATAGGTCGAGACCGCGAATACGTCCCACATCAAAGGACTGCGGAAGTTCTGCCAGAGGTGCAGGTACGAATTCGGCAGCGGGAACAGCCAATAGATCGCGCGCCACGGTCGGCCGGTGTGGAACAGAGGATAGATGCCCGCGCTGGCAACGGCAAACAGCGTCATCGCCTCGGCCGCGCGGTTGATCGAAGTCCGCCACTTCTGGCGGAACAGGAACAGAATCGCCGAGATGAGTGTTCCAGCATGGCCAATGCCGATCCACCAGACGAAGTTGGTGATGTCCCAGCCCCAGCCAACCGGGTTGTTATTGCCCCACACGCCGATGCCGGTAGTGACGAGATACGTCAGACAGCCGAATAGCATCAGCGTCATGAGGCTCGTGACAGCAATCGCATAGTACCACTGCTTCGGCGGCTTGTTCTCCGTAATGGCGCTGACCTTCTCGCTGACGTCCGCATACGTCATCCCGCCCTGCACCAATGGCGGGCTCAGCTCGAAGTGGGGATCGATGGCCAGGTCTGCCATGGACTAGGGATTCTCCTTCTCCGCGGCGGGCTCCAGCGCGGGATTGGGATTGCGCAATCGGGCGAGGTACGTGGTGCGGGGGCGAATGTTCAATTCGCCAAGCAGTTCGTAATCGCGGGCCTGTTGTTTCAACTTCGACACGCGACTTTGGGGATCGTTGATGTTTCCGAAAACGATCGCGTCGGCGGGACAGACCTGCTGGCAGGCGCTCACGACTTCGCCTTCACGCAGCAGCCGCCGCCCATCTGCATTCGCCGCGATCTTGCCGCGCTCGATGCGTTGTACGCAGTACGTACACTTCTCCATCACGCCCCGCATGCGCACCGTCACATCCGGGTTGAAGACCAGCTTTCGGACTTCCGGCACGTCCTTGTTCCATGCCAGGAAATTGAAGCGGCGCACTTTGTAAGGGCAGTTATTCAGGCAGTAGCGCGTGCCGACGCAGCGGTTGTACGCCATGTCGTTCAGACCTTCGGGGCTGTGCGACGTCGCCGCCACGGGGCACACCGACTCGCAGGGCGCGTTCTCGCATTGCTGGCACGCCATCGGCTGCGTCACCACCTGCGCTTCCTCGTCCGAGCCCGTGTAGTAGCGGTCCAGACGGATCCAGTGCATTTCGCGTCCGCGCCGCACCTGCTCCTTGCCGACCACGGCGATGTTGTTCTCCGACTGGCACGCCACCAGGCACGCATTGCAGCCAATGCAGGCGCTCAGGTCGATCGACATGCCCCATTGGTAGCCCTTCGAATAGTCATGGAAGGGGAACAGCGTGAGGCCTTTGGGCGACTCGGCCATCTCCTTGATGGCCGCGGGTTCCTTCTGGTATTCCTCGCTGCTGGCCTCGCGCACGATGGGCCGGCCTTCCATGCGGTGGTGCTCCTGCGTCGTGACGATCTGGTGCGCAGCGCCGGTCTCTTTCAAATTCACTTGAGACACGAAGAAGAATTGATCCGTGGTGCGCAAGCCCTCCACGCGATGCCCGACGCCCTGTCCCACGCGCCCGCAGGCCGCGCGTCCATAACCCAGAAACAGCGAAATCGAATCGTCGGCATGGCCCGGTTGCACCATCACCGGCACTTCGATCTTCTGTTGGCCCTTCGAAAGCGAGACCAGATCGCCGTCGCGCAAACCCAACTTGCCGGCCGTGGTCTTGCTGATCAGCGCGACGTTATCCCAGACGACTTTGGTCATCGGATCAGGCGCTTCCTGCATCCACGCGTTGTTCGCGAATCGTCCGTCGTAGGCGCTGTGGCTCGGATAAAACGCTGCCTCGAGACCTGCCCGCGCCGGTTCGATCCGCCCCGCCGCCGCGGCCAACGCTTTCTTTGCATCGACAGGCACACTCACCGCCGCTGCCTTGGCCTCGGCCACGATGCCGTCGAACAATGAAGCCCTCCATCTCTTCTCGCGCTCCGCGGCCGGCCACTGTGCCGTCCAATAGGCGTTGACCAATCCGTAGCCTGTGGCCGGTTCCCTGCCCGCGACCAGCGCGGCCACTTCCAGCACGCTCCTGCCACCGTACAGCGGCTCGATCATCGGCTGCTGGATCGAAGCCGTGCCATCGAGAGCCCGCGCATCGCCCCAGCATTCCAGCGCGTGCGCCATCGGCAGCCGCCACTCGCTCGCCAGCCAGGTCTCGTTCTCCTCCTCGGTCAGCGCGACGCTCGCCGCGGCCTTCTTGACGGCCGCGCCAAAGTTCAGGTCGGCGGGCATCGTGTAGAGCGGGTTGCCGCCAAGCAGGACCAGCGTCTTCACCTTGCCGGCATCGAGGTCCGCCACAAGCTGTTTCACTTGCTCCAGCGAGTTTGTCAGCTCGCTGGGCGGCTTGGTGAACACCACCGTTTGTCCAATGTTGCCCAGCGCTGCGTTGATCGCGAAAACCAGCGCATGCACCGCAGCGGGCTGCCTCGGCCCCGCGACCACGATCGATTTGCCTTTGTGCTCGGCCAGATCCTTGGCCAGTTCCGTGACGAACTTGCCAGTCTTGTCCGCAGCATTGCCGAGCACCTTCAGCTCTTTGCCGGAGACGTTCAATTCCTTGGCCAGCTCGAGCGCCAGCGCGCCGGCATCGCCGACTTTCACGCGCAGACGGTGATCGGCCATCGCGCCCGTCAGCGAGTAATTCGCCTCCGCCACGTACAGCCGGTTCATCTTGTCGCCCGGGTGCTCAACACGCCGGCGTTTTGAAAACTGCTTCACCGGCAGGATGCTGGCAGAATCGAGGCCCAGGAAATCGCAGTCCAGCGCGAACACGACGTCGGCTTTATCGAACACGAAGTGCGGCTCGACACTCTGCCCCGTGGCCAGCGCCGCGCCTGCGCGCACTGCGTCGAGGTTCACCGACTCGTACTCGACCCACAGCGCTTTCGGAAATCTCTTCGACAGATCCGTGCGCACGGACGCCAGCGTTGGCGAAGCGTTCCTTTCCGAGACAATTCGCAGGCCCGAGCCGTCGCCCTGCTTGGTAACGTCGAACTCGGCTTTGGCCCACGCAGCGAACTCGTCCCAGTTGCTCCGCGCGCCCTGATGCTGGACTTCCTTCGCGCGATCGGGATCGTACAGGCTCAGCAACGACGCCTGCAGGAACGCGTTGGTGGCGCCCAGTGAATACGGGTGCTTGGGGTTGCCTTCGATCTTGATCGGACGGCCTTCGATGGTCGTGACAATCACGCCCGACGCCGTTCCATTGAATGTGGCCACGCTAGCGTAGTGCAGCGGCTGGCCGTGGATGTAACCCTCCGAGGCGCGCGAAAACGGCAGGATTTTCTCGACCGGGCGGCGGCACGCGGTGAGGCCCGCGAGACCGAAGCTCGCGCCCATCAGCTTCAGCAGCGTGCGCCGATTCGTGCCGTCGACCGTAGCGTAGCCTTCGGGGAATTCGCGCGTGACCCACTCCTGGAATTCCGGCGTCGCGGCCGCCTGGTCCAGGCTGCGCCAATACTGCTTGCCCGTCAGCCGGGTCGGATTGATTTCAACGAGAGGCTTCATCGCGTGCTGATCCGTTCTTCTGCCGCTTGCCGGCTAGCGGTGGCACCCCGAGCAATTCGTCGGAGGATTGATGTGCTTGGCCTGAATCAGTTTCCATCCCAATTCCGCCGGGTCGCCTTCGGGCTTCCAATCCAGCTTGGTTACGAATTCGACGGGCCGGACGTTCGGCGCCGGGTTGCGGTGGCAATCCAAACACCACGCCATGGAGAGCGGCTGAACCATCCTCACCTCCACCATCTGGTCGACCCGGCCGTGGCAGCTCACGCAGGAGACGCCCGCCGTCACGTGCGCCTGATGATTGAAATAGACGTAATCGGGAAGCCGGTGCACCTTGACCCACGGCACCGGCTCGCCGGTCGCAAAGCTCTCGCGGATCAGTTGCAGCTTCGGGCTCTTGTCCTTCACGCGAACGTGGCAGTTCATGCACACTTCGGTTGGCGGCACGGCCGCGAAGCTCGACTTGTCCACCGTGTAGTGACAATAGGTGCAGTCCAACCCCAGGTTGCCCGCATGCAGCTTGTGGCTATAGGCCACCGGTTGGACCGGTGTATAGCCGGTGTCGATCTGCCGTGGGTGAGTCAGATACAGGCCGACGGCCGTAACCGCTCCCACGGCCACGAGTGCTACGCCTCCTGCAAGGCGCACGGTCGTGTCGAAACCCTTCGGAAAAATGGCGCTCATCCGTTTAGTTCATTCCAACGCAGCCTTAGTCCCCAGGATTGCCCCACCGCAATATAATCTTTCTTACGATAGAAGAATTCCTTAGCAGATTTCTAGCACAGCGGTAGAATTTCTGCAATGGGAGAAATAATTCTTGTCTGACCGCAATTCCATATCAGGTAGTGATGCAGCGCGCCGCTCGCGCGATGCGCCGTTTTCGGTGATCAGCCGCACGGATTATCATCGACCCCTCACCGGCATCGGCCGGCGCTTCGCGGACCTGCGGGTGCGTCCCAAGCTGATGGTCTTGCACAACGCCTTTTTTCTTGTTCTAACTATATTTGTTTACTTCACATTGGCGTCGTCCGTAGAGTACCGGCTCAGGGTCGCGCAGGTACGCGAGGTGGACCTGATTCTGGATAGTTTTCGCCACCTGACGCCGGAACACGGTGAGCAACAACTTCGCGCCTACGACCTCACAACCGGCTCGGGCGAGGAGCTCGGACTGACTCCCGAAGCGTCTGCCTTTTTCGAACGGCATCCGGACGGACTATGGCGGTACACAGCCACGAGCGAGCATCTCTTTAAAAGGATTCCAGATAGCAAACGCTTTTATCGAATCACATTGCCGCTTGCGTTTTACTCGGACTTGCTTCTGTCAGCAAAAAAGGCCGTTTTGTCTGTTTTGATAGTTGTCTACGTTCTGGCGGTGCTTCTCCTGGAGCTCCTGATCCTGCCACGCTACATCTATCGGCCGATCCATCTGATGCTCGATGCCGACGCCGCCTCGCGCGACGGCGACCGCCAGGCCGAGATCATCGGCCGGGAGCTGATTCCCGGCGATGAGGTCGGCCAGATCATGCGCTCGCGCAACGAGACGCTTACACGCTTGCGGGCGCATGAAAACGAGCTGGAACTGGTGGCCCGCGATCTGCAGAGCAAGAATGAACAACTCGAAGCGGCCAAGCGCCACCTCGAGGCGCAGGACCGCCTGGTCAGCCTGGGCCTGCTCAGCGCGGGCGTGGCCCACGAAATCAACACGCCGCTCGCCGTGCTCCACGGTTCGATCGAGAAGCTGCTCGAAACCGATCCGGACGAGCGCACGCGCAGCCGGCTGGAGCGCATGCAACGTGTCGCCGAGCGCCTGCGCCGCATCAGCGCCAGCCTGCTCGATTTCGCCCGCGTGCGCCGGCGCGAGTCCGGGCCCGTGGAACTCAGGCCATTGATCGACGACGCCTGGCAGCTCGTGGCGATCGACGACAAATCCTCCGCTGTGCGCTTCGACAATCGCGTCACCGCCGGCGAGCACGTTTGCGGCAACGCCGACCAGTTGATCCAGGTCTTCGTCAACCTGCTGCGCAACTCGCTGAATGCGATTGCGCCGGGCGGTTGGATCTCGGTTTCGAGCCGCCCGCGGACCGTCGGCAAACCACCGGTCCACACGATCTCGGTGGAAGACAACGGCCCCGGAATCCCGCCCGACCTGCTGCCTGACATCTTCGAAGCCTTCGTGACCACGCGACTCGACGCCCGCGGCACGGGCCTGGGATTGACGATTGCCGCGGGCATCGTCGATCAGCACGGCGGCACCATCGCCGCCTCTAACCGGACCGGCGGCGGAGCGCGCCTGGAAGTCACGCTCCCTGGCGCCGACCCCGAGCAGGAACCACGGAAATGACCCAGCGGACGCGCGTGGAATTGTCGTGCATCCTCGTGCATCCGCCGTCCGAGGCGCGCATCTCTCTGGCAGATCCGTTCGATTGCGTTATGGAGTGAACGAATGACGACCAATCGCCCTGACAACGCGCCCGAAACCGGGCCCCCGCCGGAGGGCCTGATCGACGTCGCGGTGCTGGATGACGACCAGGATTTTCTCAGCTATATGGAGGATTTCCTGCGCGACGAAGGCCAGTACACCGTCCGCACTTTCACCCACCCGGAGGCCTTATTCGCGCAGGCCGCCGAGCGCCGCCCGGACATCGTGCTGCTCGACATGAAAATGGGCGACGTGCGCGGCGACAGCGTGCTTGAGCAACTCCAGGCCCGATTTCCCGGCCTGTGCGTCATCGTCGTCACCGGCTACCCGTCGCTCGAGGACATGCGCGCGACGTTCAAGCTCAAGGTCTTCGACTACCTGCCCAAGCCTTTCACACTGGCCCAGATTCGCCAGGTGCTGGCCAACGCGGTGGAGGCCTTCAGCCTCGGCCGCACGCTGCAGAACCGTCTGCGCGAGAAACTCGGCCACCGCATCCGCCTGTTGCGCGCCGAGCACGACTGGTCGCTCAAGGATCTGGCTCAAGCCTCGCGTCTGAGCGTCAGCCAGATCAGCTCCATCGAGCGCGGCGCCAACCTGCCCTCGATCGAAAGCCTGCTGGCCATCGCCCGCGCCTTCCACAAGAAGCCCAGCGAGCTCCTCGCCGCGATAGATTTTTGAACGATCGGCGCGCGCGCAATCTTCTCTTCCTGGAAGCGTCGCAAGGGCCTTACTTTACGAGCCCCTCGAAGATCGCTTTGTTCAGCGGCCATTTCCCGTGCACGATCGTCTGGTCGGCGCTGAAACGCCCGGCTGCCAAGACCGTTGCGGGACTGGCAGGCTCCGGCGTCTTGCCGGAACGCGCGATCAGGTCCTTCAGCGTCGCCGTCTCGCTACTCAGACGCTCCGCGATCGTCTTCGCCTTGTCGACGGTCGCGCACGGCGCAGCGAGCACGATCTCGATTCCGCCGGCGCTGATCTCGACGGTCAGCACCGCGCGCTCGGCGCCACTGAGCGCGTCCAAAAATGCGTTCAGACCCGGCGGCAGCTCCGATTGCGAATGGAGCGCCGACCCCGGCAGATACATCCAGACAGGCGCCGAAGGCGGTTCAAACCGCGGTGCCGAAGCGTTTTTCCAGATTAACGCCGCACCCATCGGGTCGGTCCCCGCCGCCAGCGCCATCAACCGGCGTTCGATGAGCTGGAATGAGATGCGCCGCTCCGGCCGGCTCCCCGGCAGGGAACAAAACTCACTCGCGCACTGCCCGCCATTCGACCGCACGTACTCCGCCAGCCGCGCCCAGTTGAACCGCCCCTGCAGCACCATGAGATTCGTACCCGGGCGTAGCTCGACCATCGCCGCGTCCAGATCGCGCCGGTAATCGAAGCCCGAAGTTTCGACGAAGCGCTTGTATTCAGGCTCCTCGCCGCCGGGCTGGCCCGCAATCCGCTCGAGCAAGCCGACCCTCCGCAGCAGGCTCAGGTTTACGTACAGCACCGCGCCATCCCCCGGCGGCAGGCACCGCAGCATGGCCGCCGGAGTTGGGCCCGGCCGGTACCAATACAGGCTTCCGGCGAGGATCACGAGCGAGACCGCGCCCAACGCGATGCGCCAGCGCCGCTGGAAGATGTTCACTCTTGCAGATTACTCAATCCGAGCCGCGTGCGTCCGCACTTTGCTTAGTGCGCCGGCGCAGCGATCTCCGCCGTGCGCGCCAGTTTCCACAGCGCAAAGTACGGCTGCAGGTCTTTCATCATGGCGAACCACATCGCCGGGTCGAGCGACTGCGCCCCGTCGCTGACGGCCTTGGCCGGATTAGGATGGATCTCGACGATCAAGCCGTCCGCGCCAATGGCGACGGCGGCCCGCGACAGCGCCGGCACCAGGCTGCGCTTGCCCGTGGCATGGCTCGGGTCCAGGATCACGGGCAGATGCGTCAACTCCCGCAGTACCGGCACCGCGCTGATATCGCACGTATTGCGCGTGGCCGTTTCAAACGTCCGGATGCCGCGCTCGCACAAAATCACGTCCGGGTTGCCGTGCGCCACGATGTATTCAGCCGACATCAACAGCTCTTTGATAGTCGAGCTCAAGCCGCGCTTCAGCAGCACCGGTTTGCCGCAACGTCCCAGCGACTTCAGCAGCGCGAAGTTCTGCATGTTGCGCGCGCCCACCTGCAGGATGTCGGCGTATTGCGAGACCAGCGGCGCGTCGGTGTCGCTCATCACCTCGGTGACGATCGCCAGTCCGGTCTTTTCGCGCGCCTGCGCCAGCAGTTTCAGCCCCTCTTCTTCCATCCCCTGAAAATCGTAGGGCGAGGTCCGCGGCTTGAACGCGCCGCCGCGCAACACCTTGGCTCCGCCCCGCACCGCCAGTTCCGCCGATTCGAGAATCTGCTTTTCACTCTCCACCGAGCACGGCCCGGCCATCACCACGAATTCCTCGCCCCCCACCTCCACGCCATGCCCGACGCGGATTACGGTCTTCTCGGGTTTGAATTCGCGGCTGACGAATTTGTACGGCGCGGAGATCCGCACCGCCTTCTCCACCTGCGACATCGCCTCCAGCGCCTCGAGACACGCGCTGGTGTCGCCGACGCCGATGGCTCCGATCACCACCCGCTCTTCGCCCTCGATCGTGTGGATCTTGTAACCAAACTCCTCAATGCGCTGGGTCACTTCGTCGATTTCCGCTCTCGACGCGTGGCGCTTCATCGAAATAATCATGTCTATCAGGCTAGCAGCCTGTGGCAGAGCTCGCGCGCGCCGTGCCGTCGACCGTCACGCACGGGTTTTTCGTCCAGCGCACGGGCACTCCTGATGGCGTTTGAAAGGAAGAGGACTAGCGGAAACAGCTGGCTCTATTAAGACACCGTTCGTCCGCCGCCGGTGCCCATTTTAGCCATAATCCTGAAAATAAATAATCCAAGACAATAGGGAACTACTGATCGGCAGTAGTGTCAAATAGAGTGTTCGGAAAGAATGGAGCGGCGGATCGCCCAGTGCCAGCCGCAACGGAAAGGAGAAGCGCAGATGTTCCAAGACTCATTCATCGAAGCAACCGCGCGCACGAATCGGGGCTGGACGGTGCTCGCCTCTTCGGCTCTGCAAACCGCCCTGGTCGGCGCGTTGCTGGTAGTTCCGCTAATGCGGCCGGAGCTGCTGCCGAAAACCCTGCTGCAGACTATGTTGGCGGTTCCGCCCATGCCGCCGCCTCCGCCGCCGCCGCCCGCGGCAACGCAGACCGCGCCCGTGCAGCGCGCCGTTCTGCGCCACTTCGACAGCGTCAGGCTGTTTGAGCCAAAATCAGTTCCGGACAAGATCGCGATCCTGGCCGATGCGGATTTGCCCGTGGTCCAGAATGGCGTTCCAGGCGGTATTGAAGGCGGTGTGCCCGGCGGCACCGGCACCACTGCCGACTCTCTTTTCAATAACTTGGTGGCAAAGTCTGGGACCCCGCCACCCGTCGCGAAGGCCGAGCCGCCGGCCGTAATTCCGCGGCTCCAGGTAGGCGGAAACGTGCAGGCGGGCAAGCTCAAATACGGGCCTAAGCCCATTTACCCGCCTCTGGCGCTGCAGACCCGAACCGAGGGTACGGTGCAGCTCACGGCCGTCATCGGACGCGACGGGACGGTCCTGAGCCTCAGCGTGGTCAGCGGACACCCGATGCTGGTCCAGGCCGCGCTCCAGGCCGTGCGGCAGTGGCGCTATGCGCCCACCCTGCTAAATGGCGATCCGGTGGAAGTGATCTCGCCGATTGTTGTGACTTTCAGTTTGAATCGGTAGTCTTTGCCTCCCAAACTTCGGCGCGTCTCGCCGCGGACGGCAGGGAGACTTGTGCAGTGAACACAAGTCTCCCTGCTGTCATTGGAATGCTCTCATCCGCTGAGAAAACAGCTTGACAAACAGATCCGTCCGCCTGCCGCAGTCAGAGTTACTCACGCCGAAGATTCTAGAGTTGGCGGCCATGATCGGTCGACGAAACGCAGCCGGTGAATTTCCCTTGGTAGCAAGTCCGCCCCAGCCGCCGCGACGCGGCCAGATGGAGATCGATACCAGCGCCTAGTCGCGGGCCACAAACCGCAGCGGCAGTTCCGCGCTCTGGCGGATGCCGATCCGTGGCGTCACATCGATCGCCAGCGGTGCGCGCCCGCTCCGCACCGTGAGTGGTCCCCGCGTCAGGTCGCAGCCGTAGTGCTCCAGGGTGATGCCGAGCGCGCGGGTCAGCTTACCGGGACCGTCGCCGATGCCCTCCACGCCGCGGATCAGCACGCAGCCCGGCCTGCCCTCCGGCTCGGCGACGATGTTCAGGCAGTGGTACATCCCATAGACCAGGTAAACATAAGCGTGGCCCGGCGGCCCGAACAGGACGCGCGTGCGCGGCGTCAACCCGCGGAACGAGTGCGCCGCCTGATCGATGAACGGCAGGTAGGCCTCGACCTCGATGATGCGCCCGCCGCGGCGCTCCCCGTGCGGCCCACTCATCTCCAGCACGCAACCCAGCAGGGCGCGCGCAACCTCGATGGTCGGTTTCGAGTAAAATTCACGCGGTAGTAACCGGAAGTTCATCTCGCGCTACCATAGGCAACGTAACAAGGTATAAAACGTTCATGCGGTTGTTTGTCGCTCTCGATCTGCCGTACGAAATGCGGCGCAACCTGGAATTGCTTCTGCACCTCCTGAAACCGCTGGCCCGAATTCAGTGGAGCCCGCTCGATAACCTCCATCTCACCACCAAGTTTATCGGCGAATTCCCCGAGGCGCGCCTGGAGGAATTGAAATCCGCGCTGGCCGCGGTGCCGCGCCCCGGCGCGCTGCGCATCGCCATCCGCGGACTGAGTTGGTTTCCCGATGCCGACCGGCCGCGCGTGTTCGTAGCCGGCATCCATGCGCCACCGGAGCTGGCCGCGCAGGCGCGGGACACAGCGCTGGCCTGCGAGGCGCTCGGCATCGCGCACGAGGAGAAGGAATTCCGGCCGCACCTGACACTGGCGCGCATCCGGCGTCCGGAGCCGCTGACCGCGCTGAAGACCGAAATCTCCCGGCTGCCCAGTGTGGAGTTCGGCGTTTTTCAGGCGGCAAGCTTCCATCTTTACCGCAGCCAGCTCCAGCCCGGCGGGTCGATTTACACCAAGCTGGCCTCGTTCCCACTAGCCGTATGACTCCCGCCGTGTTCTTCGATCCCCAAACTGCCGGCGCAACGGCCGGCTCATCGAACTACGCGCTGATCGCGGGCCTGCTGGTGCTGGCCTACCTGATTGGCGGCATCCCATTCGGCTACCTGCTGGTGCGCCTGAAGACCGGCCAGGATGTGCGCGCCATGGGCAGCGGCAATATCGGCGCCACCAACGTTCTGCGCACGACGGGGCGTGGTTGGGGCGTGCTGACTCTGGTGCTGGACATCGCCAAAGGCTATCTGGCGGTGTGGCTGATGCGGCGTGCCACGGGCGATGCCGCGTGGTTCGTGGGCGCGGCCGTCGTCGCGGTCTTGCTCGGACATGCCTTTCCGGTCTATTTGAAATTCAAAGGTGGCAAGGCCATGGCGAGCTTCGTCGGCGCCGCACTGTGCCTGGCCCCGGCCGCGGTCGGCGTCTGCGCGCTGGTGTTTGTGCTGGTCGTCGCCGCGTGGCGCTACATTTCGCTGGGTTCGATCGTTAGCGCGGCCCTGTTCCCGCTGGTGTTCTGGCTGCTGAATCGTCCGGACTGGCCGCTGGTGGCGGCAACTGCGCTCGCCAGCGCGCTCGTGATCTGGCGGCACAGCTCCAATATCCAGCGCTTGCGCGCCGGCACGGAGAACGTGTTCCATCTGGGAGGAAACAAACCGTGAAGCGACTGGCAATCATCGGGGGCGGAGGCTGGGGGACGGCGCTCTCGATCGTCCTGGCTCCGCGCTTCGAGCGCGTCCGGCTGTGGGTCTATGAGCAGGACCTCGCGGAGCGCATGCAGAACTCGCGCGAGAACGACGTGTTCCTGCCGGGCGCGCGGCTGAAAGACAATGTCGCAGTCAGCAGTGTGTTGGCCGAGGCAGTAAAGGGTGCCGAGATCGTACTCGGGGTGATGCCATCGCATCACGCCCGCCGGGTGTATGACGACCTGCTTCCGTATCTCACCGCAGACATGCTCCTGGTGAGTGCGACGAAGGGTCTGGAGAACGGCACGCTGCTGCGCATGTCGCAGGTGATCAACGACGTGGTGGGCAATCGCTTTCCTCCGCGCACGGGCGTGCTGAGCGGGCCCACGTTCGCCCGCGAGGTGGTCCGCGGCGAACCGGCTGCCGTGGTGATCGCATCGCATGACATCGGCCTGGCGCGCGCCGTGCAGGCCGCCTTTTCAGGTCCCACGCTGCGGCTGTACACCAACACCGACCCGGTGGGCGTGGAGCTTGGCGCATCGCTGAAGAACGTCATCGCGATCGCCGCGGGCGTCTGCGCCGGACTCGGATTGGGCGCCAACACGACGGCCGCGCTGATCACCCGCGGCCTGGCGGAAATCACGCGCATGGCCGTCGCCGCCGGCGGCCAGAGCCAGACCCTGGCCGGCCTGGCCGGGCTGGGCGACCTGGTGCTGACTTGTACCGGGGAACTGAGCCGCAACCGCACGGTCGGCTTCCGGTTGGGCCGAGGCGAGAAACTGGCGGAGATCCTGGGCGGCATGCGCATGGTGGCCGAGGGCGTTCAGACGACATACGCCGCAATGGAGCTGTGCCAGCGGCTGGCGGTCGAACTCCCCATCACGCGCCAGGTCCACGCCATCCTGCGCGAGGGCCGCGATCCGCGCGAAGCTCTGCGCGAATTGATGGAACGCTCGCTGAAAGAAGAATAGCCTCCCGCCGGGCGATCCACGCGCAAAGACGCCCTGAAAGCACGGCGGACGCGCGAGACCCTGGTTGGTCCTCGCTGGCGTCGCGACAGGACTCAAGTCCGGACGCCAGTCGGTGCACGGCTTAGCTTGCCCGCCGTCGGATGGAAACGCATCCCCGGCAACTCGCATGTGATAATTGCTTGACGATGGAGATACAAAGCACCGCTCCGATCTTCATCGTCGGCTGCCCGCGCAGCGGCACCACGATGTTGCGGGATCTTCTGCGCTCGCATCCGCATCTGACCTTTCCCGGCGAATCGCAGTTCATCCCGGCGTTCTACCGCCAGCACGGCGATCCGCGCGACCAGGCGGAAGCCCGCCGGTTGGGGGCAGCGATACTCGAATGGCGCTGGGTGCGCCGCTGGAATCTGTCGCTGGAAGCCGAATCGTTTGCCAATTGCCGCTCTTTCCAGGAGGTCTTGTGCCGGCTGTATGAAGCCTGGGCGCGCCAGGAGAACAAGCCCCGCTGGGGCGATAAGACACCTGAGTACGTTACCGACATTCCGCTTCTGGCGAAGCTGTTTCCCGGCGCCAGAATCATCCACATCTACCGCGACGGGAGAGACGTGGCGCGGTCCTGGGTTCGGGCGCGGTATACCCCCCAAAACATCTACACCGCGGCTCAGATGTGGAAGTCCTGGGTCGGCGCCGGACGCCAGGCCGGCGCAGCGCTGCCCCGCGAGATGTACCTGGAGCTGCGCTACGAACAGCTCCTGGCGCAGCCTCGAGAGACGATGCAGCGCGTGTGCGAGTTCGTCGGAGAGCCATTTGACGAGGCGGTCCTCCGGCTCAACCCGATCGCACAGAATCGGCCCTTCCTTTCACGCCTCAGTCCATCTGCCCGGAAGCCGCGGGCCGTGGAAATCGTCTCCTCCAACTGCGGGAAGTGGAAAACCGGGATGCCGGCCCGGGACCGGGTGCTGTTTGAGTCCATGGCCGGAGATCTGCTGCAATCTCTGGGGTACGAGACGGAAGGGCGCACCCGGCGCATCACCCCTGCCGAGCGGCTGGCATGGGATGTGCATCAGCGCATCTGGCGCGCGGCGGTGGTGCTCACCCTCGGCCCGTTCCGGCGTTTGACCTGGACCAAGGCTCGTTTCCCCTCCAGACAGACAACGCCATAACGTACCGAAAAACAGCCTCGCCGGCGGGACGGACGCATATCGCGTAGCCCGCGTTGCGGCGAACGCTTCCGATGCTCCACGTAGATGATTTGCGTCGCGCTGCTCGACGCCTTATGCTCGACACATGAGAACAGCAATACTGGCGGTCATCGTGGCACTGTGCGGATGGGGGACGGCGCGCGGCGGCGCAATCCAGGCAGGCTACGCGAAGACCGACGTCACGCCGCACGAGCCCCTGTTCATGGGCGGCTACGATCTGCGCAACGCGCCGGCCGACGGCGTGCACGGCAATGACAAGTTGTACGTGCGCTGCCTGGCATTGGACGACGGCACGCAGAAAGTACTGCTCATCGAGGCCGACGTGATCATGCTCCGCGACCACGACGAGTTTCGCCAGCGCATTGCCGCGGCCACCGGCGTGCCCGCGGATCATATCCTGATCGGAGACGAGCATAACCATGCGGCGCCGTCTCCGGGCGCGCAGGGCGCGAACAATTGGGAGCGCCAGTTTGGGGTGGCGCTGGTCGAGACGGCCCGCAAGGCCGTGGCGAACCTTCAGCCTGTGCGCATGGCGGCGGGCGACGGGCGTTCGCGCATCGCGATGAACCGCCGGCAGGTGCAGCCGCAGGACAAGGATTCCTATCTCAGTTTCGACGAGAACAACAGCAGCCAGTCCTTCGGAAAGTACAAGACCGACACGCCGGTGAAGGTGCATGAGTTCGGAGGCGTGATGCGCTTGGGCGCCAATCCGGTCGGCGCGATCGACGATGTCGTGCAGGTGGTGCGCCTCGACACCGAGGCCGGCAAGCCGCTGGCGGTGATGATCCACTACGCCTGCCACGGAACGTCCTTAGGCGGCCGCAACAGCAAGGTCTCGGGCGAGTGGATGGGACGGATGCAGGAGTACGTCGAGCGCCATCTGGGCGCCGGCGGAGCGATGTTTGTGCAGGGCGCCGCGGGCGACATCAATCCGCGCGTGGTCGGAGGGCTGGACGGCAACGCGGACGACATCCAGGCGACGTGGGCGCTGGGAGAGGAGATCGGTCGTGAAGTGGTGCGCGTGTACGACTCTCTGGCGCCGGCGCGCTGGGAGGCGTCGATCGAGGTGCAGAACCAGGACATCCGTCTGCCGCGCACATATCGCGAATTACCCTCGGATCTCGTGAACACGGCGGTGCATGCGCCGACCACGGCGGTACGCATCGGCGACCTGATGTGGGTCAGCTTCCCGGGTGAGATGTTCCACGCGATCGGCCAGCGCGTGAAGGCCGCCTGTCCGGCCCGGCACGGCTTCCTGATGGGCTACACCAACGGCTACATCGGGTACTTTCCGGAACAGCAGGCCTTCGCCGAAGGCGGCTATGAACCGTCCGTCAGCCACCTGGATCCAATCGCGGAGAAAGTGTACCTGAGACAGATCGGGGAACTGTTGCAGCGGTTCCACTAGGCCGGTTGCCCAGCCGCGCGACCGGGCAGGATCACTTCAGTTTCTCGGTCAGCGTGACCGCCTCCGCGAGTTTGAAACTCAAACGCGTCTCGCTGGCCAACCGGACCTCATCGCCTTTGCTTGCCAGTACGGCTCCGCCGCCCGCGCCCGCCCCGGCGCCGGCTCCGATCGCGGCGCCCTTGCCGCCGCCGACCGCGGCGCCGATGATTGCGCC
>Ga0187875_10001763_pt1 | contig 16506 bp, 13 predicted proteins | sample June2016WEW_17_1_2_FD_132978 | JGI IMG/M metagenome (GOLD analysis project Ga0187875, IMG submission 132978) | Peatland microbial communities from SPRUCE experiment site at the Marcell Experimental Forest, Minnesota, USA - June2016WEW_17_10 | ecosystem: Environmental > Terrestrial > Soil >... | reverse complement strand
TAGCACGCTGTTGAGTTCTCAAGGAACGGACGCACACCACCACCAGGCTCACACCTGACTCCGGGGCAACCCATCTAACTTACTAGCACATGTAGGGGCCGTCAAGGCCTGTTACCAGGTTTTTTGACTTGAGCTTGGAGGCTCGGGACCCTGCAACGTGCGATTACCTTCAGCTTACTGCCGTTCGGGACCACCCGTGTCCGGGCTCCGTCTCGCAGTCGGCCGGTTCAGGTTGGTCATCAGCTGATGATCACTAGGTTCCGGCCCCGCTGTCCCCCGGGACCGACCGCCAGCGGCGTTCCGGTTTCCCTTGGGGCAGGTAGAACACTAAGCAGCAAAGCGGTCCCCGTCAAATCGGAGCCCGCCCTGTCCGGCTCTCCCGCGCTGACCTGCACCGGAGGGATCCGCCGTCCCGCGCGGCACCCGGCGGGACACGCTGGGAAGCTCTCAGTGCGTCCCTGGACGCCGCTCGGCGAGGTTTGCAACCCCGCCCAGGTGGGGAAAATTCCGTGGCGCAGGCGAAGCTTCAGGAGGTTGAAGCCCCCGGGACGCTGGCCTCCCGCGGCAAGGATTCAGGGCAGGGCGGCCCGAGTCAGCGGGGAGGCCGGCTTCGGAAGGCTTCTGGCCGGATCAGGCGTGCTCGATGATGACGCCACCCACCGTGCGCTTGCCGCGGCGGAGCACCAGGAACCGGCCGTGTAGCAGATCCGCCGGGCCCGGCCGGGCGTCCGGCTCGGTGATCTTGCGGTTGTTCAGGTAGGCGCCGCCTTCGGCGATGGCGCGCCGCCCGGCGGATTTGCTGGGCACGAGCGCGGCCTCCGCCATCAGGTCGGCGACGGCCGGCAGTTGACCAGCACCGCTCCCGCCGGGCACCCGCACCGTGGTGGACGGGACCTCGGCCAGGGCCGCGGCCAGGGTTTTCTCGTCCAGCCCGGCGAGGTCACCCTGGCCGAACAGGGCGCGGCTGGCCTCGATCGCCTTCGCGGTCTCGTCCGCTCCGTGGACCAGGGTGGTCATCTCCCCGGCCAGGGCCCGCTGCCCGGGCCGGGCCGCGGGCTTGTCCCGGCTCTCCTGCTCCAGGGCCTCGATCTCCTCGCGGGACCGGAAGCTGAACACCCGGAGCAGGCCGGGCACCTCCTCGTCGGCCCGGTTCAGCCAGAACTGGTAGAACGCGTAGGGGCTCATCAGGTCGGGGCTGATCCAGATGGCCCCACCCTCGGTCTTGCCGTACTTGGTCCCGTCGGGCTTGGTGATCAGGGGGGTGGACAGGGCATGCGCGGTCGCGCCCTCCACCCGGCGGATCAGGTCGACACCGGACACCAGATTGCCCCACTGGTCGCTGCCGCCGAGTTGCAGCGTGGTGCCCTGGCGGCGGTACAGCTCGAGGAAGTCGTTGGCCTGCAGGATCTGGTAGCTGAACTCGGTGTAGCTGATCCCGCCCGCTTCCAGCCGGGCCCGGACCGACTCCCGGCTCAGCATCTGGTTGACCGGGAAGTGCTTGCCGATGTCGCGGAGGAACTCCAGCGCCGACAGCGGCTCGGTCCAGACCAGGTTGCTCACGACCAGGGCGCCGGTGGCCCCGGCCGAGAAGTCCAGGAACCGGGATACCTCGCCGCGGATCCGCTCCACCCACCCGGCGACGACCTCGCGGGGATTGAGCACCCGCTCGGCCGACTTGCCGCTGGGGTCCCCGATCAGCCCGGTAGCCCCGCCGACCAGGGCGATCGGCCGGTGCCCAGCCAGCTGGAAACGGCGCATGGTGAGCAGCAGGACGAGGTTACCGATGTGCAGCCCGGGCGCGGTGGGATCGAAACCGCCGTACAGCGTGACCGGGCCAGCATCGAGAGCCTTGCGAAGTTCCTCGAGGTCGGTGGATTGGGCAATCAGGTCACGCCAGGCCAGCTCGTCGATGATGTCGCTCACCGGCCCATGGTGCCACCTTCCGCGGCCGGGGGTGAAACTGGTTTCGGCCTGGTCCGGGGCACGTGCGGCCGGTACACCGAGACCGTAGGGTCCCCGGTCAGCCAGAACCGCCAGGCCCGGTCGGCGGCGCTGCTCACGCCGACCCGCGGCCCGCGGCTGATGGGTCCGGGACCAGGCGACGAGCCTGACCTGGGGTCTGCGGCCGGCCCAGAACCGGCCGCGTCCCCAGGGCCGCGAGTCCCGGCCCGGACCCGCAGCGGCGAGTCAGGGTCGCACACGTCCGCGCCGTCCAGGGCCCGCCCGATGTCGAGGGCCTGGCACAGCCGGGCCGGGCCACGGGCCAGGTCCCGGTCGGCCAGTTTCCGGTCGGCCAGTTTCCGCTGTGGCAGGCTCCCGGCGGCCGGGGCCGCGGCGCGGCGGCCTGCGAGCCGGCGCGCGACCGCCAGCGAGGCTCCCTCGATGACCCGGCCCGCCCGCAGCAGCACCGCGAAGGCCGTGCCCTCCGGCGAGCAGACCAGGTTGACGCAGAAGTGCATGCCGTAGGTGAAGTACACGTAGGCATGCCCGGGAGGCCCGAACATCACCCCGTTGCGGGCGGTGCGCCCCCGGTAGGCGTGCGAGGCGGGGTCCGCGCTCCCCTCGTACGCCTCGACCTCGGTGAGCACCACGGCCACCAGCCCCTCGGCGGTCTCGTGCTCCAGCACGCAGCCCAGCAGCCGGGGCGCCACCTGCAGTGAGGAGCCCGCGAAGAATTCGCGCGGCAGCAGCGCCGAGCCCATCCCCGGCGAGCCCATCCCCGGCGAGCCTGTCTCCGGGGAGCCCGTCCCCTGGGAACCCGGCACCGCGGCCGGCCGCCGGGCGGTCAGCGGGCTGCCCACGCGGCGTGCTCGTCCACCACCGCGCGCAGCGCCGTGAGCTGTTCCGCCACCCGCTCTGGCGCGGTTCCGCCCGGTGCCCGGCGGGCAGCCAGCGCGCCCTGGACCGACAGCACCTCGCGGATGTCCGGGGTGAGGTACTCCGAGATCTTGGCCAGGTCCTCGTCGCTCACGTCGGGCAGGTCGCAGTCGTGCACCTGGCACCACACCACCAGGTGCCCGACCACCTCGTGCGCGTCACGGAACGGGACACCCCGGCGGACCAGCAGCTCAGCCAGGTCGGTGGCCAGCGCGAATCCGGTGCTCGCCCCGGCGGCCAGCCGCTGCGGATGAATACGCAGCGTGCTGATCAGGCCGGCCAGCGCGGGCAGCACCAGCAGCAGCGTGTCCACCGCGTCGAAGACCGGTTCCTTGTCCTCCTGCAGGTCGCGGTTGTAGCTGAGAGGCAGGCCCTTCAGCGTGGTGAGCAGGCCGGTAAGGCCGCCGATGAGCCGGCCAGCCTTGCCCCGGGCCAGCTCGGCCACGTCGGGGTTCTTCTTCTGCGGCATGATCGACGAGCCGGTCGCGTAGGCGTCGTCGATCTCGACCCAGCCGAACTCGGACGTGGACCAGAGCACGATCTCCTCGCCGAGCCTGGACAGGTGCACGCCGAGCAGCGCCGCGTCGAAGCAGAACTCGGCGGCGAAGTCCCGGTCGCTGACCGCGTCCATGGAGTTCTCCGCGGCGCGGTCGAAGCCCAGCTCGGCCGCGACCGCCTCGGGATCCAGCGGCAGCGAGGAGCCGGCCAGCGCGCCCGCGCCCAGCGGGGACACCGCGGCCCGCTTGTCCCAGTCCCGCAGCCGGCTCACGTCCCGGGCAAACGCCTGGGCGTGGGCGAGCAGCTGGTGGGCGAACACGACCGGCTGGGCGTGCTGCAGGTGCGTCATCCCGGGGGCGGGCGTGCCCAGGTGCTCCGCGGCCAGGGCGAGCAGGGCGGTCTCCAGCTCGGCCAGCCGCGAGACCACCCGCCGGACGTGATCCCGCAGGTACATCCTCAGGTCGGTGGCGACCTGATCGTTGCGGCTCCGGCCGGCCCGGAGCTTGCCGCCGAGCGAGCCGACCCGCTCTAGCAGGCCGCGCTCGAGCGCGGTGTGCACGTCCTCGTCCGCGACCGTGGGCCGGAACCGGCCCTCCCGGCACGCCTCGTCGAGATCATCCAGCGCGGCGAGCAGCCGGCTGGCCTCGCCGTCGTCCAGCAGCCCGGCCCGGTGCAGCACCCTGGTGTGGGCCCGCGAGGCGAGCAGGTCGTAGGGGGCCAGCCGCCAGTCGAACTGGACACTGACCGACAGCCGGGCCAGCGCCTCGGCAGGGCTGGAGCCGAACCGGCCCCCCCACAGCCTGGTCGGCGTGCGTTCCGCTGATGCCTGCTCCTCTGGCGTCTGCTCGTCGGCGGCCACCACGGTCCTCTCCTGGGCCGGGCACCACGGCCCGGTGTTCGTTATCTGCCTTCTTCCTACCTCAGCCCAGGCGCGGCGGGAGGCCGGGCAGCAACCTCCGCCGGAGCGCCGTAGCGGTCCGGCAGGCCGGCCGGTGCCCCAGCCTGTACGCCGTAGCGGGCCGGCCGGTGAGCGGTTCAGCCCGCGGCCCCGGCGTCCCGCAGTGCCGCGATCCTGCTGGGCAGGCCCCATAGTTCCACAAAGCCCTTGGCCATCGACTGATCAAACGTGTCACCGCTGTCGTAGGTCGCGAGCTTGTAGTCGTAAAGCGAGACCGGGCTGCGCCGGCCGGTGACCACCGCGCGGCCGCCGTGCAGCTTCAGCCGGACGTCCCCGGTCACGTGCCGGGACGCGTCGTGGAGGAACGTGTCGAGCGCGCGCCTGAGCGGGGAGAACCACAGGCCGTCGTAGACCAGCTCGGTCCAGCGCTGCTCGGCCTGGCGCTTGAACCGGGCCAGATCCCGCTCGACGCAGACGTTCTCGAGCTCCTGGTGCGCGGTGATCAGCGCGATGGCCGCGGGTGCCTCGTAGATCTCCCGGCTCTTGATCCCGACCAGCCGGTCCTCCACCATGTCCAGCCGGCCGACCCCCTGGGCCCCGGCCCTGGCGTTCAGCTCGGTGATCAGCTCCAGCGGGGACAGCTCACGGCCGTCGATCGCGACCGGGACCCCCTCGGCGAAGGTCAGCACCAGCTCGTCCGGCTCGCGGGGCACGGCCGGGTCGCTGGTGTAGTCGTAAACCTCCTCGATGGGGGCGTTCCAGATGTCCTCCAGGAACCCGGTCTCCACCGCGCGGCCCCACAGGTTCTGGTCGATGGAGTACGGGGAGCGCGAGGACACGTCGATCGGCAGCCCTTTCTCCTCGGCGAACCTGATCGCCTTGTCCCGGGTCATGCCCGAGTCGCGGACCGGGGCCATCACGCGCACCCCGGGGGCCACCGCGGCCAGCCCGACCTCGAACCGCACCTGGTCGTTGCCCTTGCCGGTGCAGCCGTGCGCGACCACGTCGGCACCGTGCTCGCGGGCGACCCGGGCCAGGTGCTGCACGATCAGCGGCCGCGACAGCGCGGACACCAGCGGGTAGCGGTCCATGTAGAGCGCGTTCGCCCTGAGCGCGGGCATGCAGAAGTCCGCCGCGTACTCGGCCCGCACGTCGGCCACCTCGGCGGCCGCCGCGCCGCAGGCCAGGGCCCGCCGGCGGATGGCCTCGAGGTCCTCGCCGCCCTGGCCGACGTCCACCGCCAGGGCGATGACCTCGGCCCCGGTCTGCTCCGCGATCCACCCGATGGCCACGGAGGTGTCCAGGCCGCCGGAGTATGCCAGTACCAGGCGCTGTGTCATCGTGGGTCCGTCCTTGCGTCGATGTGGTCCGGTGCCGCCGCTGCCGCCGGAGGGTGTGGGTCAGCCCGGAAGCGGGCCAGGCAGGCCCGGGTCCGCGTCTGGGTCCGCATGGCTAGTTCCTCCGCTCCGCGAGGCGCAGCAGGGCGCCGGCGACCTCGCCGCCGCCGTCCGGCTCGCGGGTGATGACCAGCACCGTGTCGTCACCGGCCACGGTGCCGAGGATCGAGGACCAGGCGGCGTGGTCGACGGCCGAGGCGAGGAACTGGGCCGCGCCCGCCGGGGTTCGCAGCACGACCAGGTTCGCGCTGACCTCCGCGCTGAGCAGGAACTCGGCCGCGATGCGGGCCAGCCGCCCCGAGGGATCCCGGTCCGTGCCACCGCTCTCGCCAGCCCGGGCCCCCGCTGCGCCCAGCCGTGGCGCTCCCGGCGCCCCGCCCTGGGTCCCGGGCTGGGTGGACAGGCCCCCGGGCAGTCCGCCGGGCCGGGAGCCGGGGCCACCCGGCTCCTCCGGCAGCGCGTACACCAGCGCCCCATCCGGCCCGCGCAGCCGCACCGCCCCGAGCTCGTCCAGGTCGCGGGACAGGGTGGCCTGGGTCACCCGCACCCCGCGCTCGGTGAGCAGCTGCGACAGCTCGTCCTGGGACCGGACCGCAGCCTGGGTCAGGATGCCGGCGATCTGGGCCTGCCGCGCGGTCTTGGTGAGCGGGCTCACGGGCGCCATCAGGACCGCTCCAGCAGCCAGGACAGCAGCGCCTTCTGCGCGTGCAGCCGGTTCTCCGCCTCGTCCCAGACGACGCTGTGCGGCCCGTCCAGGACCCCTGCGGTGATCTCCTCGCCGCGGTGCGCGGGCAGGCAGTGCAGCACGACGCAGCCGGGGCTGGCCAGGCCGAGCTTCTCCTCATCCAGCCGGTACGGCGCGAGCAGCGCGGACCGGCCGGCTTCCTGGCCCTCCTGGCCCATGGAGGTCCACACGTCGGTGGCCAGCACGTCCGCGTCGCCGCAGGCCGCCTTGGCCGCGCCGGTCACCTCGACCGCGCCGCCGGCCCGCGCCGCGATGGCGCGGGCGTCGGCGACTACGGCCGGGTCCGGGCGGTACTCCGGCGGGGCCGCGATCCGCACCCGCATCCCCGCGGTGGCCCCGCCGAGCAGGTAGGAGTGCGCCATGTTGCCCGACCCGTCACCGAGGAAGGTGAGGGCCAGCCCGGGCAGGCGCCCGTGCGCCTCCCGCGCCGTCTGCAGGTCGGCGAGGACCTGGCAGGGGTGGAACGCGTCAGTCAGCCCGTTGATCACCGGGACGGTGCTCGCCGACGCCATCTCGGCCAGCCGGTCCTGGCCGAACGTGCGCCACACGATCGCGGCCACCTGGCGGCTCAGCACCCGGGCCGTGTCGGCGATCGGCTCACCGCGGCCGAGCTGCGACGACTGCGCGTCGATGATGAGCGGGTGCCCGCCCAGCTCCGCAATTCCGGCCGAAAACGAGATTCTGGTCCGGGTGGACGGCTTATCGAAGAGCACGGCCACGGTGCGGGGCCCGGCGAGCGGTCGCTCGCCGAACCGGTCGGCCTTCATCGCGGTGGCCCGGTCGAGCACCTCGGCCTGCTCCGCGGGGCTGAGGTCGTCATCGCGCAGGAAGTGCCGGGGCATGTCAGGCCTCCTGCCCGGCCGGGACTGGCCCGCCTGGAACGAAGACCGCGTCGAGGATGCCGGGCCAGGCGGCGAGGAACGCGGCGGCCTCGTCCTGGCTGAGGATCAGCGGGGGCGCGAGCCGGATCGCGTCCGGCTGGACGGCGTTCACCAGGAAACCGGCGTCCCTGGCGGCCGCCTCCGCCTGGGCCGCGAGGGGCTGGGTGAGCACCGCGGCCAGCCAGAGGCCGCGGCCGCGCACCCCGCGCAGCAGCGGGTGGCTGAGTTTGGCCAGACCGTCCGCGAGCTGGCGGCCCACCTCCGCCGCGTGCTCCAGCAGGCCGTCGGCCTCGATCGTGTCCAGCACGGCGAGGGCCGCGGCGCAGGCCACCGGGTTGCCGCCGAACGTGCTGCCGTGGTCGCCCTTGCGCAGCGCGGTGCCCGCGTAGCCCAGCCCGATGCAGGCGCCGATCGGCAGCCCGCCGCCCAGGCCCTTGGCCAGGGTGAGCACGTCCGGCGTGAACCCGTCCGCCTGGCAGGCGAACCACGCGCCGGTCCGGCCGATGCCGCTCTGGATCTCGTCCGCGACCAGCAGCGCGCCCGCCGCGTCACAGACGTCCCGTGCGGCCCGCAGGTAGCCGGGGGGCGGCGGGACCACGCCGCCCTCGCCGAGGGCGGGCTCCAGGAACACGGCCGCGGTGTCGTCCCTGGTCGCCGCCTGCAGCGCGGCGACGTCGCCGTAGGGAACGAACCGCACCGTGAGCCCGAACGGCCCGAACGGCTCGCGGATGGAGCTCTTGCCGGTCAGCGCCAGCGCGCCCATGGTCCGTCCGTGGAACCCGTCCTCGGCGGCCACGAACACCGGCCGGTCCGGGCCCTGGTAGCGGCGGACCAGCTTGATGGCGGCCTCGTTGGCCTCGGTGCCCGAGTTGGCGAAGAACACCCGGCCGCGGCCCGTGCCGCCCGGGCTGCCAGGGATGCTGGCGCCGAGCAGGCTGAGCAGCCGCTCGGCCAGCGCCACCTCCCCCTCGTGCACGAACAGGTTGGAGGTGTGGGCCAGGTCGCGGACCTGCCTGCTCACCGCCTCGATGATCGCGGGATGGGAGTGTCCCAGCGAGCTGACCGCGATCCCCGCGAACATGTCGGTGTACTCGCGGCCGTCCGCGTCCCAGACCCGGCATCCATCGCCGCGGGCCAGCGCCAGCGCCGGGATGCCGTAGTTGGGCATGAGGGCTGCCTCGTACCGCGCCTGGAGACGCTCTGTCGCGTTCATGCCTGCCTTCCTGTTCCAGCGGCCGCCTCGGGGCCGGGCGCCGGATCGGGGACGACCATGGTGCCGATGCCGGAGTCGGTGAAGATCTCCAGCAGCACCGAATGCGGCAGCCGCCCGTCCAGCACGTGCGCCTGTGGCACCCCGCCGCGCACCGCCCGCAGGCACCCTTCCATCTTCGGGATCATGCCGGCGCTCAGGCCGGGCAGCAGCGCCTCCAGCTCGGTGGCGTTGAGCAGGCTGATCACGTCGGCGGCTGAGTTCTGCCCGGCGCCCTGCCAGTTGGCGTACAGGCCCTCCACGTCGGTGAGGACGACCAGCTTGGCCGCGTCCAGCGCGACGGCCAGCGCAGCCGCCGCGGTGTCCGCGTTGACGTTGTAGATCTCGCCGTCCTCGCCGCGCGCCACGCTCGAGACCACCGGCACCCGGCCGTCCCGCAGCAGCGCGAGCACCGCTCCGGGGTCCACGGTGTCGATCTCGCCGACCAGGCCGAGGTCCACGGGCTCACCGTCCACCACGGCACCGCGGCGGCTCGCGGTGAACAGGTTGGCGTCCTCGCCGGACATCCCGATCGCGAACGGACCGTTCCGGTTGATCAGCCCGACCAGGTCCCGGTTCACCTGGCCGGTGAGCACCATGCGGACCACGTCCATGGCCTCTGGCGACGTGACCCGCAGGCCGGCCTTGAACGTGCTCGGCACGCCGAGCCGGTCGAGGTGGGCGGAGATCTGGGGACCGCCGCCGTGCACCACGACCGGGCGGATGCCGGCGTGCCGCAGGAACACCACGTCCTGCGCGAACGCGGCGCGCAGGCCGTCGTCGGTCATGGCGTGGCCGCCGTACTTGATCACGACGGTCTGGCCGTGGAACCGGCTGAGCCAGGGCAGCGCCTCGATGAGGGTCTCCGCCTTGGCCAGCGCCGTGGCGGTCACGTCGAGTACGCCGAGTTCTCGTGCACGTACGCGGCGGTCAGGTCGGTGGTGCTGATCGTGGCGGCGTGCGGCCCGGCGGACAGGTCCACCGTGATCGTCACGTTCCGCGGGTGCAGGTCAACCTTGGACCGGTCGTCGCCGGCGCAGCCGTTGCGGCAGACCCAGACGCCGTTGATCGCGACGCTGAGGCGCTCCGGCTCGAAGGCCGCGTCCGTGGTGCCCACCGCGGACAGCACCCGCCCCCAGTTCGGGTCCTCCCCCGCGATCGCGCACTTGAGCAGGTTCGAGCGGGCCACGGCCCGGCCGGCCACGACCGCATCCGGCTCGCTGGCCGCGCCGACCACCTCCACCGCGATCAGCTTGCTGGCTCCCTCGGCGTCCGCCTGCAACTGGCGCGCCAGGTCGGCGCAGACCTCGGTCAGCACCGCGGCGAACTCGCCTGCGCCGGGGGAGGTGCCGGCGGCCCCGCTGGCCAGCAGCAGCACGGTGTCGTTGGTGGACATGCAGCCGTCGGTGTCCAGCCGGTCGAAGGTGACCCGGGTCGCCTCGCGCAGCGCCTGGTCCAGCTCGGCCGGGCCGAGGGCGGCGTCGGTGGTGAGCACGCAGAGCATGGTGGCCAGGGCCGGGGCGAGCATGCCCGCCCCCTTGGCCATCCCGCCGACGGTGTACCCGGCCGCCCGCTGGAACGCGATCTTGCTGACCGTGTCGGTGGTCCTGATCGCGTCGGCAGCGGTGGTGCCGCCACTGCGGGAGGCGTCGCCGAGGGCGGCGTCGAGCCCGTCCAGCAGCAGGTCCATGGGCAGCCGCTCGCCGATCAGGCCGGTGGAGCAGACCGCGATCTCGCCCGCGGACTCCCCCTCGGTCCCGTCCGCAGCGGCGAGGGTCCCCGTGGTGAGGCTTTGCGCCAGCCGCTCGGCGGTGGCGTGGGTGTCCTGGAAGCCGAGCGGCCCGGTGCAGGCGTTGGCGCCGCCGGAGTTGAGCGCGACCGCCCGGACCCGGCCGCCCGCCGCAACCTGCTGGGTCCAGAGCACCGGGGCGGCCTTGACCCGGTTGCTGGTGAACACGGCCGCGGCGGCCCGCGAGGGGCCATCGTTGATCACCACCGCGACGTCACGCTCACCCGACGTCTTCAAGCCGGCCGCGACGCCTGCCGCGCGGAAACCCAGCGGCGCGGTGACGCTCATGGCCTGTCTCCCCTAGTAGTACCGGCAGCCGGAGTGGGCCCGGCAGGGTTCATGGTGCGACTCCGTTGGCGGTAAGGCCAGCCGCTTCTGGCAGGCCGAGCATGAGGTTGGCGATCTGGACCGCTTGACCGGCCGCCCCCTTGACCAGGTTGTCCAGGGCCGCCACGACCACAGCCCGCCCGGCGTGGGCATCAGCCACCGCCTGCAGGTGCACCGCGTTGGACCCCACGGTGGACGCGGTGCTGGGCCACCGGCCTTCAGGCAGCACCTGGATGAACGGCTCCCCCGCGTAGGCGCTGGCCAGGGCCTGATGCGGGGCGCCCGGGCCGGCTGTGCCGCGCGGAGCCGCGGTCGGGGTGGGCTGGGCCAGCCGGGCGGTGCAGGTGGCCAGGATGCCGCGGGGCATCGGGGCCAGCAGCGGGGTGAACGAGACGGTGACCGGCACCCCGGCCGCCTCCGTGAGGGCCTGCTCGATTTCGGGGGTGTGCCGGTGCACGCCGCCCACCTGGTAGCCCGACACGGAGCCCATCACCTCGGTGGCCAGCAGTGAGTGCGCCGGGGTCCGGCCCGCCCCCGAGGTGCCGGATGCCGCGACGACCACGATGTCGGCCGGCTCCGCCACCCCGCCAACCAGGAGGGGGGTAAGGGCCAGGATGGTCGCGGTGGCGTAGCAGCCCGGTGCCGCGACCCGCCGGGCGGCCGAGATCTGCTCGCGGGCTCCGGGGAGTTCGGGCAGCCCGTAGACCCAGCGGCCGGCGTGCTCGGTCCGGTAGAAGGACACCCAGTTCCCCGGATCGGAGAGCCGGAAGCTGGCGCTCAGGTCGATGACCGCGATCTCCGCGGGCAGGCGGGCCGCCATGGCCGCAGACTCTTCGTGATGCAGGGCGAGGAAGACGAGGTCGGCTGAGGCGAGCCGGTCCGGATCGGTTTCCTCGAAGGTCCTCCCCGTCAGCCCGGTCAGGTGAGGGTGCAGTGCGGTAACCGCCGCCCCGGCGTTGGTTCCCGCGGTGACCGGGCCTAGTTCGAGGTCGGGATGCCCGGCGATCAGGCGGAGCAGTTCACCGCCGGCGTAACCGCTGGCTCCAGCGACCGCCACGCGGACACCCATGTGTTCTCCCGGGCTCTCTGGCCAGGCACGCGGTCCACGACGGCTGATCGCGACAGCGAGTCGCGACCGGGGTGGCGCACCCGGCGGGGCATTCAGAGGCTCGGGGTGTTCCGGCCCCTCACGCAAAATTATTCATGATCATGACTAGTTATGCAAGCGAACCCGTCCACACGGGGTGGCGCACGGAGACGGGGCGGCGTGGCGGGCACGCGACACAGGGCACCGGGGCGGGTGGCGGACGGGGGGTCGCGCGAAAGGGGAAGGGCGGCGATGAGAGCCCTCGCGACACGGGGAGGCCGGCCTCGATTACCGTCCCGGATAACGGCATGATGAGGGGCGCGAAAGGAGACCCCCCATGCGCCGTTCCGCCTTGCGGCCCGCTGGCGCGGCTTTCCCTGCCTTCGCCGCCCTGGCTGTGCTCACCGGGTGCGCGCTGATGGGGTGCGGCGCAGGCGGCTCGGCTAAGCCCGCGGCCGCGACATCGGCCGCGCCGTCGCCCGTCCCCGCCGCAACGGGTCATCAATGCGGCACGGGGAAAACCTCCGCCGACGTCCCGATCCTGGTCGAGATCGGGCAGGGTCCGGTGGGGTGTCCTGCGGCCATGAAGATCGAGCGGGACTATGCGGCCGCGCTCGCGTCGGGCCAGGCACCAGGCAACGGCGGGGGCGGGCCGGTCTCCGTCAAGGGCTGGGTGTGCGTGGGATTCAACACGCCCCAGATTCTCCGCACGGGCGACACGTCCAAATGCTCGAAGGGACCATCGGAAATCCTCGCCGTGCTGGCCATGCCCTCGGGGTCCGCGTCGGCGTCTCCCTCAGCCTGACCAGGACCGGTCGGCCGTAATCTCCGGCGCGTGGCAGGTGACGGACTGCGGCGGGGTGGGCGGCCGGGACAGCTGCCCTGATAAGCGGGGCAGCCTGGCCGGATCTGTCACTGTCCCCACGGTTTCCGTGTCCGTCACCATGACCACGTGGTTCCGGCCAGCGTTCTTGGCCTGGTAGAGAGCCCGGTCTGCCCCGGCGAGCAGGTCGGTGAGCTGGCTGCCGGTGGTCCGTTCCCAGGTCTGGCCGAGCGCCGCCACGCCCATGGACACCGTGATCCGGACGGGCACCGCGGCCGGGTCGTCGCTGATTCTGACCGGGGTTTCCGCGATGTGCAGGCGCACTCGCTCCGCGATCTGCCGCGCGTCAGCCGCGCTGGTCTGCGGCAGCAGCACCGCGAACTCCTCGCCCCCGAACCGGCCGGCGAGATCGTAGTCACGCAGGAAGATCCGGAAAACGTGCGCGATGGCCCGGAGCGCCTTGTCGCCCGCGAGGTGACCATGCAGGTCATTGACCACCTTGAAATGATCGATGTCGATCAGGACGAGAGCCAGGGGGCTGCGCGTGCGCACCGCCCGGGCTACCTCGGAGGCGGCTTCACGTTCCCAGGTCCCCGCATTGAGCAGTCCGGTCTTGGAATCCATACGGGAGGCATTCAGCAGCTGGGCATGCCGCATTGAGCGCTGGAGCAGGGTCGCGAACGGCAGCGCGAACACGAGCGTGACCAGGCTAGTCGCGACGCCGAACGTGACCAGGACAGCCACAGACAACTCGGCGACATCGTTCTGGATGCGCTCCCGGTCGAAGATCATGTCCCGGATCCGCAAGCTGGGATCGGAAGACTTGATCGCAGGCAGCACCAGGGCCAGGTTGGCCGCCCACTGGAGAACTCCGGCGGCTGCGACCGTTAGCAGCCATCCGGCCGCCTGAGCGTGGGAGTAGCGACCCGGATCGACGAGCGCCCCCGGCCCGAGCACGAGGGGAGCGACTGCATGGAAACCAACCGAGGCAAGGCAGTAGGAAAGGCCGACGGCGGCAGCCGAGAACACCCGCCGGTGCACTGGAATCCGCCTGATCCTGTACTGGGCCAGGCAGACCTGGATAAGCGGCGCGACCAGGGCGAAGACGGGCGGCAGCAGAATCGCGATCGGGAGTTCCCAGACCCCCCACACGTCCTTGATGACTCCAGCGTTCTCCCCCGCGCGTTTGGTGAGCTCGACCGTGGTCGCGATGCACAGCATGAGCGCGGCGAACACGAACAGGTCCCACGGCTGGACGTGCGCCATGCTGGCGGTCACGCCGAGGGCCGCCGCGTACACCGCCGTCAGCAGGACGATGAAGACCGCCAGCCCGTGGGGAAGAGCCCACACAGGCCACGCGCGGAAGGTCCGTGCGGCGACGTGCATACGTTTGCGCACGCCGAAACGCATCCAAGTCTCCTTCGCTTGCACAGCACTTCATACGGCGGACGATAAAGCGTTGCCCCGTATTGTCACAGAGCGAGCATGCCCGCTGTCAAGAGCCCATTACGCACCGATACCACCCTCAGTAACATTGGGACCTTTCGTGACTTATCGTCACCGGCTGACTCCGGATTCTCGCCAGAGACAGCCTGCCGGCCACCTGCCCCGAGGGCTCCTGGCGTGAGACCGTAATGCGCGTTATATGCCTCTCCGTCACCATGGAGTTAGAGTTTTCGATCCCCTTGTAGCCGTATCTGTGTGTAAGGCGCCCGGAAGGAGGACCGCGATGACCGCCGGCACCCAGTGGGGCTGAACCCACCCGACCGCACCCGCCCCACCCCCAGGAAGGAGCACCCGATGACCGCCGGCACCCAGTGGGGCTGAACCCACCACCACAGAACTGACCCGACGGCACTGCTCAACCTGACCGCGCAGGAGCTTGGGCGGTGCGCCGGTCAGTTCGCGTGGGACCGCGGCACCGTTGCCGCAGCGGCCATCGCCACATCACGCCGCTGACAGCGCTTACCAGGCTGGGCACTACTCGCCCGGCTAGCCCCCTGGCCGTACCTTGCCCAGGCGCTGATGCCCCCTGGGCCGCACGCCCGAACCGGAGAGGGGGAGGATCGACTTAACCGTTTCTTAGCAAGTGCATAGTGGCGGACAATTTAGACAAATCATGGCGCCGGCCAAATGCATCCCGTGGGAGCCGCCTAACCTACATCGACTTCAGGCACGGTGGGGGGATAGCCCAACCCGGGAGCGAGCCTGGGAATTGGCCTACACCAAGCAGGATCAGATGGGCTGCTGCTCGCGGATAGCCATATCTCCCACGGTCTCGGTGTCGGTGAACATCCACACGTGGTTCCGCCCGGCGTTCTTGGCCTGGTACAGAGCCCGGTCGGCACCCGCGAGCAAGTCAGTCAACTGACTGCCTGTCGCCCTCTCCCAGGTTGTACCGAGGGCCGCCACCCCAATTGACACAGTAACCTGAAGTGTATCGGCCACCGGTTCATCACTGACGCTGATCGGCATCTCGGCGATGTGGACGCGCACACGTTCAGCAATCCGACGTGCGTCAGCCGCGCTCGTCTGCGGCAACAACAGCGCGAACTCCTCGCCACCGAACCGGCCGGCGAGGTCGTAGTCACGCAAGAAAATCTTGAAAGTGCGCGCAATAGCCCGAAGGGCTTTATCTCCAACTAGGTGACCATGAAGGTCGTTAACCAGCTTAAAATGATCAATGTCGATCAGGACCAGTGCCAGCGGGGTACGAGTGCGTACAGCACGCGCAACTTCGGAGGCTGCCTCACGCTCCCAGGTTCCGGCATTGAGCAGGCCCGTCTTGGAATCGATGCGAGAGGCAGCCATCAGCTGGGAATGCCTGACCGAGCGCTGAAGAAGCGTGACGAACGGGAGCGCGAAAACAAGCGCGAGAGGGCTGACCGCTATGCCAAGGGTGACGAGCACCGCGACGCACAACTCAGCCACGTCGTTCTGGACGCTCTCCCTGGTCAGCAGCAGGTCGCGCATCCGGACCCCAGGGTCGGCGCCCTTGATGGCCGGCAGCAGCAGTGCGGTGTTCACCAACCACTGCATCAGGGCGGCTGCGGCTACGGCCAGGACCCATGCGGTCGGATGGTCCAGCGGGCTGGGTACCGACTCGAACCCAGTATGGGAGAGCGCGTGGAACAGCGCCCCGCCGGCCGCGTAGGACAGCCCGATGATCGCCGCGGTGAAGACTCGACGGTGCAGAGGGATCTGCCGGACCCGCCACTGGGTGAGGCCAAGCCGGATGACCGGCACCAGCATCGCGTAGCCAAGGGGCAGCAGAATTGCGATAGGAAGTTCCCAGACGCTGTAGATGTCGTTGATCAGTCCGGCGTTCTCACCAGAGCGTTTGGTCAGCTCGACGGTGGCGGCGCCGCACAGGAGCAGGGCCCCGAATATCACGATCTGGCGCGGGGACAGGGTGTAGAACTGGCCGACTACCGAGAGCACCGCCAGGTAGACCACGACTATGGCGACGATGTAGCCCGTCAGCCAGCGCGGCAACTCCCAGAGTGGCCAGGCACGGGCAGCTCTGAGTGGCGCGTGCATTCGTTTGCACACTCCAAGCTGCATCAATGCCTCCCTGGCAGGCAGGTGGTCGTGTTCATTGCACGGGGTAAGAGCATCGCCCCGTATTGTCACAGGGCCAGTATGCCTCCTGTCAATCCTCCGTTACGCATCGGCGTCAGGTTCCCTTGCCTGCGTTGTCAGGCAATGACCCTACGTTACCTGCTGAGTCAAGTCTGACATCATCGTCACCCAAAGCGGTACTTTTCGCCCGATGTTGCGATACCACATACAACCTGGCCGTGCAAAGCGCAGGAAGGAGAACCCGATGACCAAGGGATGGGGCTGACCCGCACACCCGCCACCACCGCCACCCGCAGGAAGGAGAACCCGATGACCAAGGGATGGGGCTGACCCGCACACCCGCCACCACCGCC
>Ga0187875_10001762_pt1 | contig 16508 bp, 14 predicted proteins | sample June2016WEW_17_1_2_FD_132978 | JGI IMG/M metagenome (GOLD analysis project Ga0187875, IMG submission 132978) | Peatland microbial communities from SPRUCE experiment site at the Marcell Experimental Forest, Minnesota, USA - June2016WEW_17_10 | ecosystem: Environmental > Terrestrial > Soil >... | reverse complement strand
TGGTGTAAGCGCCGCCTTCAGTGATGACGCGGGCTTCCTTGGCTAATATCTTACCGTCTTTGGTCGCGCCGAGCTTGAGGGCATAATACATCGGGGTGCGGCGTTTGGTAGCGGAAAATTCCTCTTCTCTGGTGAAAACTATTTTAACCGGACGGTAAAGCCGCTGTGAAAGCAGAGCGGAGCAAAATTCAGCTGCATCCAGCGATAGTTTCCCGCCGAACCCGCCGCCGACATAGGGCTTAATCACGCGGATATCCCCTTCCCGCATATCCAGCATCCCGGCCAGCAGTACCTGGACGTAATAAGGCGACTGCGAAGATGCCCAGATGGTCAGTTTGCCGTCATAGCCGAAGCTGGAAATCGCGCAGTGTGTTTCCATACAGGCGTGGGCCTGGGAATCGCAATAAAAATAATCTTCGCGGACGTGGTCGCACCGCTGGAAAGCTTCGTCAACATCGCCCCATTCGATATGACGGTTAACATTGATGTTCATCTCAACGCCGGCATGAATCTGCGGCGCGTCTTCCCGGATTGCCTCTTTGGGGTCAAAAACAGCAGGTAATATTTTGTAGTCAACTTTGATTAGCTTCAGCGCTTCGGCGGCGGTATCTTCATCAACGGCTGCCACCGCCGCTACCGGGTCACCGAGATAACGCACTTTCGTCCGGCATAGAATTTCTTCATCGCAGAGTTCGGGGAAACGCCGCCAAATACCCTGTTTCTTACCCAGGGTATCTTTGCCTGTTAGTATACATTTGACACCGGGGAGAGCTTCAGCTTTGCTGATATCGATGCCGACAATTTCGGCGTGAGCGTGCGGGCTCCTTAAAATTTTACCGTACAGCATGTTCGGCAAAACCATATCGGCGGTAAACTTGGCAACGCCGCTGACTTTTTCGTGGGAATCAATGCCGGGGACCCTTTTCCCGAGGACAGAATGTTCGGTATGTTCACTCATGGGCGACCTCTCCCCTCAACAGTTTGGCGGCTTCGCTGATGGACTGCACGATTTTTACATACCCGGTGCAGCGGCAGATATTGCCGGCGACGGTTTTTCTGATTTCTTCTTCGGTAGGGTTGGGATTCCGGTCTAAAAGCGCCTTCGCCACCATAATCATGCCGGGCGTGCAGAAGCCGCACTGCAGCCCGCCGTATTTGATTAATGATTCCTGCAAGGGATGCAATTGGGCGTTATCAGCTAATCCTTCGATGGTCAGGATATCGGCGTTGTCCGCTTCAAATGCCAGTACCAGGCAGGCATTCACCGGACGGCCGTTCATAATCACCGTGCAGGCGCCGCAATCGCCTTCGTTACAGCCTTTTTTCGTGCCGGTTTTATTCAGTTTGACCCGCAGCACATCCAGCAGCGATTCGGCCGGCTCGACGATAACCTGGCATTTTTCGCCGTTGACCATCAGGTTAATTATTCTCGGCAATTGCATGTCCTCCGACGGTAATTGTTTGCAAGGAAGCTTTGAATGCCCGTTTGACCAGCACCGCGACCATCTTGCGCCGGTACCATTCCGAGGCCCGGACATCATTCATCGGCCTGCATTCTGCGGCGGCGACCTGCGCCGCCTTTTCAATCAGTTCGTCGGTGATGGGGTTGCCAATCAGCACGGCTTCAGCTTGAGGTGCACGCATCGCCGTCGGCCCGACGGCGCCCATCGCAATTCTGACATTGAGACATTTAGACATCGTTTTATCCGTGGTGAGCATCAAAGCCAAACCGACCACCGCGAGGTCCATCTGTTTACGCGGGCTTAGTTTAATATAAGTACAGGCAGAATGAGCCGGCAGGTGAGGGATATGAATCTCCGTCATGATTTGTCCCGCTCTTAAAATTGTTTTACCGGGGCCCAGCAAAAATTCGCGCAGCGGCACAGTTTTTTCACAACCTTTCTCCACTATGGTGAGGGTTGCATCCAGTGCCAGTAGCGGGGGGATATTATCGGCGGAAGGTGAAGCGCGGCAAATATTGCCGCCGATAGTGGCTTTATTCCGCACCTGCACCGAACCCAGCGAACCGGCCGCATGGCTGACCGCCGGGAAAGTACTTTGGATTAATTCAGACATCTCGATATCATGGACTTTAGTCAGCGCGCCGATTTTCAATCCGGCAGGTGTCATTTCAAAAGTATCCAATCCGGGAATCTGCTTCAGGTCAATGAGCTGGCGCGGCTTCACAATTCCGGCCCGCATCTGATTGACCAGTTCCGTGCCACCGGCATACAGCCGGGCGCCATCCCCGAATTCAGTATATAAATTCAGCGCCTCTGCCAGCGTTTTGGGCGTATAATATTCGAATTCAATCATATGCAGATAACCTTTTACTAACAAAAAGCGCCATCGGTATCAGCCAGTCTGGCGCTTAATTAAGTAATTGTTTGTCCCCGCAAGATTCGAACCGGATTTCAGATTTTTGTCAAATATACATGACATCTATATATAGTTATCTTTACATTTATGCTGTAAATCTGTCAACAGAAAAACGGGGTAAAAAGTAACAAACAGGTAAAGTGTTTGTTACAGAGAGGTAACAGAACAGTGCTCCGCGTTTTTCAAATAAAAAGACAAAATCAGTCTCGAATAAACAAAGGAATAAACATAAGCATAGCGGAGCGTTGGAAATTTAATAAACTTAACAGCCGGACGGTTTGTGATTATTGATAAACTGTGCCCATCGGGGTCGTATCATATCCGCCGAGGGATTCAATCTGACGGCGGAAATTGCGTAATTTCAACAATGCCAGCAGGGATTGAATCGCCGGCAATTCCAGGAAATGGTTGGGGATTACCAGGTCGTACGGTTCTTCGTTCAGAGATAAAAAGCCCAGGTCGTTGGCGCGGGCGGATGCTTCAATCCCGATACCGCAGTCCGCGATGCCGGAAGCCACCATTTCGGCGGTGGCCAGGTCGCCGTGGGAAATCATTTCATAGCCGTGGATGTTTTTAGCGGACATACCGGTTTCCCAGATAAGGCGGTTCAGTAACCCGCGGCTGCCGGCGCCTTTTGGACGATTGACAAAGGTAACGTTGGGCATGGACAGGTCATCGATGTGTTTGATGGATTTGGGATTGCCGGCGCTCACCATCATCCCCTGCCGCCAGATGGCGAACCGGATGACCGTACATGGGAACGGCACGATTTCCTTGACCAGCGGCAAATTGTACTGACCGGAGACGTTGTCTTTGAAACTGCAGCCGGCGATATGAATTTCTCCGCGGGCCAGTGCATGCAGCGAAGGGATGCTTTCCGCCTCAAGCCAGATGAGGCGAACACCCTGCTCCCGCATCATCGCGGAAATAATAGAAGCCGCCGGGTCACAGCCGGAAAGAATCAGTGTCGGGGTTTTTGCGGCCGCCTGATTTAATAATTTCAGGTCAACCAGCCCGTCATGCGCCGCGACGGCAAGCGCATCGGCGGAATTCAGGATGTGGCTTACGGAAAGGCCCTCTTTCATCGGGCGGGTCAATAAGCGTGAGCCGAACTGAACTACCTGCATCCGGGTGCCGTTGGAAACATCCGCGGGGTCCCCGATTAGTTCAGCCTCGACCAGATTTTCGGTGCCGTCATCCAGCGAAAACAGATCTTCAACTCTGGTATGCAGCTTCCGGGCAATGCGCAGCGCCACCTCGGTAGAAGGCACCGATTTTCCGGACTCGATAGACACGTAAGCCTGGCGGCTGATATTGCCGGCGTGCGCCAGTTCTTCCTGTGTCAGTCCGGCTTTTTTACGGGCAGCATGAAGATTATTCTTGACAGTCATTATTAGATAATTGTATATTATAAATTACGATGTTGTCAAGTGTACTTATCATTTCTTTGGTGATAATTAACACATCGTTGCTGCATTTTAACACTCTTATTTACTAAAGTAAATGATGGCAAATTTGACATACATCCGGCATGCAGGTATATAAGGAGAGGAAATGAAAAACCGGTTCAACAAAATCAAATGGCTGACAGGGCTTTGTGCCGCTCTGCTGGCCCTGTCGTTAGTCGCGGCGTCTTGCGGTAATGCAGCGACCACCTCAACTACCACCACGACAGCAACAACAACTACCACGACATTGAGTACTACGACCACAACCACAACTACACCAGCCACAACCACCACTACAGGGACAACGACGTCTGCCACCACCACCACTACCGCCGCCGCGACCACCACGGCCGCACCGACCACGCTCACCGTTAACGACGGCAAAACCACCAACGTTTACACATTAGCCCAGCTCGAAGCGCTGGATTCCGTTTCCGGCTATGAAGCCAACCGAAACGGCGCCGGCACAGTCAGCGCAACAAACAGCTTTACCGGTGTGAGATTAACGACATTAATCAAAGATGCCGGCGGCATGGTTGCCGGTTCCGCCGTGAAAATTACCGGCTCGGGCAATTACAGCAAAATTTTATCCTACTCCCAGGTTTATTCGGGCACCTTTAATGTTTACGACCAGACCGGCGCCGCCGCAGTCGCCAGTAATCAGCCGTATATGGCCATCATTTATCAACTGAACGGCAGCCCCCTTGACGCAACGACTGGTCCGTTTGAGTCCGCGGTGATTACCGCAGGCAATCAGGAAGGAGATGCCTCCCTCTGGATAAAAAATGCTTATGAAATTGATATCCTGCCTCCGGTAACCCTGAATATCAGCGCGGCCTCCAGCCTGGCCAACGTGCTGAAAGCAATTGATACGGCATACACTCAGGCAAACCCCAATGTCACCATCGTTTTAAACACAGCCGCATCCGGCACGCTGCAGACCCAGATTGAAAACGGCGCCCCCGCCGATGTCTTCCTCTCCGCGGCGACCGCCAATATGGACGCGCTGCAAAAGGAAAACTTAATCGTTAATACTTCCCGGAAAAACCTGCTGGACAACACTCTGGTTATGATCGTCCCCAACGGCAGCACACTAGGGCTCACCAGCATCAGCGACCTGGCGACATCCAAAGTATCGAAAATCGCGGTCGGCGACCCGGCTTCCGTGCCTGCCGGCACTTACGCCAATTTAGCTTTCACCGAACTCGGCATTACGGCTGCCGTGCAATCCAAGTTAATCCTGTGCGCCAACGTAACACAAGTGTTGACTACAGTTGCCAGCGGCAACGTGGATGCGGGCCTGGTTTATTCCACAGATGCCCTGAGTTCCAACCAGGTCAAAGTTGTGGCCCAGGCTCCCGCCGATATCAATGCCCAAATCGTCTATCCGGAAGCAGTGCTTTCGGCCAGCAAGAACCCGACGGCAGCGCAGGCTTACCTCAGTTATTTGTCCGGTTCGTCAGCCGTGGCGCTGTTTATTCAATACGGTTTCACAATGGCTGGTAATTAGTACTTTTAATGTGTTAAGTTTAGAGATATGAACGACTACCTGTCGCCGCTGTGGATATCCCTGAAAACGGTGCTTGCGACCACCGCAATCACTTTTGTTCTGGGAATCGCAGCGGCGCGGTGGATCTCCCGGTACACCGGGAGATTAAAACCGATAATTGACGGGGTATTTATCCTGCCCCTGGTATTACCCCCGACCGTCGTCGGTTTCGGCCTGCTGCTGTTCATGGGGAAACACGGCTGGGGCGGTAAATTCCTGGCGCTGTTCCACACATCCATCGTCTTTTCCTGGCCGGCAACGGTAGTTTCCGCTGCAGTCATGGCCTTCCCGCTGATGTACATGACCACACGCGGCGCTTTTGAACAGGTGGACACTAACATTGAAAATGCCGCACGGACATTAGGCGCCAGCGAATGGAAAGTATTATATTCGGTAACGCTGCCGCTGGCCTGGCCGGGAGTGCTGGCGGGCACCATCCTGAGTTTTGCCCGCGCCCTGGGTGAATTCGGCGCCACGCTGATGATTGCCGGCAACATCCCCGGGAAAACCGCCACGATTCCGGTCGCCATCTATTTCGACATCGTTGACGGCAACATGAAGCAAGCCAACATCTTAATGATTATCGTAATCGGTGTTGCACTGACATCGCTGGCCTTGCTGGCCTATTTAAAAAGACCAAAACCTCGGGACCGCGGGCGGATTTCGGCAAATCCGGTGCCGAGCGATATCTTAGCCGCCGGTAAAAAGAGAGATACTTCTTCCTGATTCAGGAGATAATCAGTTGCTCAAAGTTGAGATTAACAGAACATTATCCGGTTTCAAGCTGGATGTCGCCTTTTCCGTCAACGGTGAAGTGCTGGGCATACTGGGCCCTTCCGGCTCCGGTAAAACGATGACACTGCTGTGCATTGCCGGTCTGCTGCCGCCAGACAGCGGTTTTATCCAGTTGAACGACCGCGTGCTGTTTGATTCCTCGAAGAAACTAAGCTTGCAGCCAAAAGACAGAAACGTGGGATTTGTGTTCCAGAATTATGCTTTATTCCCTCATTTTTCCGCCGGTGACAATATTGCCTATGGCATTCGCCATCAGCCGAAAAAAGAAGTGGACCGCCGGGTGCAGCTATTGATTGAAAATATGGGTCTGAACGGTCTGCGAAACCGTTATCCCCGCGAATTATCGGCCGGACAGCAGCAAAGAGTGGCAGTCGCCCGTGCGCTGGCGCCGGAACCGGAAATTTTGCTGCTGGACGAGCCGTTTTCCGCGCTGGATTCCCTGACCAAGGAACAACTGGAAATGCAAATCCTGGATTTGCGGCAATTCTATAAAGGCCAGATTATCCTGGTCACTCACGACCTGGCCGAGGCGTACCGCCTCAGTTCGAGAATTGCGATTTATGACGCGGGGAAAATTGCCCAGTGCGACCTAAAAGACAAAATAATTTCAGCGCCGGTAAACCAGAAAGTGGCCCGACTCACCCGGTTCCGCAATTTCATGGACGGTATCATCACCGAAGTAAAAGATAAACAGGTATGGGTGAATGTGCCGTCGCTGAACGCCAAGTTGCAAGTCGCGGCCAACGGGCACAAAGACCTGGCTGTAAATCAGACGATTACCATTGCAGTGCGGTCGGAACATATTCAGGCGGTAACAGCCCCGGGGCAAAATATCCTGCAGGGCACGTTAAATTCTTCCGTGGAAAACCTTGCCTCAATCAATTGTTATTTCGATTTGAAGACGAATACCGATATCAGTTACCGGCTTGAAGCCGCTTTCGCGAAAGCGGACGCGCCGCCGCTTGCCGATACCCGGAGTTACTATCTGTATTTGCCGCCGGAACAAATGGTCATTATGACCAATTGAGTCTGGTTTCTTGCAACAACCGGGATTGTAATCAGAGGAGAAAATATTGCGATTCTGGGCGCCGGGACAGTATATTGTGTCGGTAACATTCATCTTTGATTAAATTACCGGGGCTATGCTAAAGTAAATTTAATTGAATATCGAAATCACTCTTCGAGTTGATATGCCTGCAGCCGCAAGGTATGGTATATCAACCGCTGAGGTTCCGGAAGGTTCGCGGAAGGAACCCCGAAGGGTATCACTGGAAACGGTGACGCCTCCCGTGTTTGGAAAGGAGAGAGGTCCTGCAGAAGTATAGCAATTGCTTTTAACGGGCAATTGTTGATTTTTGTTGTTTAGGGCATCTCCTGTGGTGCCCTTTTTTTTGTACAAAAAAATGTGCTGTTTTACGGTTGAAAAAATAATAGCTGAAGGAGTGAAAAAATGAAGCAGTACAAAATGTGGATTGGCGGAAACTGGGTGGATGCGGAATCCAGCAAAACATATCCGGTATACAACCCGGCGACAGAAGAGGAAATTGCCCGGGTGGCGCTGGGAGACAGGTCTGACGTTGACAAGGCAGTAACGGCGGCCCGTAAGGCTTTACCGGTATGGTCGAAAAAGCCGCAGGCAGAACGTTCGCAGATTTGCATGAAAATAGCGGCGCTGATGCAGGAGCATGCCGTCGAAATCGGCAAGATTGACACGATGGAGCACGGTACCCCGGCAAAAACCGCCGCGACTTCGGTGATTATCAGCTCACAGCGATTTGAATGGGCAGCCTACAACGCCCGTTCGCTGATGGGGCATACCGTGCCCGCCAATTCCGAAGAGCTGGTTTATCTGCAGCGGGAACCGATTGGCGTGATTGCCATCATCACACCGTGGAACGTGCCGCTGGCCATGGTCGTGGGGAAACTGGCGCCGGCTTTAGCGCTGGGCAACAGCTGCGTGATTAAGCCCCCGAGCATCAATTCACTGACGTCGCTCAAATTGGCCAAGCTGCTGGATACACTGGGCTTGCCGCCGGGTACGGTCAATATCATCACCGGTCCGGGCGGCGTGGTCGGGGAAGCGCTGGCCGCCCACCGCGGCGTGGATATGGTGGGCTTTACCGGCAGTTGTGAAACCGGCAAAACCATCATGAGCCTCGCCAGCCAAACCGTTAAACGCCTGCAATTGGAACTGGGCGGCAAGAATCCGGTGATTATCATGGACGACGCCGATATCGATACCGCCGTCCCCGATTTGATCACCGGCCAGTTCCGGAACAGCGGCCAAATTTGCGGCTCGCCGGGTAGATATTACATCCACGAAAAAGTTTACGGCGAATTTCTGGAAAAGTTTAAAACTGCCGCCCAGAAACTGGCGGTCGGCGACCCCGCCGATGAAAACACCCAGATGGGCCCCCTGGTCAGCGCCGAACACCGCAACCGGGTAGAAGGTTTCATCCAATCCGCAATTGACGAGGGCGCGAAGGTGGTTTTGGGCGGTAAAAGACCGACCAATCCCCCGATGGATAAAGGTTTCTGGGTAATGCCGACAATTATCACCGGCGTCAAACAGAATATGAAAGTCGCCAGGGAAGAAATCTTCGGGCCGGTGGCCTGTTTTATGGAGCCCTTTAATTCGGATGAAAAAGCACTGGAGATGGCCAACGATAACCGCTTCGGGCTGACCTCTTATGTCTGGACGAACGACCGTGCCCGGGGCATGCGGTTCGCCAATGAACTCCAGGCCGGCACCGTCCAAATCGGCCACAGCGCAGGCTCCGGTCCCGAATTACCCTGGGGCGGGTACAAGGAGAGCGGTATTGGGAAAGAAGGCTCGCTTTATAACCTGTACGAATATACGAACCTCAAGCGAATCCAGGTGGATTTACGTACAACAAAGAAATGAGGAATCAGGCTATTTTTTACTTTTATTTAGTCAGAAATAATATCGAGAATGTTATTTAAAGGAGCGGAAACAAAACATGAAGCAGTACCAGATGTGGATAGACGGGAAATGGGTCGAGGCCGAATCAGGCCGAAGGTACCCGGTGTTCAACCCGGCGACAGAGGCAGAAATAGCGCAACTGCCGCTGGGTGGGAAAGCCGATGTCGATAAGGCCGTTGCGGCCGCTAAAAAAGCTTTCCCGGCATGGTCAAAGAAATCCGTGGCTGAACGCGCCGAAATAATGGGCAAGATAGGAGCAGCAATAAGGGAAAACGCCGGGGAACTCGGCAGGCTGGAAAGCATCGACCATGGTTTTCCGCTAAAGATTGCCACAGAATTTGCTACGATGACAGCCCGCACATTTGAGTGGGCATCTCAAGCAGCCAGTTCTTTCCTGACCGGTGATACTCTTCCGACTGATTGCAATACACTTTCTTATACCAAGCGGGAACCGGTGGGCGTATGCGCTGTGATTACGCCGTGGAACTTCCCGTTAATGATGATTACCGACAAGCTGCCTGCGATTCTTGCTGCCGGAAATACCTGTGTAATCAAGCCGCCGAGTATCGATTCCCTTTCGGCTCTCAAACTTGCCGAGATATTGGAAAAGCTGGACATTCCTCAAGGGGTGGTGAATGTTATTACGGGCCCGGGTGGCACCGTAGGCGAAGCTCTTGCATCCCATCGTGATGTTAATATGGTGGCCTTTACGGGCAGCTGCGAAGTCGGTAAAAGAATCATGGAGCTTGCCAGCCAGACTGTCAAACGTCTGCAGCTCGAATTGGGCGGCAAAAATCCGGTGATTATTTTGGACGATGCCGATCTGGATATGGCTGTAGCCGCAGGAGTGAGAGGGCAAACCTTTAATTGCGCTCAGGTATGTGCTTCTCCGGGCAGATTTTATGTGCATGAAAACCTTTATGACGCCTTTGTCGAGAAATTTGTGGACGGGATGAAAAAAGTAGTCGTGGGAGACCCCGCCAATGAAAAGACCCAGATGGGTCCCGTGGTCAGTGCGGAACACCGCGCCCGTATCGAAGGCTTCATCAAATCAGGGATCGACGAAGGAGCCAGGTTAGTCCTTGGCGGGAAGAGACCAACTAAACCGCCGTTGGATAAAGGATACTTCGTGCTGCCTACCGTTTTTACTCATGTTAAGCAGAATATGATTATCGCCAGAGAGGAGATATTTGGTCCGGTCGCCTGCATTATGGAACCTTTCTCATCAGATAACGAAGTAATTGCTAAAGCTAATGATAATACCTTCGGGTTAAAGGCCACCGTTTATTCCCAGGACCGGGCAAAAGTCCTCAGGTTTACCAATGAGCTACAGGCCGGTACAGTTTTGGCAAATAACGCTCGCGGAGCCGAATTACCCTGGGGTGGTTTTAAAGAAAGCGGACTGGGGAAAGAACGTTTCAAGTGGGGTTTATATGAATTTAGTCAACTCAAAGTAGTTTCGATCAATATTGACTAGCGGTCGATCATAAAAAATACTGAAATTTATAACGTTAATATGAAGGGAGAACACACCAGACATGAAGCACTACCAAATGTGGATCGGAGGCAAGTGGGTTGATGCCGATTCCGGCAAAACATTTCCGGTATTCAATCCGGCCACGGAAGAAATAATCGCCGAACTGCCGATGGGCGGTAAGACGGATGTGGAAAAAGCAGTCGAGGCCGCGCGCAAGGCTTTCCCGGTATGGTCCCGGAAACCGCAGGCGGAACGTTCCCAAATCGCGATGAAAATCGCGGAACTGCTGCGGGCAAATATCAATGAATTCGGCAAGCTGGATACGCTGGACCACGGTACCCCGACACAGCGCGCAAACTTTTTACCTTCCGCCGCGCCGGAGAATTTTGAATGGGCAGCCTATAACGCCCGCTCATTGATGGGGCATACCGTTCCCGCTAATTTTAACGAACTCGTTTATCTCCAGCGCGAACCAATCGGGGTAGTGGCGCTGATTACTCCCTGGAATGTGCCGCTGGGGATGGTAGTGGAGAAACTGGCGCCGGCTTTGACGGTGGGTAACACCTGCATCATCAAACCCCCGAGCATCGATGCGCTGGAAGCGCTGAAATTTGCCGAACTGCTGGATACATTAGGCTTGCCTCCGGGCACTATCAACCTGATTACCGGCCCGGGCGGTCCCGTGGGCGGCGCATTATCTTCGCACCGCGGTATTGACATGGTGGCTTTTACCGGCAGCAGCGAAGTCGGCAAAGATATCATGGCCGCCGCCAGCCAAACCATAAAACGCCTGCAATTGGAACTTGGCGGAAAAAATCCGGTCATCATTCTGGACGATGCGGACATTGATACCGCGGCTTCCGCCACGATGACGGCGCAGTACAAGAATTGCGGGCAGATTTGCGCTTCGCCGGGCAGGTTCTACGTCCATGAGAAAGTTTATGATGCGTTCCTGGAAAAGTTTATCGCCGGCGCGAAAAAGATAATCACCGGCAACCCGACCGACCCCAAAACAGTGATGGGGCCGGTAGTCAGTGCCGAACACCGCAACAGCATCGAGGCTTACATCCAATCAGCCGTAGATGAAGGCGCGAATGTCGTTCTGGGCGGAAAGAGACCGGCGGGCGGGCAATGGGATAAAGGGTATTGGGTGATGCCGACCGTAATCACCAATATTACGCAAGAAATGAAAGTCGCCCGGGAAGAAATATTCGGTCCTGTGGCCTGCTTCATGGAAAAATTCAGCACCGATGAACAGGTAGTCGCCTGGGCCAACGATAACACGTATGGACTGGCGGCTTATGTCTGGACTAAAGACGCCGCGCGCGGGATGAGGTTCGCCAACGAACTTCAGGCCGGCACTGTGCGCATCGGCAACACCCGCGGCGGCGGCCCGGAATTACCATGGGGCGGCTACAAAGAAAGCGGTATCGGCAAAGAGGGTTCGCTGTACGGTCTGTATGAATACACTAACCTGAAGAGGATACAGGTTGACCTTACGGCACCAAAAAAATAAGGTATTAGCGATATTATTCGGGAAAAGGCAGGCATTAACGGTCGGAAATGAATACACCACAGAAAACGTATGACACAGCGGATGTAGAGCTGATTTTAGAATGGGTGGATAAATATTTTAAGGTCAGCGAGTTAATCAACCAGAGTTTTGGCGGCAATGATTTTGAAACTTTATCACGAATGCCGTTAATTGAAAATGAAATTGAATACCAGCATTTAAGGCGGTGGTTTTTTCAGCACCACGATAGATTTGTGGCCATCTGGGATGATTTTTGCCGGTCGCGGGGCATTTCCAACGGAATAGAGGGCAATACCGGGGAATTAGAATACCGGGAAAATCCTTTTTTTTACTATTATCCGGAAAACTTACTGGATATTGCGTACATGCTCGGCGCCAGGAGCTCCGACGATACCGGATACCTCGCGGCAGAAGACCGGGCGCTGGTCGTTTGTCTGAATCAGATGTTCTCGCACACGGCGGTAAATCTGGTTCACTGGGTCGGGGAATTTGCGGAGGTTAAAAACTGAAGGATCGGTAAATATTAGCGCACGAAACGGACAATTGAATAAAAATACAAGTTAAATCTTGAATAATTTGGAGTTATGAGTGTTAGAAATTTCTCTTTCAAAAGAATTACAGAATGTTGTCAGTGAAATCGCCGAAATTTCGGGCTATATGTGGGAACGGGGCTGGGCAGAACGCAATGCCGGTAATTTCACGATTGATGTAACCGGTTTATTACCGGCAGACATGTATAACAGCAACCGGTTTTTAACCGTGCCGCTGCCGTTCGCGCAAACGGAACTGGCCGGGCGGAGTTTTATCGTAAAAGTGACCGGCGCGGCCATGCGCAATGTCGCCCGCAATCCGAAAAAACACCTGCTGCTGATTACCATCGCGGAGGACCTCAGCGGCTATCAGGTGCTCTGGGGTGGGGAAGGCATCAACAGCAAACCGACTTCGGAATTTATTTCCCATCTTAAAATTCATCAATATTTGCGGCGCAATAACATGCCGCTGACCGTTTTTCTGCACACCCACCCGCCGCATCTGATTGCCCTCTCGCAGATTGAGAAATATCTAAAAGAAGAGATTATTAATCATTTGCTGATTACGATGCACCCGGAAGTGGAAATCGTGATTCCCAACGGGGTCGGTGTTGCACCCTACCGCTGCCCCGGCAGTGAAGAACTGGCGGATGTTACCGTATCCGCGCTGGAGAAACACCGGGTAATCCTCTGGGAAAAACACGGCTGCGCCGCGGTGGCGGCCAATATCGCCGATGCCTTTGATTACATTGACATCATGGAAAAAGCCGCAACCATCTTCTTTCTCTGCACAGGTTCCGGCTATACCCCGCAGGGCATCAGCGAATGCCAGTTGGCAGAAATATCGGATAAATTCAATTTAAAACAACCGGTGAAGGTGAAATAATAAATCGCTTGGCACTCTGAACAAAGGCATTGCGCTGTACCGGACTAACGCCCGCCAGCGCACCTCAGGTATAATATTGATACAATGACAGTTGGCATTATTTTATCCGCCGGTGAATCAAAAAGAATGGGCACACCCAAGCAGCTGCTGCCCTGGGGAAAAACGATTATTCTCCAGCAGGTAATCGATAACGCCGATGCTTCCCATCTGGAGCAAATAATATTGGTGCTGGGATGCCGCGCCGGGGAAATCGCGAATCAAATCACGCTGTCCCCGAAAACCCGTACTGTGATTAACAATGATTATCAGGAAGGGATGAGTTCTTCCGTAAAATGCGGCGTGAAAAATGCCCCCGCCGGGGCGGAAGCGTATATGCTGCTGCTGGGCGACCAGCCTTTCATCGGCCCGGCGATTATCAACCGGGTGCTGGACGCATATCAAAAAAGCAAGCTTAGCATTGTTATCCCGGTTTACAACGGCAAACGCGGGCATCCCGTGATTTTTGACGCCAAATATAAAGATGAACTGCTGGCCATCGCCGACCGTGGCGCCAGGGCAGTATTGGATAATCATCTGCGGGACATTCTGGAAGTGCCGCTGGAAGCCCCGGAAATTCTGACCGATATCGATACGCCGCAGGACTACCGTGAAGCTCAAGCGCAGGCTGAAGGCCGGAAAAAGGACTGAAAAATGGATGACATCTTCGAATCAATTGCCAGTTTGAGAAGACGCGGGGAGAAGGCGGTGCTGGCCACAATTGTCAGCACGCGCGGTTCCGCGCCGCGCAAAGAAAGCTCCAAAATGCTGGTGCTGGCCGGCGGAAAAATCATCGGCACCATCGGCGGCGGCGCCATCGAATATCAGGCCTATCAGGAAGCGTTGAAAATGATAGAAGGGAATGAACCCAAACTGGCGCATTACGAACTGACCAACGCCGACGCTTCCAAGGAAGGGATGACCTGCGGCGGTATTGTCGACGTTTTCCTGGAACCGATTAAACCGCTGCCTTCGTTAATCATTTTCGGCGGCGGTCACATTTCATTTTTCCTGGCGCGCATCGGTAAAATGGTTGATTTTCGCGTCACAATTATCGACGACCGTCCCGAGTTTGCCAATCCCGAAAGGTTCCCCGAAGCCGATGTAACAATCGCCGAAGACATGGCAGCGGTGATGAAACGCCTGCAAATCAACGGCTCCTCATATATCGTCATCGTCACCCGGGGCCACCAGAAAGATGAACAGGTGCTGGAATGGGCAGCAACCCAACCGGCCGCGTATATCGGCATGATCGGCAGTAAAAGAAAAATCAAAACTTCTTTCACTTACCTGCTGAGCAGGGGCATCACCCAGGAGCAGTTGGATAAAGTGCATTCCCCCATCGGCTTAGCCATCGGCGCGGAAACACCGGAAGAAATTGCCGTCGCCATCATGGCGGAAATTATCCAGGTCAGGCATCAGATACCGGCGCTGAAATAGTTTTCGCGCGATAGTGCGCCTCTTTATTGCTTTTGCAGGAACTCCAGCATTACTTTCGCTACGGCTTCCGGCTGCTCCCAGAACGGGAAAGGTCCGGAAATATCCAGTGTCACTTCCCGGCATCCCGGAATCGCGTTTCTAATCGCAGCCTGCCGCGCGAAGAGCGGCCCGCCGCTGCCGTGCATCACCAATGTCGGGCATTTTATCATCGGCAATTTCGGTCCGATATTATAAGAAAACAGCGCCCGGTGCGAAACACCTGACGCTTCCCCCAGGCTTGATTTCATGTATTCAATCGCCGACCGCTGAATTAATTTCAGGTTCGAATCCGGCTTCGGGTTCCTGCTGTTCCAGACCTTCATCAGGTGCGACCCGTCTACCTTAAATTCCATGTGTTCCGTGCTGTATTCTTCCTGTGTCGCCTTCCGTTCCACCTCATCCAGGAAAATGCCGTCCCAGAGGATTAATTTTTTAACCTTCTCGGGATGCACCGCCGCGATTTCGACGGCGAACGATGAGCCCAGCAAGTGTCCGGCAATGTTGGTTTTCTTGAGCTTCATCGCGTCCAGAAAATGCAGGATGTTTTTCACATAATCGTCGAAACCCGGTTCCGGCACCGGCATCTCGGTGTTACCGTAACCCAGCGCGTCCATCGCCACCGCCCGGTATTTTTTCCCCAGGAATGGCAGCATTTCGGTAAATTCATCCGACGATAATCCCGCTTTATGCAGTAACAGCAGCGGTTCGCCGGTTCCCTCTTCGCGATAATGGACCTGGCCTTCCGGCGTGTCAACATATCCCCGTTTCATTTTTCAACCTCCGCGTAATTTTGACTGTTTCGAACCTCTCAAAACGATTGTTTGCAGTATACATCAAACACGGTTGACGGTCAATTCTGCTGAACTCGAATTTTTTGACAACCAGTTTCAATAGTAATATCATAATCTGACGATATTCCGGAGGATTTTTCATGCCGAAAACGGTACTCATCGGTGCGGGCAACTATATTCTGGGGAGGGATTTTATTTCCGATATTTTTTTACATCCCGGCCTCGGCGAAAGCACCGTGACGCTGTATGATACGGATAACGAACGGTTAGAGCTCGCGGCGGCGCATGCCCGGAAACTGGCACAGCAGCAAAACCTCAACCTGAACATCGAATCAACCGCCGACCGCCGTGCCGCGCTGGACGGCGCGGATTACGTCATTTATTCGCATCGGTCCGGCGGCTGGGCGCCGGTCATCAAAGACCGGGAAATTACGATGAAGCTTGGCATTGAAATCCAGTCCGATGCCGTGGGGGTCGGCGGGGTTTTTTCAGGATTGCGCCATGTCCCCGATATCCTGGCAATCTGTCACGATATGGAAGAACTCTGCCCGGATGCCTGGCTGTTTAATTATTCCAATCCCCAGGCGATTATCTGCCGGGCGGTCAACGATTACACCCGCATCAAAAATATCGGGCTGTGCCCCAATCCGTTTCATTTTG
>Ga0187875_10001760_pt1 | contig 16518 bp, 10 predicted proteins | sample June2016WEW_17_1_2_FD_132978 | JGI IMG/M metagenome (GOLD analysis project Ga0187875, IMG submission 132978) | Peatland microbial communities from SPRUCE experiment site at the Marcell Experimental Forest, Minnesota, USA - June2016WEW_17_10 | ecosystem: Environmental > Terrestrial > Soil >... | reverse complement strand
CGGGGCAGGACGTGATCCTGGCGAAACTGGGCGGCAAGGCGGCGCGGACGAACGTGGCGGGCGGGATGAGCGGAAGCCCGGTGTATATCGACGGCAAGCTGGTGGGGGCGATCGCGCTGCGGCTGAGCATTTTTTCGCCGGACGCGATCTGCGGGATTACACCGATTGAGAGCATGCTGGAGATCAAAGAAATCGACGGGACGCGCCCGTCGGACGCGCGCGCGCCGGCGATGACGGCGCTGAGCGTGCCGGGCGAAGTGCTGGCGGCGGCCGCGCCGCGTCTGGGCGGGATGAACGCGTCGCTGGTGCCGATCGGCATGCCGCTGGCGTTCTCCGGGTTTCACCAGTCGACGCTCGAACAATTCACGCCGCTGTTCGAACAGATGGGCGTCGAGCCGGTGCTGGGCGGGGCGGCGGGCAACACGCAATCGTCGCAGCCGGGCCCGGGCTGGCAGCAGGCGCTGCAACCGGGCCAGGCGGTGGCAGGGGTGCTGGTGAATGGGGACCTGGCGGTCACCGGGCTGGGCACGGTGACGTACAACGACGGGCGGCGCGTGCTGGCCTTCGGACACGGGTTTCTGAACCTCGGCCCGGTTTCGATGCCGATGAGCGGCGGGGAAGTGATCCACGTGCTGAGCTCGGCGTACCAGCCCAACAAGTTTGCCAACGCGACCGAAATCGCGGGCGCGCTGCGGCAGGATCGCCATTCGGGCATTCTGGGCGTGCTGGGCGAAGCGGCGGAGACGATTCCGCTGACGCTGACGGTACGCTCGTGGGCCAGCGGGACGGCGCGCGAAAAGAAGCTGCACTTCAACGTGTTCGTGCATCCCAAATGGACGCCGACGATGGCGATGCTGACGGTGTTCGAAAGCCTGCAGGACCTGAACGACGGCAGCAGCGACGAAGCCACGTACACGCTGCGAGGGAAGATCGAATTCGACGGCCTGGCGCCGGTGGAAGTGTTGAATACCGTGACCACGATGGAGGCGCCGATGCCCGCGCCGCTGCAACTGGCGCTGTGGTGGGGCGAGCGATTCAACCGGCTTTACTCGCTGCCCGCGGGTCCGCCGAAGATTCGCAGGATCGAGTGCAGCATCGAAATGCAGCCGCAGAGACGGATTGTCACGATCGAGAACGCGCTGCTGGACTCGAACGAGGTGGCGCCGGGCGGCGAGATTCGAGGGCGGGTGATGCTGCGGGCCTGGAGCGGCGAGGCCGAGATGCGCGAATTCAAGCTGCGGGCGCCGCTTTCCATTGCCCGGGGCGAGCAGCGGATCGTGATCGCGGACAGCGAGGTGATGAACCGCGCGCAGAACGCCGCGGCGTACATCAACCGGCACCTGTCGGCCGAGGAGGCAGTGAGCCTGCTGCGGCAGGAGCGGCCGAACTCGCAGGTGAACATCGCCTTGATGGAGTCGCGCCCGACGGTTTACGAAGAGGACCGCAGGCTGGCCGCGGTGCCGTCGTCGGTGCTGAACGTGATCACCTCGGGGCGGGCGTCGAAACCGATGGTGGAGACGCCGGACACGGTGCGGGCCAGCGAATCGATTGCTCTGGACGCCGTCGTGACCGGCAGCGTAAGCCTGCATATCACGGTGAAGTAGTCGGAACATAAACAACCATGCACGTTTCCCGCATTCTGCTGTACACGGCCGCCTTCGCGGCCACGGCGGCCCTGGCCGTCGAAACAAAGACGTGGATTCACTCCGAATCCCAGGAATTCGAAAAGGGCACGCTGAAAGGCCTGGCGATTGCGAACACCGGGCACATCAGCCTGGCGCCGAAGCTGGCAGAACGCCTGGATGCCGGCGCCGGCCAGTTGTGGAGCGCGGTGGCGGGCCCGGGCGGGCGCGTGTTTGCAGGCGGCAACGAGGGCAAGATTTTCGTTGCCGACGGCAGTGGCAAATCGAAGCCGCTGGCCACGCTGGAAGGCGGAGGCACGGTGTACGCGCTGGCCGCGGCGCCAGGCGGAGTGTACGCGGCGACGTCGCCCGACGGAAAGATCTGGCGCGTGGGCGAGGACGGCAAAGCGGCGCTGGTGCACGCGGCGAAAGCGCACTACGTGTGGGCGCTGGTGCCGGGCGAAGCGGGCGTGCTGTACGCGGCGACCGGCGATCCAGGCCAGATTCTCAAGATCCAACCGGGTGGGCAGGCCACGGTGCTGTTCGACGCCGGCGAGACGCACGTGCGCTCGCTGGCCAGCGACGGTCGTGGGAATCTGATCGCGGGCACGGACGCGTCGGGCGAAGTGCTGCGGGTGAATGCGAAGGGCGAGGGGTTCGTCCTGCATGAAACAGGAAAACGGGAAGTGACCGCGATTGCGGTGGCGCAGGATGGAACGATTTTCGCGGCGGCGACAGGCAATCGCACGGCCACACCGGCGCCTATGCCGATGCCCACGCCCGTGCCGCTGCCCGTGCCGGTCCAGCCGGCGGCAGCGGGCGCGCAGCAGCCGCAACCGGCAACTCCGGCGGCGCCGCGACCGGCGGCGATGCCTCCGACGCTGGGGCAGATGAGCGGCCCGTCAGGCGGGAGCGAGATCTGGCGGATCGGGACGGACGGGGAGCCCACGCTCTACTGGAACAGCTCGCAAGCGGTGGTTTACGCGCTGACGTTCGACACGGCGGGACGGCTGCTGGTCGCGACGGGGAACCAGGGACGCATTTATCGCGTCGACACGGCGCAGAGCTACACGCGGATTGCGCACGCCGAAGCGGGGCAGATCACGGCGCTGGCGCAGTTGCCCGGCGGCGGCATCGCGGCCGCATCGGCCAATCCGGGGAAGTTGTACCAACTCGGGCCGGAGACGGAGCGCACGGGCACGCTGGAAAGCGACGTTCTGGACGCGGCGTCGTTCACCTACTGGGGGCGGCTGCGGTGGGAAGCCGAATTGAACGGCGGCGCGCTGAAGTTCGAAACGCGCAGCGGCAACCTGGACGCGCCAGAGAAGAACTGGAGCGCGTGGGCGGCGGTGGATCCGGGCAAAGGAGCGAGGGTCGCCTCGCCGCCGGCGCGGTTCCTGCAATGGCGCGCCACGCTGACCGCGGCGGATAGCGGCGCTTCGCCGGAACTGGCGCTGGTGGAGACGGCGTATCAACAGAAAAACGTTGCGCCAGTGATCGAGAAGATCGAGATCACGCCGTTTAATCACAAGTTCCCGGGTTCATCCTCGCTGGGCAGTTCAGCCTCGGGCACGCTGTCGCTGCCGCCCATCGGGCAGGTGCGGCGCAGCAGTCCGTCGACCGCATCGTCGGAACCGTCCGGCGCGGCCAGCATGAACTACGACAAGGGCTGGATCGGCGCGCGCTGGAAAGCCTCCGACCTGAACGGCGACACGCTGGAGTACAAGCTCGAGTACCGCGGCGTGGAGGAGCGCGAGTGGAAATTATTGAAGGATCATGTGAAGGAGAACCGCTACAGTTGGGATGCGACTTCGTTCGCCGATGGCCGCTACCGGTTGCGGGTCACGGTCTCGGACGCGCCGGACAACTATGATTCCGTCGCGCTCACGGCCACGAGTGAAAGCGAGCCGTTCCTGATCGACAACACGCCGCCGCAGATTGAGGGGCTCACGGCCAAAGCGGAGGGCGGGAAGCTGGTGATCCGGTTCCGGGCGGCGGACGCGTTGAGCGAACTGGATTCGGCGGAATACAGCGTCAACGGCAGCGAGTGGAAGGCGGCGCGGCCGACGACGGGCATGACCGACTCGCAGGCGCACGATTATGTCGTCGAGGCGGAGCTGCCCAAGGGCAGCGAGTGGACCGTGGCGGTCAAAGTTCAGGACGAAAATGACAACGTCGCGGTGAAAAAGATCACGCTGCGGCCGTAGCGCGTCGCGGCGCCGCTAGTCCGCTTTGTCTTTCGCGAGGGGCGCGTAGCGGGGAGCGATTTACTTCTCGACGACGATGCCGGTCAGCCAGAAGTACGAATCGTTGACGCAGACCGTGGCGCGGATCCAGGAGCCTTCTTTGAGCTTGGCGAACTCGGCGGCGTCGGGGACCGGGAATTCCATGGTCATGGCTTCCATCCAGCCTTCGATCTTTTCGTGCTTCACGACGGCGATACGGTTTTCGGGGCGCAGGCGCAGAATTTCGCCGTGGATCCGATAGCGATTCTTGGGCTCGCCGTAGTCGTAGGAGACTTCGCGCCGCGAGCAGGCGCCGGCGAAGAATAGCAGACCGGCCAGCCACGATCGGCGTGTCCCGGCCAAACCGGCGCGCGGGCTCATTCCATTTTGTTGCTGCATTGAATGGCCCCTCCCGCCGCTCATCATTTGTAAGCCGGAATGCCGGTCACGGCTTCGCCGATGACCAGGGCGTGGATGTGGTCCGTGCCCTCATAGGTTTTCACGGATTCGAGGTTGCACATGTGGCGCATGATCGGATAGTCGTCGATGATGCCGTTGGCGCCCAGCAGATCGCGGCTGATGCGGGCGCATTCGAGGGCGATGGCGACGTTGTTGCGCTTGAGCATGGAGATGTGGGCGGGCGCGATGCGGCCCTGGTCCTTCAGACGCCCGCAGTGCAGCGCCAGCAGTTGGCCTTTGCTGATCTCGGTGATCATCCAGGCCAGCTTCTCCTGCACGAGCTGGTGCGAGGCGATGGGCCGGTCGTCGAACTGCTTGCGCAGTTTGGCATAGTTGCGGGCGGTTTCGTAGCAGTCGCTGGCCGCGCCCAGCACGCCCCATCCGATGCCATAGCGCGCCTGCGACAGGCAGCCCAGCGCGGCCTTGAGGCCGACCGCGCCGGGCAGGCGGCTGGATTCCGGCACGCGGCAATCGGACAACGACAGCGACGAGGTGACCGAGGCGCGCATCGAGAGCTTACCGTGGATATCGGAAGCAGTGAATCCGGGCGTCCCGCGCTCGACGAGAAAGCCGCGGATGCCCTCCTCGCTGCGCGCCCACACCAGAGCCACGTCGGCGACGCTGCCGCTGGTGATCCAGGTCTTCTCGCCGTTTAGGATCCAATCGTCGCCGTCGCGCCGCGCGCGGGTGGTCATGGCGGCCGGGTTGGAACCGAAACCGGGCTCAGTGAGCGCGAAACAGCCGATCGCGCGGCCGCTCTGGAGCAGCGGCAGCCAGCGGTCCTTTTGTTCCGCAGTACCCCAGCTGTGGATGGGCTTCATGACCAGCGAGCCCTGGACGCTGACGAAGCTGCGCAGGCCGGAGTCGCCGCGCTCGAGTTCCTGCATCAGCAGGCCGTACTCCACGTTGCCCATGCCGGCGCAGCCATAGCCTTCGAGATTGGCGCCGAAGAAGCCCAGTTCGCCCATTTCGGGTATCAATTCGGCGGGGAAACGGCCCTGGTTGTAGCAGTCCTTGATCAGCGGCAGGACGCGGTCCTCGACGAACTGGCGGGCAGTCTGGCGGACCAGTTTCTCTTCGTCGCCGAGGAGCGTGTCGAGCAGCAGGTAGTCGGTGCCTCGATACGCAGCCATAACCACATCATCGTATTTCCATGATGGGAGGCAAAGGGCGGGTGAGAGCCCCGGTCCCGTTTCGGCACTGTAATGCAAGGACGTCTATGCGCACCTGGCTGCCGTTGCTGCTACTCGCGAGCCTGTCGGTCGTACCGGCCGCCGCCCAAACGGGCTCCAAGTCCGGGGATGATCCTGGGGATGCGGCCTACCGTGCGTTGCGCGCCGGAGAACTCGACCGCGCGGTGGCGCTGTTCCAGCAGGTGATCGCCGCCCGGCCGGACGCAGCCCATCTGCGGAAAGACTTGGCCTACGCATTGCTGAAGACCGGCGAGCGGGAGCAGGCGCGCGGCCAGTTTGCGGAGGCGCTGCGCATCGATCCCAACGACGAGCAAAGCGCGCTGGAGTACGGTTTCCTGTGCTACGAAACGAAGCAGCCGGTCCAGGCCCGCCGTATCTTCCTGCGTTGGAAGGAGTTGGGCACCGGGCAGACGCGCGCCAAAGCGGCCGCGGCGTTCGAGAATATCGACCGCCCGCTGCGGGAAGGAATCGACCGCTGGAAGGCTGCTGTGGCGGCGGCGCCGGACCAATGGTCGGCCCACGAAGAGCTGGCCCGGCTGGCCGAGCAGCGCGATGAGCTGGCGCTGGCGGCGGAGCATTATCAGAAGGCGTGGCAGCTTCATCCGACCGAGCGGCGGCTGATGATCGACCTGGCGCGGATTCTCAAAGAGCAGGGTAAGTTGCGGGAATCCCTGGCCGTACTGCTGGCGGCTTCGCGCTCACCGCAAGCGCGCGTGGCCGAAATGGCGCGCGAGCTGCTGCCGGCGCGCTACCCGTATCCCTACGAATTCGAGGAGGCCTTGCGGGTGGACCCGGACAACCCGAATCTGCGCCGCGAGTACGCCTTTCTGCTGCTGGCTATGGCCCGCAATGCCGAGGCGCGGCGGCAGTTGGAGATCCAGGTCCGGGAGCATCCCGACGATCGGGTGAGCAGCGATCAACTGCGCCTGTTGAAGGAACCGGCCAAGCCGCCTGACCAGCCCTCTGCGGCTCTGGTGGCCACGCGCCCGGCGGGTCCGCCGCCGGACACCATTTCGGCCAAGGAAATGGGCATAAAGAGCTACCATCGCGGCTACTTGCAGGACGCCTTGCGCTACCTGCAGGCCGCCTGGGAGCAGAAACCGGGTGACGCCGAGGTGGCTTTGCAGCTGGGCTGGACGCTGAACCTGCTGCAGCGTGACGATCAGGCGCTGGTGTGGTTCGACCGTGCGCGGCGGAGCGGATCGCCCGAGACCTCCAAGGAGGCCGACCGGGCGTACCACAATCTGCGCGCCAGCAAGCGCGCCGTGCGGGTGACGGTCTGGGCGTTGCCCATTTATTCGTCGCACTGGGGATCCATGTTCATGTATTCACAGGCCAAACTGGAAGGCGTGCGGTTGAAGAAGTGGGGCTTCCAGCCCTACCTGTCGCTGCGTTGGGTGGGCGATACCAAGACCTGCCCATTGCTAGTGAGCTGTCAGGGCGCGAGCCCGGGCCCGATGCTCTCCGATTCCGCGGTCATCGCCGCCGCCGGCGTCAACCGCTTCCTCACACCGCATCTGTTCCTCTGGGGCGAGGCCGGGCGGGCGTTCAGTTACGTGCGCTACGACAACTACATGAACACGAATCCGGCCTACGGATCGGGCCAGGCGGACTACCGCGGCGGGGCATCGTACCTGCGCGGCTGGGGCACGGCGGCGAACAATGGCGAGAGCGGCTGGTTCACGGAGGCTGGGGCGGATGCCGTCTACGTTTCCCGGTACGACCATAACTCCCTTCTTTACTCACAATTGCGACGTGGCTACACACTGCCGGAGATGCCTGGCGGCCTGCGCCTGCAGCCGCTGTGGAACCTCAACTACACGGTCGATGCGCGGCGCCAATGGTGGGGCAATTTCGCCGAGACGGGGCCGGGCGTGCGCTTCCGTTGGGCCGCGCTGCCGCCGAGCCTGTCGTTCCGCACCGATTTCCTGCGCGGGGCCTACCTGGCGGATCGTCAGGACAACCCGCATCCACGGACGTACTGGGACGCGCGCGCGAGCCTGTGGTATGCGATCACCCGCTAGCGTCATGTCTCGCAGATTCTTTGACAATCACACGCCATTCGCTGTGGCGCAGGCACTCGTGCCTGCCGCGTCGACACTCGTGTCGACGGCTGGCGTGTCGCCGTGAATACTCTACTATGCCCTCTCTCGGCCACGGCTCGCAGCGGTTGTGGTGCGGCGCGGCGAGGAGCTCCTTATAGTCGCGGCTCGGTAACGTTTTCTTCGCGACAAGCCGCCAAGCTGCTGCTTTCAATCCTCTTCACTGCAAGCTGGCTGTGCCATGGACAAGATCTCGGCTCCATCCTCGCGCCGCTGAACCTGGATCCGGCGCAGGCCGTGCTGGTAGTAGGCGATTCTCCCGCGGCCCAGGCCCACGGCTTTCATCCGACCAGCCGCCGGGTGAACGTGCGGAGCCTGATCGACGATCGCCAGCCGCAACTCCAGATCGTGTGGGAGCAGTCGGTCGATGTGACGGTCTTTGCCATGCCGGCGGGAGCGCGCGTTTTTACCCGCGAGCGCTGGACCGGCGCGCCGCTGGTGGCGGGCCTGGCGAGCTCCGGTAACGGGTCGCGGAAACCGGTTTTGTGGACTGCCGTGGCGCCCGGCGCACGGGGCTTCGAGCGGTTCCCCTATCTGCCCCAGGCGCTGGTGGATCTGGGGCTGAAACCGAAGCTGGAGACGCGCTCGTTGTGGGCCTTTTTCGACTCCTCGTACCGCCTGCGAGCCGACCTGAATTACTTGGCCGCGCGGTGGCGGCGCGGCGGCGTGGCAGCGCTGCAGGTGGCCGCCTGGCACTTCTGGGAGCGCGACCGCGCTCGCGATGAGTGGCTGGAAGGCCTGATCGCGGCCTGCCACCACCACGGCATCCTGGTCTACGCCTGGGTCGAGTTCCCGCACGTCAGCGAAGCCTTCTGGAACGACCATCCCGAGTGGCGCGAGAAGACCGCTTCCGGACAGGACGCGCAACTCGACTGGCGCCAGTTGATGAATCTGGCCGATCCCGAATGCGAGCGCGCCGTGGGTGCGGGCCTGGAGGGGCTGGCCGGGCGTTTCGACTGGGACGGGCTGAATCTCGCCGAACTGTACTTCGAGTCGCTGGAAGGCTATGCGAACCCGGCGCGCTTCACCCCGTTCAATGCGCGCGTGCGCGCCGAATTCCAGGCTCGGCAGGGCTTCGATCCGCAGGAGCTGTACCAGCCCGGCGGCGCGAATTCCTATGCGCGGAATCCCGCGGCGCTGCGCAAGTTCCTGGACTACCGCGCCGCGCTGGCGGCGAGGCTGCAGGAGGGTTGGCTGCAGCGGCTCTACGCGCTGCGCCAGTCGCAGCCGCACCTGGACCTGGTGCTGACGCATATCGACGATCGATTCGACCCTTCGATGCGGGACAAACTCGGCGCGGACGTTCCGCTCTTGCTCGGGTCGGCGCAGCGGCGCGGCGTCACGTTCCTGGTGGAGGATCCGGCGACGGTGTGGCACCTGGGCCCGGAGCGCTACGCCGAGATTGCGCGCCGCTACGCCGCGCTGACGAAGCGCTCCGACCTGCTGGCGATCGACCTGAATATCACCGAACGCTACCAGGATGTATATCCGGTGAAACAACAGACAGGGACAGAATTGTTCCAGTTGGTTCGCAGTGCGGCGGAGTCGTTTGAGCGGGTCGCGCTGTATTTCGAGAATTCAATTCTGCCCCCGGACTGGCCGCTGCTGGCGGCCGCGGCCGCCCCGGTGCGCCAGGCGGCGTGGACCGGAGGTGAACTGGAGATCGACTCGCCGCGGCCGGTTTCGGTGGCCTGGAAGGGCTGCGCCCTGGTGGACGGCCGGGAATGGCCGGTGCAGGACGGCGAACGCGTGCTTGTCGCCGCCGGCAATCACAAGCTCAGCCCGTGCCGGGAGCTGCCACCGCAGCGCCTGGCCGATTTCAACGGCGAGCTGATCGATGCACGCATCGTGCACGGCAGAATCCGCGTGAAATACGAAAGCCGGTCGCGCGCGATCGCGCTGGTCAGCGACGGCAAAGGCGGTTGGAACGCGAGGATGCTGCCGCCGGGCCGGCAGGAGGTGGAGATTGCAGAGTGATGGAGAAAGCCGGCGGGAGCGGATCCATTTCCGAAAAACCGGCTGAAAAATCGGGTGAGGCTACAGTGGACCTGCGGTCAGCAACCACCTGCCGGCATGCCAATCGCACCGCGAACTCCGCGTCCCGTTCGACGCGGGTGGCAGACATGCCGGCGGGGTACGCCTCCGGCGGCGTGCTCAGAAGGAGTTCGTAAACTTCTCGAACTTGATGTCCGATTCAGCCGTGAACTTGCGATAGTTGCGGAACTCGAGCACGTTGCGCTCGCAGCTACCCGAGCCCAGGCAGGAGATGGTCTCGTTCTGCACCGGCAGCAGATATCTCTTGTTGTCGATTTTGACGAAGCCGTAGTCGAGGATCGACTGCAGCCGGTCGTACGGGAAGTCGCGCGGGATGGAGTACGCCTTCTGGTCGATGCGCAGCACGCGGTGCGTCTGCTTGTCGATCCACACGGTCCCCTTGTACGGCGCGTGGAAGTTGCGCCGCGCGTCGGAAGCCAGCACCCAGTGGGAGTTCTGCGCGCTCACCGAGAAGTCGAACAGGTAGGCCGCGCGCCCGCTGAAGCGCTCCTCGCCGCGTGGCGAGAATGTGGCGCCTTCAGCGGACGAAAAGAGGTTCTGCAGCGTCGTCACGAATTCGCCGGTCGACCACGTGCCGGTGCTCTCGATGGGCCGCTGGCTAGGGATGCCGTTGACGGCCACGTTGCGGTACTGCTCCCGGCCGTTGACGCAGGCAACGTCCGCGGTGACAACGTCGATCTTCTGCCAACTGTCCTGCCGGCCGTGGTAACGCGTCGTCTCTTGTTGCACCAGGAAGTCCGGCAGGTCGGCGACCAACAATTCGGTCTCCTCGCGCGCCAGCATAATGATGGCGTCGGCCGAGAGCGGCGTGGAACTCACCGGCTCACGCTCATCCGGATCCGGTCGCGCGGGCGGGGTGACGTTGCGGGGCGGGGCGTCCGCGGTCCTGGCGGTCTCGGCGGGTTTGGCTGCCGGTTCCTTCTCGGGCGCCGCCGAGGATTCCTTGTCGGAGGCCGGGCCGGAGCTGTCGGAGTCCTCGGAGGAAGGCTCGCGGTCCACCTTCACCTTCGTCTTGCCGAGGTCCTTCTCAGTCGGCGCCACCACCTGGTCGTGGTCGAAAGGCCGCGAAGCCACCTCGCGCTCCGACGATGAGCCGGCGCGGTTCATCACGATGCGCAGCGCCGTTTCGACGTCGTCGGGATTGACCAGCACGGATAGCTGGTCGCCGGGGTGCAGCAGCGAATCGCGGATCTGCTCGCCTTCCTTGTTGCGAAACTGCGTCTTGGCCAGCAGGCGGAATTTCAGCAGGCGGTTCGATTTGACCTGCAGCACCAGGACCTTGTCGCCCAACTCGCGAAGCGTGCCGTCGATCGAGGCCAGCGTGACCTTGGACTCGTCCGGCTTGTCGTCCTTATGCCGCTTGGGCAGGTGGATGCCGGGAATCCCGATCCCAGGCTGTGTCTGCGGGTATTGGCCTGGAGGATATTGGCCGGGCGGATACTGCCCGGGCGGGTATTGTCCCGGCGGATACTGGCCCGATGGGTACTGCGGCTCGAAGGAAAATCCGCTGGCACAGGCCGGCCCCCACGCGAGGGTGCCAATCAGCAGGAAAACCGGGAACCAGAGTCGCTCCACTCTCGCAGATCGCCGCATCGCAGTCCCTCCTTGGTTCCCATGATAGAGCGTGGAATGGCCGCGGCGCGCCATGCCGGCGCGCGCTGCGAAATCTTCGAACCACAAAAGGACGACCCGGCCGTTCCCCAACGCCCGCACAATCATTGTCAATCCGCCGGACCCCAGCGGCGTTAGCGATGGGCCCAATAGCGCTCCCGTGTCTGCACGATCAGCCCCTTCCGGCTGGTGGTCAATTGGAGTTTGCGAAACTCCGGGTATTCCACCGGCCGATCGGGGACGAAGCCCAGGCTATACTGGCTGCGCAGTTCGTCCTGAATCGCGTCGAAGATCTGGTCGATGCCTTGTTTCTTGGAGACCTCGAAAAAGCTCGCGCCGGTCTGCGAGGAGATGCGCATGAGCACGCCGCGGCCGTCATGGCCACCTCCGAACATGTATGCGCCCGGATCGGAAAACAGGATCGAATAGACCAGAGTCTCGGTACGCAGCGCGGCCTCCACCGCATCGGCCAGGGTGGACTCACTGGTGTTATCGACGCCATCGGTGAGCAGGATCAGCGCCTTGCGGTTCTTCTGCTTCTGCATGACCTCGTTGGAGGCCTTGACGATGGCATCGTAGAGCGAAGTGCCGTCACCGATCCCGGCCTCCAGTTCCTTGCGGGTCGGCGTATCGACCATGGAAAGGGCGTCGTCCAGCTCCTTGCGCGACGACGTGAGCGGCTGGCGCACAAACGCGGCCAGGTCGAAGGCCATGATGAAAACCTGGTCCTTGTTCTCGCGCAAAACGTGGTCCAGGAAGCGGAAACTGGCGGCGCGCTCGGCCTCCATGACGCGCGCCTGGCTCATGCTGGTGTCCACCATCAGGCCGAGCGTCAGCGGTAGATCGGACTCGCGCGAGAAATAGCGGATGGTCTGCGGACGGCCGTTTTCCAGCAGCACGAAATCGTCCTTGGTCAGGTCGCGGACGATGTCTCCGCGTTTGGTCCTGACGCCCGCCAGCAGGTTGACCACGTTGACGTCGGTGGAGAAGGTCGGTTCCTGCTGCTGGGCTCGCGCCAGAGGGCCCGCGGCAGCGAGAGCTGCCGTGACGAGCAGAAACTGCCGCCGGGAGCGGAGAGCGTCCGCGGACTGGTCGCGTCCAGGTGAATCAGACGGCATGGATGGAGCCCGTAGGGGCAATTTCCTCTGTAATAGAACGATGTTCTCGCGCGGCCGCAGGTTTCCAGCAACGCGCCGGCCGCTTCAAAATGGGTGCGCCTATTCGCCCGAAAGGAAGGGCGACGCCGGCAGGTTCTCCCCGTTGAAGAGGTTGCAGTCAGGCACGTCCTTCCAGGCATAACGCACGAACCTGGGCGCGGGCACGGCGGGCGTGGAGACCACCACCGTCAACCCTTCGATGCGGGCTTCGGCGGGAGCGAACTTGCCGTCCTCGCCGGCGAGCTCGAAGCCGCTGACGGCCCCGCCCTTCGACTTCAGCCCGCCCGAGGTGTGATCGAACCAGACGCGCATCGCCGAGCCCTCCTGAGTCGCCTGGCGGAACAGCGGGCCCGCGTATTCGATCTGCTCGCCGTAGGAGATGGCCCGCGCCGCCAGCGCCAGGCGGTTGCCGACTTCCTGCTTGTTTAGCGGATGGATGTTGGTGGCCTCGCCGATGTCGATGGTCACGGCCATCCCGGTGTTGACCAATTCGAGCGTCCGCCGCTGGGCGTCGCGCACGGTGGGCCACATGGCGTCCGGCCCGGTTTTCCAGTTGGCGATCTGGACGAACAGGAACGGGAAATCGCCCTGGCCCCAGGCGCGGCGCCAGTCCTGAATCATCGTCCGGAACAGGCGCGCATACAGCGGCGCGCGCTCCGGTCCGGCGTTGCTCTCGCCCTGATACCAGATCGCGCCGCGGATGGGGAAACGCGTGAGCGGGGCGATCATGGCGTTAAACAGGCCCGCCGGCTGCCAGCAGAAATCCTGATTGGGGTGCCAGTGCCGCTCCCGCTCGGGCGGCGTCCGGCCTTCCGCCTGGGCCTTGGCGACGGAGTCGCGATAGCTCTGCTCCTCCTGGCGGCGTTCGAGTTCGATGGTGGTCTGGGCGTCCATCATCTTGGCCCACTCGGCGAACACCGGCATCAGCGACGCGTCGGCCCCGAGACCGGTGAGGCTGGTCCAGGCCTCGGCCGGCGTTCCGCCCCAATTTGTCTCGATCAGTCCCACCGGCACGCCCTCTTTCTGGTGAATCTGCCGCCCGAAAAAGTAGGCCGCAGCTGAGAACCCGGCGACCGTGTCGGGGCTCACCGGGGTCCACGTGGAATCGCCCCACTGGTACGCGGCGATGTCTTCCAGCGGGTACTGCGAGACCTTGTTGAGCGCCTTAAACAGACGAATGCGGGGGAAATTGGCGGCGGCAATCTCGGCCTGCGCGTTGGTGACCCCTTTGACTTCCATCTCCATGTTGGATTGACCCGAGGCGACCCAAACATCGCCGGCCAGCACATCCCGCAGCGTGATCGTGTTGGCGGCCTTGACGGTGAGTTCAAAGGGGCCACCGGCGGCGGCCGGCGGAAGGTCGACGCTCCAACGGCCATCGTGGCCGGCAACCGCTGCGCGGGTCTCGCCACGGAAAGTCACGCTGACAGCCTCGCCGGGCGCGGCATTGCCCCAGACGTGGACCGGCAGATCCCGCTGCACCACCATGTGATCGGCGAGCAGCGCGGGCAGCGTCACCTCCGCCAGAGCGGGCGTCAGCAGCAACACGGCGCAGGAGGCGAATCGGAGTAGACGGTTGGTAATCGACATAGGGTTTGAAACAGCGATCATACTGCAACTGGCGGGGCATGGCGCGGAGCAGGCCCGGCGCCCGCGTGGGCTGGTCACCGCATACGCCGCGAGAACAGCCAGCCGTCAACGCACCAGCGCGGCCACCAGCACGCCCGCGGTGATCAGAACGGCGCCCAGGACATTGCCGACCGTCGGTTTCTCCCCGAGGAAGACGAAGGCCAGCGCGACCGCTAGCGCGACGCTCAGCTTGTCGATGGGCGCCACGCGCGAGGCCGGCCCAAGCTTCAGCGCCTTGTAGTAGCACAGCCACGAGCAGCCGGTCGCGATGGCCGACAGGAACAGGAACAGGTAGGAGTGGCGGGAGATGCGAGACACCTCGCGGACATTGCCTTGCACCAGCACGATGCCCCAGGCAAAGCAGACGATGACGATGGTGCGCAGAGCCACCGCCAGGTTGCTGTCAACATCGCGCACGCCGATCTTGCCGAAGATTGCGACCAGCCCTCCGAACACAGCGGAGAGCACGGCGTAGAGAGCCCAATTCATGACACCTATCAATACTCCAGATGCGGCGGCATGGGGTCAAGCCGGGCCGGAGTCCGGGTCGCGTGAATGGTGCGCGTTTTGGAACGGAGACGGCCCCGCTTTCGGGATTTTGTGGATACTCTGCCGGCTTTCGGATGGCATAAAGCACGGAAATGGAATTGGTGGAAATGGGGAAATGGGACGGGGCAGGCTGTCAGATTTCTCAAATGCTTCGGCGCGGGCATTAAAAATTCCGAAGGCGAAGAACCGCCGGGAGAGTCTTGTGTTGTTACGGAGCCGCGACTGCAAGGAGCGGTCTTGTGTTGTTACGGAGCCGCGACTGCAAGGAGCGGTCTTGTGTTGTTACGGAGCCGCGATTGCAAGGAGCGGTGGCCCAAGCGGGTAGTCGCGGCGGGTCCAAAATGCCGGTGGGGCGAGGCCAGGCCGCTACTAGTAGCGGCCTGCACTTTTCTAAGATATTGATAAATAATAACTTAGACAGATCAGGCCGCTACACTGTAGCGGCCTGCCTGTTGTGGGGAGGGCTCTGGAGGGGGCACAAAGATGCGGGATAGGAAGACCGGCAAGGCGGTGGATCCGGGCAAGTGGCTGGGAAGGAGACAGGCGTTCGCACTGCTGGCCGGGCGCTGGCGCGGCCGCCGCTGCCGAGTGCTTACGTCAGGCCCGTCAAATGGCAAATGGGCAAATACAAATGGCAATTGAAATGGAAATGGACTGCCCAGGTTTGGGAACAACTGGGCTGCTAGTGTCGTGTCTCGCGGATTCTCTGACAATCACCGGCCATTCACCGTGGCGCAGGCACTCGTGCCTGCCGCGTCGATACTCGTGTCGACGCCTGACCGGCGTCGTCGACGCTCGGTCGGCGTTGTCAATTCCTACCTGAGACCCTACACTAGTGCCCGTGCTTCCGCTGGTCGAACTTCCAAGCGCTTTCGACCATCGAGTCGAGCGTGGTGTAGTCCGGCTTCCAGCCCAGAGCCTGTTGCAGCCGCGTCGAGTCGGCGACGAGAATCGCCGGGTCGCCGGCGCGCCTCGGCCCGACCGTGTACGGCACAGTCCCGCCGGCAACCTGCTCGACGGCGCGGATGACCTCCAGTACGCTGTACCCTTGCCCGGTCCCCGCGTTGAACGATGCGCTGGCGCCGCCGCCCGTCAGATGGTCCAGCGCGGCGGCGTGCGCGGCGGCCAGGTCGCTGACATGGACGTAGTCGCGGATGCAGGTGCCGTCGGGCGTGGGATAGTCGCGGCCGAAGACGGTCAGCGGCTGGCCGGTGCGGGCGGCGCGCAACACCAGCGGGATCAGGTGCGTTTCCGGGTCGTGCTCCTCGCCAATGCCGAAAGCCTCCTCGGCGCCGCAGGCGTTGAAATAGCGCAATGCGACGAAGCGCAACCCGGAGCCCTGGTCCATCCAGCGCATCGCCGTCTCCACCACCAGCTTCGTCTGGCCGTAGGGGTTGACGGGGCGATGCGGCATGTCCTCGGTGATCGGAGTTCGCTCGGGATTGCCGTAGACCGCGGCGGTGGAGGAGAAAACGATGCGGCGCACGCCGGCCCGCGCCATCGCGTCCAGCAGGCTGAAGGTGGCCCCGCAGTTGTTGCGGAAATACTTCTCCGGCCGGCGCGTTGATTCGCCGACCTCGATGAAGGCCGCGAAATGGACCACGGCGTCGAAGGCAAAGCGCGCGAGCAGGGCGTCCAGACCGGCCGTGTCGAGCAGGTTCAGGACGTGCAGCCGCCCCGCAGGCACGTTGTGCGCATAGCCGTGCGAGAGATCGTCCACCACCTGCACGTCGTGCCCGAGCCGCAGCAGGTAATGCGCCGTGTGCGATCCAATATAGCCGGCGCCGCCAGTGACTAGAATTCGTGCCATGGGAATGTGGGGTGGACCGCGATCGGGGCCCGTCCCTTTACGCTAGCAGAGCGGCGTCGCAGCGCGGCCGGGCGCGCGCCGCGGCGTTTCCATCCGCGCCCGGCGG
>Ga0187875_10001755_pt1 | contig 16538 bp, 13 predicted proteins | sample June2016WEW_17_1_2_FD_132978 | JGI IMG/M metagenome (GOLD analysis project Ga0187875, IMG submission 132978) | Peatland microbial communities from SPRUCE experiment site at the Marcell Experimental Forest, Minnesota, USA - June2016WEW_17_10 | ecosystem: Environmental > Terrestrial > Soil >... | reverse complement strand
TCGAGACAAAGCCAAATCCGGCAATTGGCCAATACCCTCACTTCTGCCGACTGTAATACTCCTTCGTCAGAGCCAGTAGGTCGCGTTGCCTGGGCGCGCGGGCCAGACCCTTCAACACGCCTTCGCGATCCTGCTCAATGCGCTCCTGCCCCAGCTTGAACTTCGTCTCGACTCTCGCAATCGCCATCTCGTAAGCGACAATGCCGCCGCGCATTCCCTGTAACTGGCTTGTGGGCAGTTGATCATAGTCCCACGCTCCGCCCCCGCCATACTTGCCTTCATTGCGCATCACCAGACGCCGCAATCCGGCCGCCACAGCGGCGTCGTCGTCAATCCGGCGTGGGCTTCCGGTGACATGCACGACCGCGAAATTCCACGTCGGCACGGCGTTGTTCGTTTGATACCAGTTGGGCGAGATGTATTGGTGCGGCCCGTGGAAGACGATCGTCGTCTGACTTTTCATGGCCTCGTTCTGCGGATTGGCCTTCGCCAGATGCCACCAGATCTTGCCCCACCCTTCCGGAGCGCGCTCGAGAATCGTCGGAACGTTTGTGATCTGCACCGCAGGTTGCCCCGTCACCACCATGGCGAACGAGAACTCTTCCATGAAGTCGAGCAGGTACGCCCGGTCCTTTTCCGAATGCCGCTCAGGGATGTAGATCGTCCCTTGCTCGGGAACTTGCCCCGGCATGGCAGCCATCGTCATGCCGATCAGGAAATCTCTTCTGTCACCCATTACCAGAGAATAGCAAGCCGCTGCGCGGAGCCAGAAATTGATTCCATAGTGCCCCATGGTATCTGATAGGGTGGATGGTCTCAAACAGATGCGCCCTGCCCTCGGAACCGGCCTTGGCGCCCAGACGCGGCTACGGGTGCCCCCAAAGGTCCGGCTCTCTCAATAGAGAAGGAGCGTAATGAGACGATGGATCCTTCCGTTGGTGCTTGGCACTTGCCTGCTTGGTGTTGAACGCACGCCATTGGCGGTCAATGCCCGCGATTCCGCTGAGTACCGCTGGCTCAATAAGAAGGTTCTAGAGAGCCGCCTCCTGGACGACATGGAGAGCCTGAAGAATTGGACGGCATTCACCAACGCCGCCCCACTCGTAGTGGATGCCCGTTACGCGTCGCAAGTCACGCAGCAGGTCGAGGTAGTGGCCGCGATCAGTCTGACTTCCGAGCGTTCGCGCGACGGAGGGCACTCATTGCGGTTGAGCAACCCCGCGCGACTGGCCAAGCCCGGCCCTGCCAATGGGCGCGGCTGGGGCGAGTCCGGAGTACTGCGGCATTTCGACGGTGAAGATTGGCGCGCATTTAATCGGGTCTCGCTGTGGATCTATCCCGATTGTCCGGGGCACTACGTGGCCACCCTGGACTTGCATTTACGCAACGACGGTGTCGAGAAACTGCCCGCCGCTTTTGGGCAGGAAGGCGAGACATCGCTGGTCCTGAAGAACCATGAGTGGAATCACGTCGTCTGGGAGATCGGCAACGTGGCGCGCGATAAGGTGACGGGGCTGGAGGTTGTCTACGGGATGGCCGGTAACGAGCGCGATGGAGCGGACGCGGTGAGCTTTGATTTTGACCGGCTCGAATTGGAGCGCGTGGAGCCGGACTACATCGAAGGCTGGGGCGTGTGGCCGGGACGCATTTCCTACTCTCAGGCGGGCTATTCGCCCGGCGTCGAAAAAAGCGCGATAGCCAGCGGACTGAGCGCCCGCAAATTCCGCCTGGTCGACAGGCAAACAGGCCAGCCGGTCTTGACGAAACCTATTCACACTGTCAAGACGCACTTAGGCAGCTTTCAGGTGATGAACTTTTCCGAGGTCCAACGACCCGGTACGTACGTCCTGGAGGCGGGCACGGTGCGCACGCATCCGTTTCGCATCGGCTCTGATGTCTGGAGCGAGACCATCTGGAAGGCGCTGAACTTTTTCTATGCCGAGCGCTGCGGCATGGCCATCCCCGGCGTGCACGGAGCGTGCCACCGGGACTGGTTGGCGACGCACGGGGACCGGAAAATTGTCATCAATGGGGGCTGGCACGACGCAGGCGATCTCTCACAAGGAATCGGCAACACCGGTGAGATCGTTTACGCGCTGTTCAGCCTGGCGGAGCGACTGCACGCGCAAAGTGCGGAGCCCGAGTTATATGCGCGCGTCCTGGAAGAGGGCCAATGGGGACTCGATTGGATTCTCAAGACCAGCTTCGGCGATGGCTATCGCGTCGTGGGCTCCATTTCCAGCCGGCACACTAATGGCATCATCGGAGACTTTGACGACGTCACTTCGGCCACTGTCGGTAACGCTCCGATGACAAATATCCAGGCTGCGGCCGCGGAAGCTATCGCCGCCCGCGTGCTGAAAGAGCGCGATCCCAGACTGGCGGCGTACTGCCTGAAAATGGCGGAGGCCGACTGGCGCTTCGCGGTCGCGAGTCTCGACGAGACGAGCGTGCAGGCGTCGAAGGAGCTATTCTCAGGCTCATTCGATTCGGCCGGCGTCGTACATGAGCCGATTTCCGTGGCGGTCCGAGCTTCCGTCGATCTTTATCGCGCGACGGGCGACCGGAAGTATGCGGACAAGGCGGCGGAGCTGGCACGCATTATTCTCGATTCGCAGGAGCGCAGGATCCCGGACTGGACCGTCCCGCTGACAGGCTTCTTTTACACCAGTCCCGCCAAGGATCGCATTCTGCACTACTGTCACCGCGGCCGCGAACAGGAACTCATCCTCGCGCTGGTAGCGCTCTCGAACGAGCTGCCGAACCATCCCGATTGGATGAAGTGGTATTCCGCGGTCGCGTTGCATTCGCAGTATCTCAAGACCATTGCGGAATACACCGAACCCTATACAGTTCTGCCCGCCTCGATTTACACTGGCGACGACTATCTGCAAGTGCCCGCAAATCGCCAGGAGGCATTTAGGCAACAGGTGCTCAATGGGATCCCGCTCGGTGCGGGTCATTACCTGCGTTTGTTTCCCGTGTGGTTAGACTACCGCGGACATTTCGGTACCATTCTGCCGCAGGCGCTCGCGCTCGCGGGCGCCGCACAACTGCGCGGGGACCTGGAGGCGGCCCAGCTCTCCGAAAGGCAGTTGGAATGGGTGGCCGGCCGCAATCCCTTTGCGCAAAGCACGATGTACGGAGAAGGCTACGACTTTGCGCCGCAGTACACACCCTCTTCGGGTAACATGGTCGGGTCGCTGCCTGTGGGCATCCAGACGCGTGGGAACAGCGACGTGCCATATTGGCCGGTTCAGGCAACATGGACCTACAAAGAAGTCTGGGTCCATCCCGTGGCCTGTTGGATATGGCTTATGGCGACACTAAACGGTCCGGTAGTGGTCGAAGGAAGGGCCGGCGCTGCAGTCGAGTTTATGACAATACCCGGCGGCAACTCTGTTTTGGTTAAGCCCGATGCAACCTGCGGGCGATTCAGAGCGTCGTTGCCACAAGGCCATTACCTGATTCGCGAGAATGGCATCGATCTGCACAGAACGCTACTTTCTGGCGTGACGTATGACCTCGATCTGCGTCCGGGACGCGCAGTGGATTTCCAGCTCTCCCAGGAAACGTCCAAAGCTGGGGACGTGACCATCACAGTTACTGCTCGCGGCGAGGGTAAGCACCGTTTTACCGTGCGCACGGAGAATCTGAGGCTTGGCGAGAACGTGCGAGAGTTGACCCTCCGGCCGGGAACCGCGGGAACTGTAACTTGGAAAGCGAGCGTCACTGCGCAGGATACGCCCTGGGTCTCGGTGATTATACCGGATGACGATATGTCCCAACGCAAGGATGTGATCGGTAGTATCGCCAGGCGTTGAGACGCTGCCGGGCCCGTTGCGGCGCAAGCAATTGGAACCGCTGCGGATGGCATGGACTTACACGGCTCGACCAGGCTCCAGGTACGAATTGTCGACATTCGAATATTCCGGCGCCGGCGCAATCCGACCGGTGACGTTCCACGATGCGGACTACGCCTACGCGGTGGCCGGGCCCGCTGCGGTGGCGCAGTTCAGCGATTACTCCGAGAGCTTCCAGATTGGCTTCACAAGCGCAGGGTGGGGCGAGCTCGAGGGTAGGGGCGAGCGCGCCGGACTGGGGGGCAACTCCACAATGTCGGGTGACCTTTTTCGCCGCTGGAGTTCTACGCTGCGCACGGGGCGGGTCTTCCGATAATCGATTGGATGACGCGCTTCCCCCGGACCCGAGCACCACTACGTCTTGTTGCGGTCGTAGTCGAAGCGCTCATTCAGCAGATGCAGGCGCGGCTCGTTGTCGCGGGGCAGGAAGACCGTCCGGATTGGTGTGCGCTGAAAATCAGTCAGCTTGCGGGGAACCGCGCGTCCGCCAATCCACTCGAAGATGGGGATCTCATGAGGATTGAAGGTGTCGCTGAGACCACGCTCTTTGGCGATTCGATATAGGTTCACGTTACCCGGCTCATGGCCGCCGAGATAGAGGCCGATGACATCCAGGCGGAATTGGTGCTTGCTGAAGAGGACCAGGTTGGTGAGGTAGTCCTGGCCAAGATAGAAACCGTCTCCGTCACGACGGGAGATTCCCTCGATGAAGGCCAGTCCGGAGTTGAGCGTGCTTTGGTTATCGCACGTTTTGTGGGCCCAGATCTCTTGCGTCATGGGCGTGATCCTGAGGCCGTTCTGGTAGGCGCCCTTGGAGTCGTAACGGGCATAACCGCGCTTCTGGTGGCGCTCAAAGAAGTCCTTCAGGTAGCGTTCCGCATTGGGGTTGATTTCCGGTTGCATGATGTCCGGCACTCCCAATACACCTTCCCAGCCATAACAAAAGGCGGTGAAGGGATGGGCCACCAAGCCCTGCTCGTTCTTGACCGATTGGGATAACCCCATCGCGTGAGCCTTCCACTTGGCGATATTGAGCAGCCACGTATCGGCCTCGTTCACCGGAGCGAAGTGGGGAATGCGCTTGAACACGACGCCGTCGGGAACCTGGCTCCAGGTGATGCCATCGCCTTCGCGCAGGTGGCGCGGACGGCACTGGGATTCGTTTATGGCGATGCCGAGCCGCTGATTGATATCGTTAAAACCGCGCACATTCCAGTTTGGGTACTCGGTCGATTCGATGAAATTGAACTTGCTCAGCCCCAGTTCCTTGAGTCCCAGCACGAGGCCTTCGTAGAACTGAGGGTCGGTGCCTACGCCCCACAAGTCTTCGGGGCGAGCGGTGTCCGCCTCAAGGCCAGTGGCGTTCGGTTTGAGCACCACGCGATGGCCGATCGGAATGCCGGGATGATCCATCGGCACGAAAATTTCACGCGCTAAGACGAGCGCCGCTTTGCGCTTGGCATCGGCGGCCATCTTGTCAGGGACGTTGGTGCGGCGGATGAAAACCGCTTTGGGATTGCTCTCAATGTCAGGATGCAGACCGAAATAGGCTTGAGGCGTTCGCTCCGACGCCGCGCAGGGACCGCCAGGGACATCGACGTTGCATAAGGCTGCGCCGAGAGCGCCGACGCCGGTCTGAATGAATGCACGTCGGGTGAACGGCATGCCCATGTCCCTCCAAACCGATCTTACCCGACTGCGGCAAGAGTACCAAGCGGGAAGGACATCCCTCGCCGTCTTTTCGTCTGGCTACAAGATCGCTTACGGGTCAAAAAAAGGGACGTGTTGCCCATCTTGCGGCGTGAGTCACCCGCTCTCAGGCGAACGCGATCACAGCCAACAGATTCAGCGCCGGAATGGCAACTTCCGTGTTTGGGCCGCGTAACGCAACTTTAAGCGATAATGGCGGCGCTTCCGGGCGCAAAAGGTGGGCGCTGGAAAAGTGGCCCGGAACTTGGGCGAGGATTTCAGTGGCACGAAAGGGCGGACCATAATTGACAGCGCGCAACACGTCTTTGCCATCCTCGTTGCTGGCAGTCAATGCAATCACGGCGCCGTTATCCCATAGCCGCACGGGACGGTTGGTCCCAGCGAGATCGATTACGTCGAACGCAAAATCGCCGGGATCCTGGATCTTTTCCGCATAGGCGACCAGGCGTCCGCGGCCGGCTTTGAAAAAGGTGCGGTCCTCGAAGGCTCTTGCGGGTTTCCAGCCTTTGTAGCGCCACCAGGCGTCGTCTCCCGCGGCGTCGGTCACGACCGTGGCGCCCGCTTCGGCATGAGCCAGGATTCGATCGGCCACTGAAGCACTTGGCGAACGGATGCCAGCCGCCACCAACACAGCGCAATGGAGCGGGTCGGGCGCGGGTGGAATAGCGGCATTTACGAGTCGCGGCGAAGCATTCTGGCGGTACATCAGGTTAGCGAGTTCAGCCGTTGTGTCGCCGCGCTCCACAAGTAGGGTGATGTTGGGGTGGGTTGGCTGGCGGAACAAAGCGGCGTTTTCGCGCAGCCAACGCGCGGTCCGGCCCAGCCTCCGCCACACAGCGAGTGCCTCTGGCTTCCCGCTCAGCAGTTCCTGACGATGCTCGGGAGTGAGCGTCAGAACGTAGTTGCCTCCGGCCGCCCAGGCATCGATCAGCGCCAGCTCCAGACTGGCGAGTGCCGGCGGCTTGTCTGGTTTCAAGCCGGCTTCGGAATCGGGGGAGTAGCCCAGAATCGGCGGTCGGCCTGGATACAGCGCGTGGAGATAGCCAATCCGGTAGCCGTTTGCATTGACCCACGGACGCGCCGTGGCCCCGGCCGTCACCGGCTCTTCCCGCTCCGGCATTGAGGCGCCCGACCAGACGCCATCCTTGATGACGATGGCTGCGTCGCCGGTGGCATCGTCCAGATGCGCCGGACTGATCAGTTGAACATCGTGCGGCCCGAGCACGCTAATACCAGCCGCGGCGCAAGCCCTTTCCATGGCATCGTTCTGTTCGTCCGGCCAAAGGGCGGTGATCCCGCCACTCTTGAAAAGCGGAACATGCCACGGACTGGATTTATCCCAGCGGAGGATAATTTCAGAGGAGAGATCCACAGCCATTTACATTTCGTTCCAGGAGCATCAGCGTATCAAAGGCGGTGCTGGGCCCACGCATCTCACGGAGAAAGCACAATACTGGCGCGCCACGCCGGCCGAATGAGCGCCCTGCTTCCGAAACCAGTGCCGTTCACGATCCAGGCCTTGATAGGCTCGAGCCGCCTCATCAAAGGCTAAACCTACTGGCGCAAGCTTGAAGCAAAAATCATCAAGCGCGTAATGCAACAGTTAACTTTAGCAACTCAGCGCTAAATATAGGCGATGACGTCCATCTCGACCAGGGAGCCGCCGGGAATCCCACCGGCCGGCGCCACGGTGGTGCGCACCGGCGGTTCGGCGCCGAAGCGGCCCAGGAAGACCTCGTTCATGCCCGCGTAGTCTTTCAAATCGTTGAGAAAGACGCTCACCTTGAGCACTTTCTCCATCGACGAGCCGGCATTCTCGAGCTCGGCCTGAAGTTCGTCCAGCACGGTCTTAGTGTGGGCCTTGATGTCTCCTTGGTAGTGCGCGCCCTTGCCCGCGATAAAGAGCAGATTCCCGTAAGAAACCGCACCTGAAAACAGCGGAGTCTTGTCAGGCTTGGAGCCGCGATAGTGAACCTTCTTAGCGAGGGTTTCGGATTTAGCCTGGATGAGGCCCGTTCCTGCCACGGCAGCCAGGGCGCCCTTTAATATGTTGCGACGGTTGTTTTGCATAATTGACTCAGTCTCCTATCGATTTCAATCATAGATAATAAGGCGGTCCTGCCGGGCCGCTCGCTAGTGTCGAGGAACCGTCTGGTCCCAGTCCGGTGCGGCCGGCGGATTCGAGTTCGGATATTTTTTCCAATCGTCATGAGCGATCCCATTCAGATCCCACACCACTCGGCCATCCCGGATTGTCAGTTCGCAGACCAGCTTCCGGTCGCCATCCATGCGCATGCCGGAAGTGTCGACGAAGCCGAAGTTGCCCTTCTCTACGCGCAGGACGGCGAGGTCTGCATCGGAGCCCACGCTCAGCGAGCCGAGTTCGGGGCGGCGAATTTCTTTGGCCGGGTTATAGGTCGACCGCAGGATGACATCCTCCAGGCTCATGCCAAGGTTGAGGAACTTCGACATCACATTAAGCATGTCCTTCATTCCGCCATTCATACTGCCGGTGTGGAGGTCAGTCGAAATAGAGTCGGGCACCCAGCCTTGGCGCATCGCCGGCACAGCCAGACGAAAGACGAAGCTGCCACCACCGTGGCCGACGTCGAAGATGACGCCGCGCTTACGAGCCTCGGCGAAGTACGGTTTCACCTTGCCCTGCTCGTCGAGCAGGTCAATCATCCGCAGGTACATGTGGGTGCTGATGTCGCCGGGGCGTAGCTTCCGGGTGACCAATTCGCGGTAGGGACGTTCGGCTGGGAATGCGCCGAAGTCGACCATGACCGGAACGTCAGCGAGTGTCCCGGCTTCGATAGCGCGGTCCACGGCGGTCCAATCGGGCGCCTCCCAGTGCGCTGTCTTGATGCCCACAATGACTTCGGGGTAGCGTTGCACCATCGCCGCGGCCTGTCGGGGATCCATTTCGACGGCGTTTTGCTCCGCCGGTAGGCCGTCCATACCAGCGCCGACAATATTCAGGAAGGCGAGAACTCGGGTCTTGGATCGATCAATCACTCGATCTTTGAAGTCCGGGAAGTTCTTCCAGCCGGAACTGCCTGCATCGGCCACGGTGGTTACTCCGGAACGGAAAGTGAAGCCATCGGGATAAACGCTGTTGTCGCCATCGTACGCGCGGCGTCCAGTGCCGGCGTAGACATGGACGTGAATGTCGATGAGTCCCGGGGTGACCACCAGACCGGTGGCATCGATGACACGGCCGGCCTCATAGCTTGCAAGAGCGGGCGCGACAGCCACGATTTTGTGGTCGCGAATTGCCACATCGGCAATCCGGTGCAGATGGTTCTTTGGATCGATGACCTCCCCGCCACGCACGACCAGGTCGTAGTGTTGCTGGGCCAGAAGCGCTCCTGAAAAGCTAAGGCTCATAGCCAACCATGCGCAAGCCCGGACCGCCGCCCGGTCGGTTCGTCGGCATGAGCGGGCCAGAGTAAAGATGCATGAACGGAAAAATGCCATTGCCCCTCGCGCGATTGACAGCCTGCGGTGCGTGCGGTTCCTGGAACTTCGCCGCGACTGAGCTTCGATTCCATCCGCGACCTCACATGCTACTCCAACCGCGGCCCCCTGGGCGAACTTCGCTGTTACCTGATCCCTTGCGGACCCGGCACGACGAGTCGGACCGCGCGAACGAAGGCCCAGGCGATTCAATTCACGGTCAAAATAGAATATGATCCGCTTGCGGGGTCACGATAAGGCAACTGCCCTATCGGTCCATCGAGTCCGTGCGGTAGTCTCGACTTTCCGGAAGGAGCGCGGCAATGGCAAATCAAACGGGTCCATGGAATCGGCGGCAGTGGCTGGTCGGCAGCGGAATCGCCGCCGTAGCCGATCTCGGACTGGCGGGCACGACACAGGCTGCCCCGCTGGAGCTGACCTCGCGGCTGTATGAGTCATTGGGGGTCCGTCCTTTTATTAATGCGCGCGGTACCTTTACGATTCTGACCGGCTCGCAATCTCTGCCTGCGGTGAAGCAGGCCATGGTCGAAGCCTCGCGCCACTTCGTCCATCTCGACGAGCTGATGGATGCGGTCGGCGCCCGGATTGCCGAACTGACCAAAGCCGAGTGGGGCATTGTCACGGCCGGCTGCGCGGCCGCGATTACGCATGCCACGGCCGCCTGCATTGCCGGCACCGATCCGGAAAAAATGCAGCGCCTCTCGAACCTGGCCGGACTGAAGAACGAAGTGGTCATGCCGCGCTATGCCCGCAACGTCTATGACCACGCGGCGCGCATGACGGGTGCCCATATCGTGAACGTCGATACGGAGGAGCAGCTCACAGCGGCACTGGGGCCGCAGGCGGCAATGGTTCTCATCCTGAGCTGTCCGGCTGCCGAGAATGGACCGTTGAGCATCGAAAACGCCTGCCGCGTCGCGCGCGCCGCGAAGGTGCCCGTCCTGGTGGACGCCGCGGCGGAGGAACTAACCGTGCCCAACATCCACCTGGCGCATGGAGCGAACATGGTGGCCTATAGCGGCGGCAAGTGCTTGCGCGGGCCGCAGGCGGCCGGCCTTCTGCTGGGGCAAAAGGATCTGTTGCAGGCGGCCTGGCTCAACAGCGCGCCGCATCACGCCTTCGGCCGTTCGATGAAGGCAGGCAAGGAAGAGATCATCGGCATGCTGACGGCGCTGGAAGGTTGGTTCCACCGCGATCACGACGCCGAGTGGCGTGAGTGGAACTCCTGGCTGGCGGCCATCCGGGAACAGGTATGCCGCGTGCCGGGTGTGTCGGCGACCGTGATCCAGCCTGACGATCTCTCCAATCATGCTCCGCAACTGAAGCTCACCTGGGACAGCGCGAAAGTTGGAATCACCGGGACTGAAGCGCGAGCGGCGCTCGAAAACGGTACACCACGCATCATGCTGGCCGGGGGCACTGGCGACCGGCGCGGAAACACCGAAAGCTCGGTGCAGATCATGCCCTACATGCTCAATCCGGGCGAATACAAGATTGTGGCGCAGAGCTTGTACGCTGTACTCGCGCGTCCGCCTAAGGTTGACGTTCCGGCGGTTCCGTCGGGCGAGCCGGCGCGCGTGGCGGGCTCCTGGCAAGCCCGCCTCACCTTCTCTCTCGGTCAGGCCGAGCATCGGTTAACCTTCCAGCAGAGCGGCGGCAGGTTGAGTGGGCGTCATCGCTCCGAGATGCTGGAAGGAGATTTGCACGGCCGGGTGGACGGCGATCGGGTCGAGTTCCAGAGCGCGCACCCGTACGAGGGGACCGTGCTGGAATACGCCTTCAGCGGAACGGTCCAGGGCGAGTCGATGAACGGGATCGTGCAACTGGGTGAATATGGCAAGGCTCGTTGGGAGGCCCGGAGGGTGGCACAGTCTTAGCTCGCGTAGCCGGCGTCTGCCGCCTGGACGTTCTTACTGGGCTCAAACCGAGACTCGGGGGGCACTCCGGCCATTTCCCCATTGCTGTTCAGTGAGTTGCGAGAGTTCCAGCGCAATCCCCCTATTTTTCTCTTGCGTCCGGGTTTGCATCATCCTATACTAGATGGAAAATAGGCAGATGGTTATCCCGAACCACACTTCGTCCTTCCTTCCGGTTCGCCGGCCCCTGGCCGTTCCGCCCGCCTGTTGTATCTAGGCGCACCAGCGCATCTTCGCTGGCCCGCGCCCATCCCCCCCTTTTATTCCATTCCAGGCTGATCCGCCAGGCTTAGCCCGGAGGGTCTGTTTTCAGCATCTTGATATCAATTTTGATGAACAGGAGATTTCCCATGAGACACGTGTTGACTGCTATTCAAACCAAGAGCGGCGTGCTGCTCGCTCTCGTTTTCACCCTGGCCGGGATCGCGCCGGCGCAGAGTCTGAACTGGGAAGGGCAGACCGGCGTCTTCGTCACGCCTCTGGCCTACACCGCCGCCTCACCTGCGAACAACGTTGGCAAGCCGATTGTGGCCTACCACTTCCTGGACGCCGGTCCGGTGCTGGGCGATTTCCACACGGCGTCGGTCACCGAGGGCCTGTTCGGCCGGGTCGAACTGGGCTACACGCGCGTGTTCCATGGAGATGGGAGCACGCCGGCGCTCAGCCCGTTGTGGACGGGCGGGTTCAACATCGCGCACGGCAAAGTGAACGTGATTAAGGAAAACGCCGCCAAACAGAAGTGGCTGCCCGCAATATCGGCCGGCTTTGTGGAGCGGGTCGGAATCCAAAACGTCAGCGGCGTGCTGTTCGATAACAACAGCAGCGGCGCAACGGACAGCAAAAGCTACAACAGCGGCGATTACTATGTGGTCGGGACCAAGACGGTGACCCAGACCAAGAAGCTGCCGCTGGTCCTCAACCTGGGTTACAAGGCCACCAACGCTTCGGTGTACGGCCTGGCGGGCGTGGCGCCCAGCTATACCGGCCGGCTGTTCGGCGCGGCGGCGTTCGTCGTGAAAGGGCCGGCGAAAAGCACGCTCATCTTCGGCTCGGAGTTCTCGCAGCAGCCGCGCTCGATCCAGAACCTGACGGGCGCGGACATCCCCACGACGCTGACCTACGCGGCGCGCATCGTGCCGTTCGAGAAAACGAAGTTGAACGTCGATTTTGGCATCGCGCAGGCGGCGGGGGAGATTCTGCCGGGGGTCGACGTGAAAGTGCGGCACCAGTTCGCATTCGGCATTTCGTACGGCATCTGAAATTGGATATAGGGAGAAACGACAGACATGGCACACCAACCACGCAAACCCGGACTGGGCACGCTGGCGCTGCACGCCGGCAGACGCCCGACCCCACCACGACCGCGCGGGCCGTCCCGATTTACGCCACATCGAGCTACGTGTTTCACGACGCCGAGCATGCCGCGAATCTCTTCGTGTTGAAGGAATTCGGCAACATCTATTCGCGGCTGATGAACCCGACCACCGACGTGCTGGAAAAGCGCCTGGCGGCGCTGGATGGCGGCGTGGGCGGGTTGGCTTTCGCTTCCGGGCAGGCGGCCATCACGGCGGCTATTCTGACCATCACGCACTCGGGAAAAAACTTCATCTCGGCCACCAGCCTGTACGGCGGCACCTGGACGCCGTTCACGCAGACCCTCAAAAAACTGGGCGTTGAAGTGCGCTTCTTCGACGGGCGTCACGCCCGACTATATCCGCGTCTCAGTGGGAATCGAAAACATCGAGGACATCAAGGACGACCTCGACCAGGCGCTGCGCGCCTCGCAGGAGTAACGCAAGAACAACCTGAGCGCCCACTCGCCGGACACTGGAAAGGCCCGGCTGGTCAAGCTGAGGCGCGCTGCCGCGTCGGCGCGGCGCTGGCGGGCGAGGTCGTGGGCGTGGAAGAGGTCGACGATGGCGTGTGGCGGGTATGGTTCGGGCCGGCGCCGCTCGGATTGCTGGACGAGCGCCGGGGCTACAGCCAGGCGCACAACTGCTGGCGAACCAACCGGGACCGGCGAAGACGGAAAAGTGTAACCGATGTGGTTAGAAAAAAGTGTTACCTATGTGTCGGAGAGCACGAGAGGAGTTTGCGGTGTTCGGTCGGTCCCCCGCGCGACGAGTTTCGGTGTTTGGTCGGTCTCCCCCGCGCGAGGGGTTTGCGGAGAGTCCCCGGGTTTCGCGGGGGCGCAGAAGAAGCAGTGCGTGGAGAGAGGGTTGTGTGCGTGCAGGGCGGAGAGGTCCATCCCCGCTTTTCCGGCAGCAGCGGATCTTGCCATGACGGCCCTATTCGGAACGGTAGCGCCGCAGCCACTCCTCGCGTGTGCAGAGGCTGTCGCGATCGAGCGCGCGGTCCACCGCGAGCACGCCGTCGAGGTGATCCATTTCGTGCTGGATCAGTTCGGAGAGCGCGCCGAAAGCTTCCAATTCGCGCGCGGCGCCCGAGGGCGTTTGATAGCGCAGACGAAGGGCGCGCCGGCGTTCGAGCCGCACCAGCAGGTTGGGAAACGAGAAACAGTCGTCCCACAGGGTGAACGTGTCGGGGCCGAACCAGGTGATCTCGGGATTGATCAGCTCGTAACGCAATCCGCCTAACTGCAGGAAAATGATGCGCACGGCCTGGCCGATCTGAATGGCGCTGATGGCGCGGCCGAAGCCGTGGCCGCGGCGGAACTCGGCCAGCGTCTCCTCCAAATCCTGGAGGGTCGCGGCCGCATCCTCCGGCGGAACGGGTTTGGAAACCGCGCGCAGCAGCGTGTCGCCGAGTTGCAGGACGTGCCGGACCGCCATGGCGTCATAGTAGCAGCCGCGCGCGAGCGCGCCAAGAGCGAAACGGGTCCGGCGCCTGGGAAAGGCAACCGGACCCATTTGGCTCGCCGTAGTGAGGCCGACCTGCGACTGGCGTTGCCGGCGCGCGGGAAGCCGTATCCTCCGAAGGAAAACCCCGCCGCGGCGAGAGGCCGCTATGCGCTTACTTGTGCTTGTTGTTGTAAATGCGGCGGGATTCGACGTTCTGTTCTTTGTTGACCTGCTTCTTTTCCGCGGCCGTCAGCTTGCCGCCGTTGGCCGCGCGGTCGGTCCGCACCTGCTGGTTGATCTTCGATTCCTGGCCCTCCAGCTTGGCGGTCTGGCCGGCGTTCAACGAACCGCTTTTCACACCCTGGGCGATGCGGTCCTGCTGGTTCTCGCGGCGCTGGTCCACCTTGTTATTGCCATACACCGGATGCGCGCTGTTGGTGCGGTCGGTGTGGATCTCGGAGCTGGTTTTGTTGAGTTCCCCATTGACCTGCTTGTGTTCGGCCGGGGTGAGCTTGCCGCCGTTGAGGTAGCGGTCCCCGCTCACCTGCTGGTTGATGGCCTTCTCCTGTTTTTCGATCTTGGCCGTTTCGGCGGGCGTGAGCTGGTTCTGCTGAATGCCGTTGGCGATGCGGTCCTGCTGGTTCTCGCGCCGCTGGTCGACGGACTGGGCCGGCAGCGCCGCGACTCCCACGAACCCTGCCGCTGCCAGAACGATGATCATTCTCTTCATGGTCTTTTACTCCTTTGTCAGGTCCTGCGATCGGGAGCGCTCGCGCGCTGCCTACACCCACTTGAACGAGAGAATCCGGCTTTGGTTGAGGGCCGAAGCAATTCTTTTTGCGATCCCCCGAATTGGGCGCCGATTGTCCCGTGAATCCGCTACCAGCCGGACAGGGGTCGATGATGCGCAGCTCAGAGCAGAAGGTCTGAAAACGATACAGTCAAAGAGATGACACGCGAGCAACGGCCCACCGGAATTCTGCTGATCGACTGCGCCGACCGTAAAGGACTGGTAGCGGCGATCGCGAATTTCCTGTACTCGCACAATGCGAATATCCTGCACGCCGATCAGCACCAGGACCAGGAGCATGGATTGTTCCTGATGCGGGTGGAGTGGGATTTGGAAGGTTTCGACCTGGACGCCGGGAGCTTTCCGGGCGAGTTCGAGCCGGTGGCGCAGAAGTTCGGAATGCGCTGGCGGCTGGAGTATTCGGCGCGGCCGGCGCGGGTGGCGATCCTGGTGTCGCAGTACACGCATTGCCTGGCGGATCTGCTGCATCTGTGGCAGACCGGCGAGCTGGGGTGCACGATTCCGCTGGTGATCAGCAACCACGACGAAGGGCGGAAGCTGACCGAGTTCTACGGCATTCCCTTCCACCAGATCGCAGTGGAGGCGGAGCGGAAGGCGCAGGCGGAGCGAGAGCAACTGGAATTATTGGCGTTGCACGGAGTGGATCTGGTCGTTCTGGCGCGGTACATGCAGGTGCTGTCGGCGGAGTTCGTGAGCCGGTATCCGGGGCGGATTATCAATGTGCACCACTCGTTCCTGCCGGCGTTCCGCGGGGCGCGGCCGTACCAGGCGGCGTTCCAGCGGGGCGTGAAGCTGATCGGCGCGACGAGCCACTACGTGACCGAGGTTCTGGACGAGGGGCCGATCATTGAGCAGGACGTGACGCGGGTGTCGCACCGCGACCAACTGGGGGACCTGATGCAGAAGGGCAGGGAATTGGAGCGCGTGGTGCTGGCGCGGGCGGTGCGGTGGCACCTGGAGCACAGGATACTGCGCTACGCCAACAAGACCGTGGTATTCGACTGAGCGGCGGCGAGTTATCCAATGACGTTCTAACTAAGGTCATTAGTTGAAAGATAGGGAAGAGAAGCAGTGAAATACGCAAGCTTGGCTCTAGCTCTGGCAGCCTTCGGCACTATTGCCGCCGCGGCGTCACTGGGAGTAGGGATGGCGCAGGCTGCTGCCGCGGCCGGCACGCCGGAAGCACTGCCCGGCAAAGGAGCGGCGCAGCATCCGTTCCTCTATGCCGGAGAATGGGACACTCGCAAACCCCTGGAACAATCGATCTTCATCGTGCGTGACGGCAAAGTAGTCTGGCAGTACTCGATGCCGCTAAGAACCGAGACAAATCGCATTCAGGAATTTGACGACGCTACTTTACTCTCGAATGGAAATATCATCTTCTCGCGGATGTCCGGCGCGGGCGAAGTGAACCCGGACAAGAAGCTGGTGTGGGACTATCCGGCGCCTCCCGGAACTGAGGTGCACTCGATCCAATATGCCGGGAAGGACCGGGTTCTGATCATGCAGAACGGGAATCCGGCCAAGGCGCTGATCATCAATACGGCGAACGGGAAGATCGAAAAAGAGATACCGATCCCGACTACGGTCAGCGGTACGCACGGCCAGTTTCGACATATACGAATGACCGCGGCGGGGACGATTCTAGTGCCGCACATGGGCGAGGGTAAGGTCGTCGAGTACGACATGAACGGCCAGGTCGTGTGGAGCGTCGCGGCTAAGTCCCCGTGGCATGCGGTGCGCTTGAAGAACGGCAATACGCTGATCGCCGGAGACGCGAGCCGCTATGCGCGCGAGGTGAATCCGAAGGGCGAGACGGTATGGGAATTCACACAGGCAGATGTTGCCAACATCAAGCTATTCAACATTCAGACCGCGATGCGGCTGGCCAACGGCAATACCGTGATCTCCAACTGGTGCGCCGGAAACAAGAACACGGAAGAATGGGCGGCCACCG
>Ga0187875_10001752_pt1 | contig 16552 bp, 8 predicted proteins | sample June2016WEW_17_1_2_FD_132978 | JGI IMG/M metagenome (GOLD analysis project Ga0187875, IMG submission 132978) | Peatland microbial communities from SPRUCE experiment site at the Marcell Experimental Forest, Minnesota, USA - June2016WEW_17_10 | ecosystem: Environmental > Terrestrial > Soil >... | reverse complement strand
CCTTCTTCGACGAATCCGGCGGTGGCGTCACCTTTTCGGGAGGCGAGCCGCTGGCCCAGCCCCGGTTTCTGGAATCTGCTCTGGCAGCGTGCAAGACAGAAGGGATCCACACGGTCTTGGATACATGCGGTTATGCGCCCTCCGCCGTCTTGCGCCGCGTCCTGCCTTATGTGGACCTCTTTCTCTTCGACCTCAAATTGGTGGACGACACGCGTCATCAGCGCGTTGTGGGCGTCAGCAACTCTTCCATTCTCGAAAACCTCGCGATTCTTGCTTCCGAACGTGCCTCGGTCGTCGCCCGCATCCCTGTGATCCCCGGCATTAACGACGATGACCAGAACCTTGAACAGAGCTTCCAGTTTCTCGGGAAGATTGGTCTTCGCAAGGTTGACCTGCTCCCGTTTCATGCCACCGGCATCGAGAAGTATCACCGTTTGTCGCTCACCTGCCGCATGGGAGACCTGAATCCTCCCACGCCTGAAAAGATGCAAGAGATTGCGGCCCGTTTCTCCAGCCGCGGATTTGAAATTCGAATTGGGGGCTAATCCATGAACGAACGTGTTGCCCGTCTACGCCAGGAAAGTTTGCAACTGAAGCCCTGGCTCTCCATCGAGCGCGCCGCTCTGATCACGGAGTTTTACGAGCAGTGCACCGAGACCTCCGTCCCTCTCCGGCGCGCCCTGGCCTTTCAGTTCCTCATGCAGCGAAAGTCCGTCTTCATCGGTGAAGGCGAATTGATCGTTGGCGAGCGCGGCCCCGGCCCAAAGGCCACGCCTTCTTTCCCGGAGTTGTGCTGCCACAGCATGGAAGACCTCGACGTCCTGGATACGCGCGAGAAGATCTCCTATACCGTGAACGAAGAAGCGCGCCGGATTCAAAAGGACCGGGTCATACCGTTTTGGCGCGGCCGCTCTATGCGCGATCTCCTCTTCCGGGAAATGACCCCAGAATGGAAGGATGCCTATGAAGCGGGTATCTTCACCGAATTCATGGAGCAGCGCGCTCCCGGCCACACGGTTCTGGGAACGCTCCTCTACTCCAAAGGCCTGCTCGGCTTGAAAGCCGACGTCGAACACGCTCTCGAAGTGCTGGACTTCCGCAATGATCCCCGCGCCTATGAGAAGCAGCAGGAATTGAAGGCCATGGTCATCTGCGCCGACGCCGTGATTGACTATGCGCTGCGTCACGCTGCACTAGCGGATTCTCTCGCTGCCCGTCAGAAAAATGCGGATCGACAGGCGGAACTCAAAGCCATCGCCAGAATCTGCCGCCACGTGCCGGGCAACCCACCGCGAAATTTCTGGGAAGCCCTGCAGTCCTACTGGTTCGTTCACCTTGGCGTCGTCACCGAACTCAATACCTGGGATTCCTTCAATCCCGGCCGCCTGGATCAAAACCTTTTTCCCTTCTTCTCCCATGACCTCAACATCGGTTTGCTGACGAAGGAGCAGGCTCGCGAACTCCTGCAATGTTTCTGGATCAAGTTCAACAATCAGCCTGCACCTCCCAAGGTGGGCGTTACCGCAGCCGAGAGCGGGACGTACACGGATTTCGCCAACATCAATACTGGTGGCCTTAAACCCGACGGCTCGGACGGCGTCAACGATTTGACCTATCTCGTCCTGGAAGTAATCGACGAAATGCGCCTGCTACAGCCTTCCTCCAACCTTCAGCTTAGTAGGAAAAACCCCGATCGCTTTTTGAAACGCGGCTTGGAGATCGTGCGCAAGGGCTGGGGCCAGCCTTCCATCTTTAACGCCGACATGGTCGTGGAGGAACTGCTTCGCCAGGGCAAGTCGCTGGAGGACGCGCGCTGCGGCGGCATCTCCGGTTGCGTCGAAACAGGCGCTTTCGGCAAGGAAGCCTACATCCTCACCGGCTATTTCAATCTCCCGAAAGTCTTGGAGATTACCTTGAACAACGGCGTGGATCCGCGTACCGGCAAGAAAATTGGCGCGGAGACCGGAGATCCCCGCCACTTCCAGACTTACGATGAAGTGTTCGCCGCATTTCGCCAACAACTTCACCACTTCATCGAGATTAAAATCCGCGGCAACAACGTAATTGAGCGTCTCTATGCGGATTACATGCCCGCACCCTTTCTCTCCTTGTTCGTCGAGGACTGCATCGCAAAGGGCATGGACTACAACGACGGTGGCCCCCGCTACAACACCACTTACATCATGGGCGTTGCGCCCGGCACCTGCACCGATTCTCTTGCCGCCATAAAGTTCCACGTCTTCGACCGCCAAACCCTTACCATGGACGATCTGCTCCGCGCATTGCGCGATGATTTCCATAACGCCGAGGGATTGCGCCTGCGTTTATGGAACAAAACTCCCAAATACGGCAACGACAATGATTACGCTGACGACATCCTTAAGTCCGTCTTCGCCGCTTTCTATGACGAAATCAACGGCCGTCCGAATACAAAGGGCGGCTTCTATCGCGTGAACTATCTCTCAACCACATGCCATGTTTATTTCGGTTCTGTCACCGGCGCGACGCCCGATGGTAGAAAAGCCTGGGAATCGCATTCCGATGGCATCTCTCCAGCGCAAGGTGCGGACAGGCTCGGCCCCACCGCCGTGCTCCAGTCCGCTGCCAAGATGGATCATGCCCGAACGGGCGGCACCCTGCTCAATCAGAAGTTCACCCCCTCTCTCGTGCAGGGCCCGGATGGCATTGATCACCTTGCTCACCTGGTACGTGCCTATTTCAAACTCGGCGGTCACCACATTCAATTCAACGTGGTGGACGCGGCAACCCTCCGGGAAGCTCAGCAGCATCCCGAGCAGCATGGCGACCTGATTGTCAGGGTTGCTGGTTACAGCGATTATTTCTGCGACCTCACCAAGGCGCTTCAGGACGAAATCATCGCCCGCACCGAACAAACGGACTTCGCCCCGGCCCTTGTCGAGGTGTAATCAACCATCCGAAACTTGTTGGCCGCTACTCTCCCGGGAGGGAATCGCATGCATTCTATCCAGACGATTCAGCAAGAGCTTCAAAATCGCGGCATTGATGCCTGGTTGTTCTGCGATCATCACCATCGTGATCCCATCGCGTATCGCATCCTCGGTTTGCCGGAATCGCTGATGGTTACGCGGCGCTGGTTTTATTTCGTTCCGGCTCACGGCCTCCCCGTAAAGCTTGTTCATCGTATTGAAGCCTTTCATCTGGACTCACTGCCTGGAGAGAAACGCGAATACGCTGCCGGAGTCGAACTCTCCGCCAAACTCAAGGAACTGCTGGGTTCGGCAAGGAACGTCGCCATGCAGTTCTCTCCCAACAACCTCATCTTCACGATTTCCCTGGTGGATGCGGGTACGGTGGATCTTGTGCGTGGCATGGGCGTAAACGTTGTGACTTCCGCCGACTTGATCGCAAAACTCGAAGCGGTCTGGACGCCGCAGCAGATCGCCACACACTTTGCCGCGCGCGACTCCGTGGATCGCATCACCACGGCCGCCTTCCAGGAAATGGGCCGCAGGGTAAGCGCGGGAGGAACCACTGAATTCGAAATTCAGCAATGGCTCGTGGAAGCCTTCCGCAGAGATAATCTTGTCGCGGACGCTCCGCCGCTGGTCGCCGTCAACGCCAACAGCAGCAACCCGCATTATTCGCCCACGGCCGAACACAACTCGCCCATCCGCCGCGGCGATTTCGTTCTCCTCGACATTTGGGCCAAGAAGAATGTGCCGGACGCCGTTTATTACGACATCAGTTGGACCGGCTTCGCCGGAGCGCAGGCTCCTGAACGCGTACGCGAAATATTTGAAATCGTTCGCCGTTCGCGTGATGCCGGCATTCAGAAAGTTCAGCACACTCTCGCCGCTGGAAGGAAACTCGCCGGCTGGGAAGTAGATAAAGCCGCGCGCGATGTGCTTGCCGCCGCCGGATATGCACCCTACCTGAATAATCGCGTTGGCCACTCCATCGGCACGGAAGTTCACGGCAACGGCGCCCACATGGACAACTTCGAAGTGCACGACGAAAGGGAAGTGATTCCGAATACCTGCTTCTCCATCGAGCCGGGAATCTATCTCCCCGAGTTTGGCTTGCGCAGCGAAATCAACATGCTCACGCACGATGCTTCAGCCGAAGTGACTGGGATGATCCAACAGGAACTGGTCCTCTTCTGAAGCGTTCGCTCAATCGTTCAAAAAGTCGCAAGTCTTTGTGAACGGACCACCCGGTTCAAGAGGCGCCACTTAGCGTGTTAGACCCATCTGGTACGCAAGCACAATCTGCGTCACCAAATACTGATAATGCGCGTCAGTGTCCTGCAGTTCCGCGTCGGTCTCCTGCAATTCCGCCTGGCTGAACTCCACAATCGAGCTCAACCCCAGCTTGTAGCGTGCGCTTGCAAGCTCCAGCGCCAGCGCTGCTTGCTCCCTCAGTTGCTTCGTCACCGACAAGCGTTCGTACGCTTTTTGCGTATCCAGCCAGCTATTCCGCACGTCGCGCGCCACATTGTCCTGCAAATCCTGCAGCTTCTTGCGCCTCAATTCCGTTTCCAGGTCGGCGCTCTTGGCTCGTGCGTTAAACAAGAATCCGTTGAACACCGGGATGTTGATGTTCACACCCACCGCGCCATACCAGTTGGAGATATGGTCGTCGCGAACCGGCGCGGACCCCACCACGCCATTGGCGCTTACCGTCGGCCACCACAGGTCGTGTTCCGCTTTACCGAATTTGCTCGCTGCCGTCACATCGTTTTGCATTGCCCTCACTTCCGGCCGCTGATTCAAGGCTTCCTGAATCAAAGGAGCAGGATCCACCGCCGGAGCCGTGGCTTGTGACGCGGGCTCCGCAACCGCAAAATCCTGCCTGTCGGGAAACCCCAAAATGGCGGATAGCGTGGAGAGTGACGCCTCAGAATTGTTCTGCGTTTCCAGCAGAAGCAGTTTTGCACGTGCCAGGTCCACTTTGCTGAAACTCAGGTCAATGTCCGATCGCAACTTGGCATCCGTCAACGCCTGAATCTGATCCACAAGATTCTGCCGGGCCTTGACCGTCTCCTCCGCGACCAGAAGCAGCGCTTTCGTTTCCAGTACGTTGTAAAACGCTTCGTCCACGGCCAGGACGATTTGTTGCTGCGTGGCGATGGCGTTCTCGTCCTGCGCTTTGGCGGCAAAAACTGAACTCGAGACCAGGTTTTGCGTTCTACCGAAATCCGTAATCAATTGGCTCACCGAAGCCCCGGCCGCTGCTCTCGGATAGACGGTCGGATTTGTCAGGTATCCTGCGGAAATCCGGGTGCCCGGATCGGAGTCCACGGCAGTCACACTTAGATTCGCTTGCGGCAGCATCGCCGATCGCGCTTCCCGTACGAACTCTCTCGCTTCCAGAGCCTGCAGTTTTCCCACCGTGATTTGTGGATTGCTTTTGATAGCAGTCGTTTCTGCTTCTTGTAAGGTCAATGGCCGGCCGCTGCCGGGACTTGCCGTCGACGCTGACCCCATGGGTGGAGTCGCCGGAGATGCGGGTGCTTGCTGCGCGGTTGCGCGCGGTGCCATTGCCAGTGCCCCCATCAGCGCCAGGGTCATCACTATCATCCACCTCACGAGGCCACCTCCATATCCGTTGCCGGCTTTCTTCCATGAATCACCAGGTACACCGCAGGCACTAAAAACACCGTCACGACCACGGATACTCCCAGTCCGCCGATCACCGCGCGCGCCAACGGCGCATACTGTTCGCTGCCTTCTTCAATCCCCAGGGCCATCGGCAGCAATCCCAACAACGTCGCCAGCGAAGTCATCAGAATCGGTCGCAACCGCACCTTACACGCTTCCACTACAGCCTCCTTCAATCCCAATCCACGCTCGTGCAGTATCCCCGAGAACTCCACAATCAAGATGCTGTTGGATACCACGATCCCTGTCATCATGATCACGCCCATTAGCGACATGATGTTCAAAGTCGTGTGCGTCATCCAGAGGAACACGACCACTCCAGCAAGCCCCGGTGGTATGGCGGTCAAAATAATAAACGGGTCAATGAATGACCGAAACTGCGCCATCAGGATCAGATACACCAGGATGATGGAAAGGATCAGCCCGACTCCAAAGCGGAAGAACGACTCATGCATGCCTACCACCGCGCCTTGCACGCGCACGAGCGCGTTTTTCGGCAGCTTCAGTTCTTTCAATACTTGATTTACCTCCGAACTCACTCCACTCAGGTCCTCACTGTTGGGCATCACGTAGACGTCGATTACGCGGCGAATCTGGTAATGGTCCGCCTCGGTCGGTGTGTTGATCGGCTCTATTTTGGCAACCGATTGCAGCGGCGTATACGACGCGGAAGTGGCGGCGCGCAGCGGGATGTTGCGAAAATCCGACATGGTCATCGAGCCGATTTTTTCGTTGAAATACTGCACCGTCAGCATGTAGTTGTTTCCACTTTTCGGATCGATCCAGTAGCTGGGGGCGATCATGCCGTCGGAAGTCAGCGCCGTGATCACGTTGTCCACCACGTTTTTCGGGCTCAATCCGAGCAAGCTGGCTTGCTTGCGGTCGATATTCAATTCCAGCCCGGGATAATCGATATCCTGGGGAATCAGCACGTCGCTCACCCGCTTCGACCCTTTCAGCTGCAGGGCTATTCCCCTCGCGATTCCATACCCCTCGTCCAGATCGTTATCGCTCACCTGAATGTCCAGCGGTGCCGGCAAACCCTGATTTACCACCGAATCCACCAGCCCGCCGGCCTGAAAATACGTGCTTAATTGCGGCAAGTCGCTGGCCAGCCTTCTCCGCACACGTTCCATGTACTCGTAAGACCCCACCTTGTGGTCTTCCGTTAGGTTCACCTGCACAAACGCCGTGTGCATGGCGGAGTTCGTCGTGTAGATCGCTGAAAGATCCGGCGTGATCCCGATGTTGGAAACAATCATCTGCAGTTCGTTCTTCGGTATTACCGAGCGGATGTCTTCCTCCACCCGCGCGATGAATTTGTCGGTAACTTCCAGGCGCGTCCCCGAAGGCGCCTTCACATTGATCACGAATTGCCCGGGATCGGTTCGCGGAAAATACGCTCGCCCCACGAACGGGAAGATTCCCCCGATCAGCAGCACTATGCCTCCTAGAATGTACAGAGCCGTCCGGCCGGGTCTTCGCAGGGTTCGAGTCACCTGCTTCTCGTAGAAACTCAGCATTCGCTGGAATAGTTCGTTGAATTTGCGAACTACTGTCGCCAGCGTCCCCTTCCGTTTTTCGTGGCTCTCTTCTCCATGCGTGTCCAGACGGATGAAACGCGCGCAATACAGCGGCACCACGGTCATCGCAAAAATGTACGAGGCGAAGATGGAGAGCACCACGCCGAGAGCCAGGTCTGTGAACAGATACTTGCTTACCCCATAGAAAAAGGTTACCGGAAAAAAGACAATCGACGTGGTGGAGGTGGCCGCCAGCACCGCCAGCGCTACTTCCATTCCTCCCTTTTCCGCGGCCTCCCGCGGCGCTACTCCCTGTTCCATGAAGCGGAAGATGTTCTCAAGTACAACCACGGAGTCGTCAATCAAGCGCGAAAAGGCCAGTGCCAGCCCACCCAGCAGCATCGTGTTGATCGAACCGCCCAATCCATTCATCACCAGAAGGCAGGTGAGCGCCGACAGCGGAATCGACAACAGCACCGCAAAGGTCGCCCGCGGGCTTCCCAAAAACAACAGAATCATCAGCCCGGTCAACGCCAAACCGATTCCGCCCTCTTTCAACAGGTTCTTCAGCGCCGTTTTCACAAAGATGGACTGGTCAAACACCACGGCAGTCCTTAACGAATCCGGAACGTCCACCAGATCTTTTGTAGCTGCTTTAATCCCGTTTACGATGGCAATCGTGTTGCTCTCCCCGCCCTGCTTCAGAATCGGAATGTATACGGATTTTTGTCCGTCAATCCTCACGATGTTGGTCTGAATGGCCCCGGCGTCCTCCGCCTTGCCCACATCGGCAACCAACACCGACCCCAACCCAACGCTCTTCAGCGGTATTTGGTTGATCTCCTCGGCCTTGGGCACTTGGCTGTTCGCGTAAATGTTGTAGTCCCGATTTCCGATGCGCACGTCTCCAGCCGGCAAAATCAAATTCGAGTTATTGATGGCATTTACCACATCCATCAAACTCAGTTGGTGCGCTTCCAGCTTCATCGGATCCACGAACACCTGGATTTGCCGGTACGTTCCGCCAAAGGGTTGCGGCACCGAAGCTCCCGGCACATTCGCCACCTGATTTCTCACCTGGAACTGTGCCAGATCCTTCAGTTGTGTTTCGCTCAGTCCTTCACCCTTCAGCGTGAGCAGGCACACGGGCAAACTGGAGGCATCGAACTTCAATACCACTGGCGGCAAGGTTCCGGGCGGAAGCCTGCGCAAGTCCGCCATGGCCAGATTGGCGATGTTACTCAACGCCGCGTTCGAATCCGTTCCAGGCTGAAAATAGATCTTGATCAGGCTGACACCCGTTAACGAGCGCGATTCGATGTGGTCGATGTTGCTTCCCAGCGTGAAGAACCGCTCAAACGTATTGGTGATGTCCGCTTCAATCTGTTGCGGCGGCATGCCCGCGTAGAATGTAGCGACGACGACAACAGGAATATTAATCTCCGGAAACAGGTCCACGGGCATACGCACCACGGTCGTCACGCCCACCACCGCAACCACCAGGCAGACCATGATGATGAAGTAGGGATAGGCCAGGGCAAACTTTGGCATTAGTTACCTCCCTCGGCGCTAGGCCCGCCGGTAGGAATCTCTCTGTGCTGCATCTTCGTCACAACGCCACCCCCGTAGCTCGTTCTTTCTCGTGAATCACCAGGTACACCGCTGGCACCAGAAACACCGTCAGCACCACTGAAGCGCCAAGTCCCCCGATCATCGCGCGCGCCAGCGGTGCATATTGTTCGCTGCCCGCCTCTATCCCCAGCGCCATCGGCAACAGCGCCAGCAGCGTTGCCAGTGAGGTCATCAGTATCGGCCGCAACCGCACTTTGCACGCTTCGACGACCGCTTGTTTCAATTCCATTCCGCGCTGGTGCAATATCCCCGAAAACTCGACGATCAGGATGCTGTTGGACACCACAATCCCCGTCATCATGATCACGCCCATCAGCGACATGATGTTCAGCGTCGTATGCGTCATCCACAAGAACACCAACGCGCCCGCAAGCCCGGGTGGGATCGCCGTCAGAATAATGAAGGGATCGATGAACGACCGGAATTGCGCCATCAGAACCAGGTACACCAAAATGACGGAAAGGAGCAGGCCAACTCCGAAGCGAGCGAACGATTGGTTCATGCCCACGACCGCTCCCTGCACGCGCACTCGCGCGTTCTTGGGCAACGTCAACCTCTTCAGCATTTGTTCAACTTCGCTGTTTACCCCGCTCAGGTCCTCGCTTTTCGGCATCACAAAAACATCGGTCACCCGGCGGATCTGGTAGTGGTCCACTTCCGTGGGCGTGTTGATCGGTTCGATCCTGGCCACCGATTGCAGCGGCGTATACGCCCCGGAATTGGCCGCCCGCAGCGGAATGTTGCGGAAGTCTGACATGCTCATCGTGCCTAACTTTTCGTTGAAATATTGCACCGTCAGCATGTAGTTGTTCCCGCTCTTCGGATCGATCCAGTAGCTGGGAGCGATCATGCCGTCGGAAGTCAGTGCCGTGATCACGTTATCCACCACATCCTTCGGCGTCAGTCCAAGCAGGCTGGCTTGTTCGCGGTCGATATCCAACTCCAATCCCGGATAGTCGATATCTTGCGGAATCAGTACATCGCTCACACGCTTGGAGCCTTTCAATTGCAGCGCGAGGTTTCGCGCAATTCCGTATCCCTCGGCCATCTCGTTATCGCTTACCTGAATATCCAATGGAGCAGGCAGCCCCTGATTGACGACCGAATCCACAAGCCCGCCTGCTTGCAGGTATGTGCTTAATTGCGGCAGATCGTCTGCCAGTTTTCGCCGCACTCGCTCCATGTACTCATAGCTCCCGACGCGGTGTCCCTCCTTCAGGTTCACCTGCACAAACGCGGTGTGCATCGCGGAATTGCTCGTATAAATCGCGGAAATGTCGGGGGTGATGCCGATGTTGGATACAATCATCTGCAGTTCATTCTTCGGTATCACCGAGCGAATATCCGCCTCCACCCGCGCGATGTATTTGTCGGTTACTTCCAGCCGTGTCCCGGTTGGCGCCTTGATGTTGATCACGAACTGCCCCGGATCGGTCCGCGGAAAATAGGCACGGCCTGCAAACGGGAAAACCAACGCTACGGCCAGCACGATGCCGCCCAGAATGTACGCCGCCGTTCGTCCGGGTTTTTCGAGGGAGCGCGTCACATGCTTCTCGTAATAGGCCAGCAGCTTTTGGAATATCCCGTTGAATTGCTGAACTACTTTCGAGAGGACTCCTCTTGATTTCTTTTGGCCCTCTTCGTGGTGTGCATCAAGCCGGATGAACTGCGCGCAATACAATGGCACCACCGTCAGCGCAAAGATGTATGAGGCAAAGATCGATAGCACTACCCCCAGCGCCAGGTCCGTAAACAGGTATCGGCTTACTCCGTAAAATAGCGTCACTGGGAAGAACACAATCGACGTCGTGCAGGTCGCTGCCAGCACCGCAAGCGCGATCTCCGTCCCGCCTCGCTCCGCCGCCTCCCGCGGGGTCGCTCCCTGCTCCATGAACCGGAAAATGTTCTCCAGCACCACCACCGAATTGTCAATCAACCGCGAAAAGGCCAGCGCCAAGCCACCCAGCAGCATGGTATTGATCGACCCGCCCATCCCGTTGACCACCAGAAAACAGGCCAGCGCCGAAAGAGGAATCGAGAGCAGCACGGCAAACGTCGCTCGCGGGCTTCCCAGGAACAGCAAGATCATCACTCCTGTCAGAACCAGCCCGATGCTGCCTTCCTTCAACAGATTCTTAAGCGCCGTCTTCACGAAAATGGACTGGTCAAACACCACCGCTGTTTTCAAAACGTCGGGAACATCCACAAGATGCTTCGTGGCTGCCCGCACGCCATTCACAATCGCTATGGTGTTGCTGCCTCCCCCCTGTTTCAGGACCGGGATGTACACGGATTTTTGGCCGTCGATTCGCACAATGTTGGTCTGGATCGCGCCGGAATCCTCTGCTTTGCCCACGTCAGCTACAAGCACGGTGCCGAGACCCACGGTCTTCAGGGGAATCTGATTGGCGTCAACCGGTTCCGGCACCTGGCTATTTGCGTAGATGTTGTAATCCCGATTCCCGATTCGCACATCGCCCGCTGGTAGAATCAAGTTTGAGTCGTTAACGGCATTCACCACATCCATCAGGCTCAGCTGATACGCCTCCAGCTTCACCGGGTCCACGTACACCTGGATCTGCCGGTAGGTGCCTCCAAACGGCTGCGGCACCGAGGCGCCTTTTACATTGGCCACCTGATTCCGCACTTGAAACTGCGCCAGGTCCTTCAGTTGTGTTTCGTTCAGCCCTTCTCCCTTTAAGGTGATCAGACAAACGGGCAGGCTCGAAGCGTCAAACTTCAACACTACCGGAGGCAGCGTCCCGGGCGGCAATCGTCGCAGGTCCGCCATCGCCAGGTTCGCGATGTTGCTCAGTGCTGCGTTCGCATTCGTTCCCGGCTTGAAATAGACCTTGATCAGGCTCACACCCGTTAACGAGCGCGATTCGATGTGGTCGATGTTGCTTCCCAGCGTGAAAAACCGCTCGAAGGTGTTCGTAATGTCTGCTTCGATTTGCTGCGGTGGCATCCCAGAATAAAAAGTCGCTACTACTACCACCGGAATGTTGATCTGCGGGAACAAATCCACGGGCATGCGTACCACTGTCGCTACGCCTACGACGGCCACCACCAGGCACAGCATGATGATGAAATAGGGATACGCGAGGGCAAACTTTGGCATTACTTGGCTCCTGCCGCCCCTGGTTGCCCGACTTCAATTTCCTTGGGAGTCACCTTCATGCCCGCGCGGAATTCGTTGCGGCTCCCGACCACCACGCGCTCGCCTTCGCTGAGCCCGGAAAGCACCTCGATCCGTGTGCTCCCCTGCAGTCCAAGGTGCACTTTGCGCTCCTCCAGCACGTTTTGCGCGTTGACCACCAGCACTGTGCCCTCGGGGCCGGTCATTTCCACAGCTTCCAGAGGCACCGTCAGCATTTGCTTCTTTTCCGCTTGCGTGAGTGTTGCCTCTACGTACATCCCCGGTAGCAACTTTCCGTCAGTATTCTGAAAATCAATTTCCGTATGCATCGTCCTCGTTTGTTCGTCCAATGCGTCCGCAAAACGCGCCACCTTCCCAACGTAATCCTGATTCAAAGCTTGCACGTGCACCTTAATCGGATCTCCCAGCCGGATTCCGCCGGCAATGGATTCGGGAATCGGCAGCACCAGCCGCAACACCGAGATCTGTGCCAACCGCACCACTGGTTCCGATTGCGTGCTCGATGACGTCCCGGCCGCTATCAGTGAACCTGTATCTGCATACCGTGTCGTCACCACCCCTGCGAACGGCGCCGTAATCCTTGTGTAATCGGACAAGGCGGTGTATTGCGTTTGAGTTGCCTGCGCCACTTCCAGTGCTTGTTGTGCCGCGTCCAGTGCCGCTTGCGCACTCGCTACCTGCGCCTCCCCCCCGAGATCCTTCGCCTGAGCGTCATCAACATCCTGCTGCGCCACCAGCCCCGGTCTTTGCTGCGCCGCCTGGCTCAGACGGTCGTACATGGCGTGCGCCGCGGCGTACGAGGACCTGGCCCGTGTTAAATCACCTTGTGCGCGGCGAATCTCCTCTCTCGAACGCCGCACCGCGGCATCCGCCCCGGCCAACTGTGCCGCCAGTTCGGGTACTTCCAAAATCGCCAGCGTTTGTCCTGCCTTTACATGCGACCCGACGTCGACATAGATCGTTTTGATGTAGCCGGCCACCTTCGCATGGAGATCCACGTCTTGAAATGGTTTGAATGCGCCGGCCAGCGTCAGTGGGGTGCCCAGCCTGCCTTCTTCCACGCGAACGACGGCAGCCGCCGGTCCGGCAGCCGCTTCTTCACCACGGCTGTGATCGTCCGCCTCGGTTCGTGAATGGCCAATCCACCACCATCCCGCGGCGAGAGCTAGAATCAAGACCACCCCTGCAATAATTTGTATTTTTCGCGTCATTCCTGTTCCTTGATGTTCCGAGGAGCCGGCAAATCGTTCGGCTCTTCTTCATCCAGAGAAATTGAGACCCGCCTGAACCTAATGCGCTTTCAGCAACGTAGTGAACTGTGATCTTGGGGAATGGCCGCGAGGAACTACGCCGTCGGCGGCGGACGGAACCACAAGTTCGAGGAAAAATCGGGGGTGTTAACGACGTCTCGCCTCAGACCGCTGAGCAGGTGAGACTCGCGGCCATCCAGGGCCGCCAGCATATCACTGCAGCGTTCTTCCGGCAGGGTGTCAGCAGCAAATTCGCTTGAAACTGGCGAAAAATGCTGCATCTCGGCTGCCCCCACCGTGGCGCGGTTCCGCGCTTGGTGCTGTACGGATAGCCCGCCGGGGGAACGAAGGAGCGCGAGAAATGGGTTATAAAGAAGGAACCCTACGATGAGGACGCAAACGAGCGCGGGAAGGCGAGACCTCCGCAGATGTAATTCAGTGGACGTTCGTCTAGCTCTCATCAAAGTCACCAAGTCAGATTAGTAAGAATCGAGCGAAGGGTCAAGGGATGCCTCCCTGGCCATTTCAAGGGGGAAAACAAGAGGAATTTGTTGAATTCGGCATTTTTCGCGGGGTGCACATCCGTCCAGGACGGGTGAATGCGCACTTTGCTGTTAAGGAAGTGCCGCTGGCGAAACAGATCGCGCTCCGACAATTTTGAAAGCATCTCACGGTCCAGGCTTATCGTGTTACTATCACCGCGAACCCATGAAAACTCCACGCAACATTCCAGTTTTCTTTCTTACGCTACTCTGTTGTGCACCACTTGTCGCGCAAACAACGCAGTCCCAGCCTCCCCCAAGCGGCCCCGCCATCGTCCTCCACGCCGCGCGCCTGCTCGACGTTGAAACTGGCCACATCACCGCGCCCGGCGAAATTCTCATCTATGGCGACTCCATTGCCGAAGTCGGCGCGAAAGTCACACATCCTTCCGGCGCGGAATTCCTTGACCTCGGGGACACCACTCTTCTTCCCGGCTTGATTGATGCGCACGTCCACCTCTTCCTTCATCCCGGCGCGGAAGATCTTCAAACCGTTCAGGAATCCGTCCCTCAGCGCACCATCATAGCCACGCTCGCCGCTCGCGACGACCTCATGGCAGGATTCACTGCCGAGCGCGACATGGGCACGGAAGGCGCGGGTTCCGCGGACTCCGCCGTTCGCGACGCTATCAATCTGGGACAGATTCCGGGCCCGCGCCTCCGCATCTGCGGCAATGCGGTCAACATTCTCGGCGGCCACGAAGACGCCATCGGCTACAACCCTGAGCAGCACGTCCTTCCCAACGCTACGTACGCCAACAATGCTGCCGAACTTGTCACCGTCATCCGCGAGCAATTCAAGGAAGGCGCGGACTTCATCAAGATTTACGAAACTGGCGTGGACACACTCGTGAACGGCCGCCTTTCCACTCCTTTCCAGTACACCGAGGAAGAACTCGCCGCCGCCGTGCGCGAGGCGGCACGCACCGGCAAACGCGTCGCGGTCCACGCCACCGGTGAACCCGGAACACTATATGCTGCGCGTGCCGGCGTCGAATCCGTTGACCACTCCTATCAATTGAGCGATGAAACCATGCGCATCATGCACGAAAAGCAAATCTTCGCCGTCCCCACGTTTGCCGTCTCCGAATATTTCGCGGAGCACGCCGCCACACCCGCAGCCGCCAAACGCGAAAACGATCTGCTCGACCTGCACGCCCGCGAATTCAAACGGCAACTCGCTGCCGGCGTTCCCATCTCCATGGGCTCTGACGTCGGACCGTTTCCGCATGGCACGCAAGCCCGTGAATTTGTTTTGATGGTGAAATTCGGAATGTCGCCGCTGGCGGCCATCCAGGCTGGCACCGTCAACGGCGCAAAACTATTGGGCTGGCGGGATAAAATTGGAGTTCTCAAGCCTGGCTACGCCGCGGACGTCGTCGCTGTCCCTGGCAATCCTCTCGAAAACATCACCGCCCTGCAAAAAGTCTCTTTTGTAATGAAGGACGGCGTGATCTTCCGCAAGTAATCCGCCACCTCGTTTTACGCGACGCACATTCGTGGCGGGGTTACTTCTCACTCCTCACTTCTTACTTCACTCCCCGATACTGCTCCTCACTGACCTGTTCCATCCAGTCCACTACCTTGCCGTTGAGTTTTTCCTGGATCGCGATATGCGTCATCGCCGTGGACGGGGCGGCACCATGCCAGTGCTTTTCCCCGGGCGAGAACCAAACCACATCACCGGGTCGAATCTCTTCGATCGGTCCCCCTTCACGCTGCGTCCGGCCGCACCCGGCCGTGACGATCAGCGTCTGACCGAGCGGATGCGTGTGCCATGCCGTCCGCGCTCCCGGCTCGAAAGCTACGCTGGCACCTTGCACAAGTGCCGGATCAGGTGCCTGAAAAAGCGGATCGATCCGGACCGTGCCAGTGAACCACTCCGCCGGTCCTTTTACAGAAGGTTGTGAGCCACTTTTCTTGATCTCCATATCTTCTTTCCCTCACTCCGTTCTATGTGTTCGAAGATCGTCCCAGCTTCCTGCCCATCAGCCCCGAACCTAAAATGCCAATTCGCATGCTGTTTCTTCCTCTGGCCAGAAACCGGTTTACTCAGATTTGAGAGAAGCCATATCAATGGAGAAACGGTATTTCACGTCGGACTTGACCAGTCTCTCGTACGCTTCGTTAACCTTTTGTATGGGGATGACTTCGACGTCGGCGGTAATGTTGTGTCGTCCGCAGAAATCGAGCATCTCCTGCGTTTCGGGGATCCCGCCGATGGGAGAGCCGGAGAGGCTTCGGCGTCCCATGATGAGGCTGAAGGCCGAAACCGCAAGGGGATTCGTGGGCGCGCCGACCAGGGTGATGTTGCCATCGCGGCGCAAGAGATTGATGTACGCATTGATGTCGTGGTCAGCAGCCACGGCGTCGAGAATGAAATCGAAGCTGCCGGCGTGCTTTTGCATCTCGTCGGCATTGCGTGAGATGACCACCTGATCCGCGCCGAGGCGGAGTGCGGCTTCCTTTTTGTTGGGTGAAGTCGTGAACACAACCACGTGGGCTCCGAGCGCATGCGCGATCTTCACGGCCATGTGGCCCAGTCCGCCAAGGCCGACCACACCAACTTTTTTGCCCTTGGTAACCGCCCAGTGGCGCATCGGCGAATACGGCGTGATTCCGGCGCAAAATAACGGCGCGGCCCCAGCGAGGCTCAAATTGGAAGGGACACGCAGAACGAACCTCTGGTTGACGACTATGCTGTCCGAGTAGCCGCCGTAGGTGACGCCTCCCAGATGCGTATCGGGAAAGTTGTAGGTGAAAGTCGGATTCGGGCAGAACTGCTCGAGGCCCGCCTTGCACT
>Ga0187875_10001745_pt1 | contig 16620 bp, 17 predicted proteins | sample June2016WEW_17_1_2_FD_132978 | JGI IMG/M metagenome (GOLD analysis project Ga0187875, IMG submission 132978) | Peatland microbial communities from SPRUCE experiment site at the Marcell Experimental Forest, Minnesota, USA - June2016WEW_17_10 | ecosystem: Environmental > Terrestrial > Soil >... | reverse complement strand
TTTGTGGCGACCATGGAGCCGCTGGTCCATGATCCGGCGATCCAGAATGCCCTGACCGGCAAGATCACGGCCGAGATCACCACCAAGCTCAACGTGACAGGTTACGCCGGTCAAGCCGAGGCCGCGCTGTCGAGCCGCGGACTTCCCAGGGTCAGTGCGCTGCTTAAGTCGGTGGCCCCCTCGATCGCCAGCGGGGTCGCCGGATCCATTCACGGCGAGGTCCACAAGATCGTGACGGGCCCGCGGTTCGCCCGGGCCTGGGTCCAGGCCAATACCCTTGTCCACCAGGAACTGGTGAAGGCGCTCTCGGGCCAGGGCAGCAGCTCAGTCAGCGTCAAGAACGGCCAGGTCGTCCTGAGCCTGGGCCCGTTCATCGACATCGTCAAGCAGGACCTGGTCAAGCGCGGCTTCGGCCTCGTCAGCAAGATCCCGGCGGTCAACCCGACGCTGACCCTGTTCTCGGCCAAGTACCTGGTGAAGGCACAGGCGGGCTACCGGCTGATCAACGACCTAAAGATCGTGCTGCCGATACTTACACTGCTGCTGATGGCCCTCGGCGTGTACCTCGCCCGCGGCCGCCGCCGCGCGCTGATCGGTGCTGGCCTGGGCCTCGCGGCGTCGATGCTGGTGCTCGCCGCCGGCCTGGTCATCTTCCGCGGCATCTACCTGGACAGCGTGCCCAGTAGCAAGCTGCCCGCCGACGCCGCGGCCGCGTTGTTCGACACGCTGGTCCGGTTCATCAAGGAAGGTCTGCGCACGGTCCTGGTGCTGGGCTTGGTCGTCGCGGCCGGCGGGTTCCTGATAGGACCGTCGGTGGCTGCGGTCCGGGTCCGGGGGGCTTTCGCGCACGGACTGGGCTGGATCCGCCACGGTGGCGAACGTCATGGCCTGCGTACCGGCCCGGTGGGTACCTGGACCTACGCGCACCGCAAACTCTTGCGAATCTCCGCCGTGGCTCTGGCCGCGCTGGTCTTCGTGTTCTGGGGCCAGCCCACCGCCGCCGTCGTCATTGTGATCGCGGTCATCCTGCTGGTGGTTCTCGGGCTGATCGAGCTTATCGGCACCCGGTCGTCAGCCCAGCCAGGGGTGCCGAGTCCCCCATGATTCAGGAGAATGGGTCCCCGACGGGATCTGGCTCGGACCGACTGGCTGTGGCCCACCATGCCGCTTCGGCAGAGGGTCAGCCGGGGCCGGGTTCCGGTTCCGGAGCCCGGACCGATAGGATCGCGGCTGGTGCGATGAGGTCGCGCCATGGCATTCGATAAGGGACTTGAACTGATGGCAACAGGCACAGTGAAGTGGTTCAACGCCGATAAGGGCTTTGGTTTCATCGCCCCCGATGACGGGACGGCGGACGTGTTCGTCCACTTCTCCGCGATCGCGAGCACCGGCTACCGGTCGCTGGATGAGAACCAGAAGGTCGAATTCGAAACGACCCAGGGACAAAAAGGACCGCAGGCGGAGAACGTCCGTCCTCTCTGACGTGTGACACCCGCGTCCTCCTGCGACGCGCTGGTCAACACTTGGACGTCGGTTAACTCCGAGTACGCAACAGTTGGTCGGCTTCGACTGCTCACACGGGTTTAGGTCGCCGCCTGGAGGTGCTCGGGCGCACGCCGAGGTCGCAGGTGTGTTTGGCGTACCCAGAAAAGTACGGCAACAGCGCCTCTCGAGTGATACACGGTGATCACTGGGCCATGACGGCGAAGCCGTATTCCAGCGAGCGGTCCAGGGCGTCCTGGAGGTTCAGAACCCAGGCCGACGCCTGCTGGAAGGTCGGCAGTGGGCCGAGGTACTGCCGGACCTCCGGTAACGCCTGGCTCATATCCTGAGCCTCAAGTTCCGGGGAAGTGCGGCAGGTGGCGGTGGCCAGGCACGGGCATAAGGTCCCCCGCCTGGCTGGCCATTGGCACTAGCCCGCGTCCCTGGCCTGGCGCATGCTCGGAGGGACGCGCCTTCGAGACGGAGGTCACGACCGTGGCCTGAATAGGAGGTCGGCCTTGCTGGGACTGGACAAGGTGGCCATCGTGCCCGTGGCACCCGGTAACGGCAGCGAACTGCCGACGCGCCAGCGAGGCGGCGAAGGGCCCGGTCACAGCGGTGGCGGGGGCCTGAGCAGCTATGCGTGAAGAACGCAAGACCCTGACCCGTTACACCATCGAGTCCGAACACCGCCATCCCGGTTCGACAGGTGACTTCTCCGGACTTCTCAATGCGGTCGCGACGGCCGTCAAGATCATCGGCAACCAGGTCAGCCGCGGCGCGCTGGCCGGCACGCTGGGCAGCGAAGGCGTGCAGAACGTTCAGGGCGAGGTGCAGAAAAAGCTGGACCTCATCAGCAACGACGTGATGATCGGTGAGACGGAATGGACCGGGCACCTGGCCGCGATGGCGTCAGAGGAGATGGAAGACATCTGCCCTGTCGTGCCAGCCGGACGGCGCGGGAAGTACCTGCTGGTGTTCGACCCGCTGGACGGCTCGAGCAACATTGACGCCAACATCTCGGTGGGCACGATCTTCTCGATCCTGCGCAGCCCCGACCCGGGAGCAGAGCCGCGGGCCGGGCACTTCCTGCAGCCGGGCGCCGCTCAGGTGTGTGCGGGCTTCGCCTTGTACGGGCCGTCCACCATGCTGATCCTCACCACCGGCGACGGCGTCGACGGATTCACGCTTGATCGCGACATCGGGGCGTTCGTGCTCACTCATCCTCAGCTGCGCATCCCCGAGGACTGCGGAGAGTTCGCGATCAACGCCTCCAACGAGCGCTTCTGGGAACCGCCGGTGCGCCGCTACATCTCCGAATGCCTGGCGGGCAGCACCGGACGGCGGGGCCGGGACTTCAACATGCGCTGGATCGCCTCCCTGGTGGCGGAGACCTACCGCATCCTTACCCGCGGCGGTGTCTTCCTGTACCCCAGGGACAGCAAGGAACCAGCGCAGCCAGGGCGGCTGCGGCTCCTCTATGAGTGCAATCCGATCTCCTTCATCGTCGAGCAGGCCGGCGGCCTCGCCAGCACAGGACGCGAGCGGGTCATGGACTTCCAGCCCGAGAGCTTGCACCAGCGCGTGCCGCTGATATTTGGATCAAAGAACGAGGTCGAGCGGATCGAGCGCTATCACGGCGACCAGGCCAGCGGACGGGGGTCGGCCTTCGACGACTCGCTCTTCAACAGCCGCTCCCTGTTCCGGATCCCCTGACTGCAGGAGGACTGTTGTCACCTAAGCACCCGATCGTTGTCATTACGGGCTCGTCCGGCGCGGGCACAACCTCGGTGACCAGAACCTTCCAGCACATTTTCCTGCGTGAGCAGATCAAAGCGACGATCGTCGAGGGCGACTCGTTCCACCGATACGACCGGGAGCAGATGAAGGCCGCCACGGCGGCCGCGGATGAGGAAGGCAACCACGAGTTCTGCCATTTCTCACCCGAGGCGAACCTGCTCGAAGAGCTTGCGACCCTGTTTCGCCAGTACGGCGAGGACGGCAGCGGCAAGGTCCGCAAGTACCTGCACGACGGGCAGGAGGCCAAGCCCTTCGGTCAGCAGCCCGGGACCTTCACGCCCTGGGCAGATGTCGATCCCGGCAGCGAACTGCTCTACTACGAGGGGCTGCACGGCGCCGCGGTCACCGAAAAGGCGGATGTCGCCCAGCACGCTGACCTGCTGGTCGGGGTGGTCCCGATCATCAACCTCGAGTGGATCCAGAAGCTTCATCGCGACCAGGGCGCACGAGGCTACAGCAGCGAGGACGTGGTCGGGACCGTGCTGCGGCGCATGCCGGACTATGTGAAATACATCTGCCCCCAGTTCTCCCGCACGCACGTGAACTTCCAGCGCGTCCCGACGGTGGACACGTCGAATCCGTTCATCGCCCGGCACATCCCGAGCGCCGACGAAAGCTTTGTCGTCATCCGGTTCGCCAAGCCGAAAGGCATCGACTTTCCCTACCTGCTGTCGATGCTTCACGACTCGTTCATGTCACGGCCAAACATCATCGTCATCCCAGGCGGGAAGATGGAGCTGGCCATGCAGCTGATCTTCACCCCGCTCATCCTGCGCCTGATGGAGGCGCGACGCCGGGCCTGATGGAGGCGCGACGTCAGTCGTAGTGCTTAAGGTGCGGCCACAGCGTGCGCCAGCTTGCGTGCGGTCCTGTGCAGACGCCGATCTGCAGGTCAGTCCAGTCGTTGTTCACGTGGTATGGCGCGTAGTGGGTGGTGAGCAGGCGGCAGCTGGTGAAGTAGGGCCGCAGCTGGCCGAGCGCGTCGACCACGAGCACGCTGCGGTCGGAGGCCCGGCCGGGTCCCCACATCCAGTAACTGTTGTGGCCGGACAGCACGGGCGGCAGGTGGTCGGCCGAGCCGAGGACGTCAAGCGCGCCGGCTTCTGCGTAGGCTCCGGTGAAGATCGAGGTGGGTGGTTGGCCGGCCCGCGCCAGGGCCGCGTCCTGCGCCGCGACCGCACTGGTGAGCTGGGGCCACCCGATGGTGTCCCCGAGGGAACTCTGCTGAGAAGAAACCGGCAGGTCGTGGACGTCACTGACCGGGAGTATGGGCAGCAGGCTGGGCAGGGCCACGACCACGCCGACGAGGCATGCGGCGACCACCGGCCATCGCCGGACCCGCGGCCGGCGGGCGCGGGCGATCCAGCGCTCGGCCGCGAGGGCGCCCGCGGCCAGCACCGCCGGTGCCACTCCGTCGGCGTAATACACCTTGCCCGGTATCCAGGCCAGCACGTAGACGAGGACGAGGGTGGCGGTGATGGCCAGGAACCGGAGCTCGGGGGTTCGCCAGAGGGCGACGAAGCCCGCGACGATGAGCGGTGTCACCAGCAGGCCCAGGTAAAGGAGCTGGGCGGGCAGCGCGCCAGCGTAATCGGCCGGCGAAGTGTTCTGCCGGTGCAGCGCGGCGGACATGGCCAGCTGCGGCCACCCGTGCGTGGCCTGCCAGATGAGGTTCGGCCCCCAGATCACCGCGGCGATGGCGGAGCCGAGCCATGGCCATCTTGTCCGCAGCACAGCGCGCTGGGCCGAGGCGAGGAGGCCAACAGCGAGGCAGATCAGCAGCAAGACGACCAGGTTGTCGGCCTCGAGCCCGAGGCCGGCCGCGACCCCGGCACCCAGCCACCAGCGCGGCCGCTGGCGCAGCAGTGCCGTGGTGACGCACAGGAGGATGGTCGTCCAGGCGAGCAGGTCCAGCGGCGTGGTGTTGCCGATGTGCACAGCGCCGAGGAGGACGGGAGCGCACGCCATGATGAGGGCGGCGAGCACCCGGCCGAACCGGCCCGCGCCGAACAGCGCCGCGAGCCTCGCCGTCATGACCACCACCGCTCCGCCGGCCAGCGCCGGGATGATCCGGATCGCGGTCGGGTTGACGCCGAGTATGCCGGTGATCCGGGTGAGCAGGGGGGCGAGCGGTGGCTGATCGACGTAGCCGAAGGCGAGGTGATGCCCGGCCACGATGAAGTACAGCTCGTCTTGCAGGAAGCCGTACCGGCCGCTGACGGCGAGCTCGGCCAAGACGAAGACGGCGCCGATTACCCACGCGAGCAGGGGCACGCGATCAGCGCGGGAAACCGTCGTCGGTGCGGCCGGGCCTTCTGCCGGGACAGCGGTCTGAGGACTCGCGGATGGCGATTTGCCGGCTCTGCTGCCCGGAAGATCCATGGCGACGCCTCCTGCGGCGCGTCCTGCGGGAAGTCAGCCCGAAGCCCCTGCGCTGGGTACCGCCGGCTGGCGGGTGGCCGTGATCTGTCCATGGAGCGCTTTCAGCGCGGCGACGTAGATCTCGGAGAAGGTGGGGAAGGGCTGGATGACATCGCGCAGCACCCCGAGTGGCACGCGGGCCCGGATGGCCAGGGTGGCCTGCTGCAGCCACTCCCCGGCCTCGGGGCCGAGTGCGTACGCACCGGTCAGCCGCTCGCCGTCGCTGAGCAGGGTCAGGAAGCCGTTGGACTCCGCATAACGGTGCGTGTACGTAGCCGTCTTGGCCACGTCGGACACCGGGATGGTGGCGCTGAAAGCTGCCTCAGTGCTCCCCACCGACGCCGCTTGCGGGTCGGTGTAGACCACGTCCGGGATGGCCTCGTAGCTGGCCTCGCGGGATTCGCCGAGGATGTTGGCGGCGGCGACCTCGCCCTGGTACTTGCCGACGTGGGTCAGCAGCCGCACGCCGGTGACGTCGCCTACGGCCCACAGCCGCTCACCGGCCCGCAGGTGAGCGTCGACCGGGATACCGTGCGGGCCGGCCGTGACGCCAACCGTCTCCAGGCCGAGCCCGCTGGTACGCGGGCGCCGGCCGGTGGCGACGAGCAGGTGGTCGCCGCGCAGCTCGTGGCCGTTGTCGAGGACCAGGAGGTAGTCGTCGCCGTCGCGCCGCGCCTCAGTTGCTTTGACGCCCAGGAACAGCTCGATGCCATCGGCGTGCAGGACCTCGCCGAGTGCCTCGCCCAGCGGCGCAGGCTCGCGGGCGAGCACGTGCCTGGCGCCCTCGGTGAGGGCGACCTCGCCGCCCAGGCGCCGCACGGCCTGGGCCATCTCTGCGCCGACCGGGCCGCCGCCGAGGATGAGCAGGCGGCGCGGGACCGCCTTCATGCCGGTCACCTCGCGGTTACTCCAGATGCCCTGGAGTTCGCGCAGGCCCGGGAGGGGCGGCACGACCGGATCGGAGCCGGTCGCCACGACGACATCCCTGGCGGTGTAGCGCACGCCAGCGACCTCGACCACGCCCGGCCCGGCGAGCTTGCCGCGGCCGCGCAGCAGGTCGATTCCCTTGCCCGCCAGCCAGCGCTCCTGGCCGGCGTCGGAGTAACCCGAGACCATGAAGTCGCGGTAGGCGAGCGCCGCTTGAACGTCCACCTGCGCGCTGGCCGCCGCCTCTCGCGCGTCGTGCGCCGCCTCGCCGGGGCGCAGCAGGGTCTTGGACGGGATGCACGCCCAGTAGGAGCACTCGCCCCCGACCAGGTCCCGCTCGACCAGCGCCACCCGCAGGCCACCGTCGGCCAGCTCACCCGCACAATGCTCGCCCGGCGAGCCGCCGCCCACGACGATGACGTCGTAATCGCTGTTCATGCGCTCGCTCCCGGGCTGGCCTGGCTGGCTCGGCCCACGTCGAAGACCGTTACCACCACAACCTCGAGGCTCATGTCCACGATCTCAGCTCCTATCCCCCTGGATGTCAGCAGTCCGCGCCGGGGCCACCGCGGTGGGTCTCGTGCCACCGGGGCTGGTCCTAGATCAAGACTCGCCCGGCCAATCGCCTAAGTCCAGAAGTGGATGAGCGATTGCCCCGGAATTGCCCGCTCTTCGGTGAAGAGAAACCCGATAAATTTTAGAGGCCAGGGAATTGCTGTAACAGAAATAACGTCAGCGCCGGCCGCATCGCCGGGCCCGGGCCGACGTGCGCCTTCAGGGCGCCCTCTGATCCCCGGCCCAGCCCGCAGATGACCAGCCCGGCCGGCCGATGAATAATGAGTGGCCGGAGGATAAAGAGGGGCTGAGCATGGAGTATCTCGTCACCATGACCACCCAGGTCCCGGACGGCACCTCAGGGGCAGCCGTCGGAGATATCCGCGCCCGCGAGGCGGCGCGCTCCCGCGAACTCGCCGCGCAACGGCACCTGCTGCGCCTGTGGCGCCCTCCGCTGGAGCCGGGCGAGTGGCGCACGCTCGGCCTGTTCGCCGCCGCCGACGGCGCTGAGCTGGAGAGTGTGCTCACCTCGATGCCACTGCGCATATGGCGCACCGATGAGGTCACGCCGCTCTCGCCGCACCCGAACGACCCCGCCCCGAACGACCCCGCCCCCGGGGCCGGGCCGCCTGGAGCGCCAGCAGCGGGGGACGAACGAGTGGAGTTCCTGACCACTTTCACCATCCACATCCCCGAAGGCACTCCTGCCGTGGCCGTTGCGGACACCGAGGCGCGGGAGGCGGAACGCGCGCGTGAACTGGCCGGGGAGGGGCACCTCGAGCGGCTCTGGAAGCTCCCGGGCCAGGGACGGACGCTGGGCCTGTGGCGGGCCGACGACAGCGCCGCGATGCAGGCGATCCTCGCCTCCCTGCCGCTGGATGCCTGGATGAGCGTGCAGACAACGCCGCTGAGCCCGCACCCCAGCGACCCGGCCCTCACCGGCAACCAGGGGACACAGCCGTGAACGAACAGGACCGCAAGGTGGCCATCATCACCGGAGGTTCCCAGGGCATCGGCGCCGGCCTCGTCGCGGAATACCGGCGCCGTGACTGGGCGGTCGTGGCCACGTCGCGGACAATAAGGCCCGCCACGGATCCAGCCGTGCTCACCGTCGACGGCGATGTGTCCGAGGCCGCCACGACGGACCGGATCATCAGGGGGGCACTGGATCGCTTCGGGCGTATCGACACCCTCATCAACAACGCGGGCGTCTTCATCTCCAAGCCATTCACCGCCTACACGGCGGAGGACTACGCCGCTGTGGTCGGGGTCAACCTCACCGGGTTCTTCTGGCTGACTCAGCGCGCCGTCGCCGAGATGCTCAAGCAAGGCGGCGGCCACGTGGTCAACATCACCACCACCCTGGCGGACTACGCCGACTCCAGTACCCCATCCGTCCTGACTGCCCTCACCAAGGGCGGCCTCGCCTCAGCCACCAGGTCGCTGGCCGTCGAATACGCGTCCCGCGGCATCCGGGTCAACGCTGTCTCGCCGGGCATCATCCAGACGCCGATGCACCCGCCGGACAGCTATACCGACCTCGGGCCGCGCCTCCCCCCCATCGGCCATGTGGGCCAGGTCAGCGACATCGTCGACGGCATCCTCTACCTGGAGTCATCGCCCTTCATCACCGGCGAGATCCTGCACATCGACGGCGGCCAGATCGCCGGCCGCTGATCCAGTTCAGGGGTGCCCGATGGGTGCTTCGACGTCGTCATAGATGCGGGCCGCGGCCAGCAGCCCGTCCGGGCCGCGCTCGTAGACCCCGATTCCTGCCTGGGGAAGCAGGTCGTGGCTGCCCCAGCGGACGCAGTTGTATTCCAGTGCGCAGCGCACGCCATCGTCGGTCACGGCGCAGTGCTGGAGGCCGATACCGCCGCCTGCGCTGAACCTCCTGGTGAAGAACGAGCGAAGTTCGGCGGAGCCACGGTGGGCGGAGTTCGGGCCGATGGGCTCGCGGTAGTACCCTCCGGGGGCGAAGGTGTCCACTATCGCTTCGGTGTCACCGGCGTCTAGCGCGGCCTGGTAGCGGCCGACGACGTCGCCGACGTGGGCGTGCCCGGCCTTGAGTATGGGAGGCCTGACGTGACGGCGTCCGTCGACCGGCCACTGGCTGCAGTAGGTGCGGAAAACCACCGACCAGTCGTCTGGTGATTCGGCGACGACCGCCAGCGGCCAGGCCACTTCCTGCCCGTCGTGGGCCAGGTGAGCCAGCAGTTCCACCACGGCCCGTCCGCCGGCGACGGTGGAGGCCACCCTCTCGGTACGGGCGTGCAGCTGGCCCAGCCAGGACTTGTTGTGGCTGACGAACTGCCGCACCTGCTTGTGGCCGCGGATCTCGCCCGCGCGGGGGTCGTGGATTACCACCTCCCCAGGCCACACGGTCTCCAGGGCGTGGGCGTCACCTTGATTCAGTGCGGTGAAGTACTGCCCCACCGGATCAGCCCGGCCTGAGGCGCGGGTCTGCCTGCGCGCCAGCTCGGCGGCACTGGTGAAGTCCGGAAACCACGGCATCTCGACTCCCGCGTTCCTGGCCGGCCGGACAGTTCTTCTGTGGATGGCCGTCCTTCGTCTTCCTGCAACGTAATCCCCGGCTGCGACCGAGTGAAAGCCCTACCCGCTGCTCCCGGCCGAGACGATTCCGTCGCCGCAGGACGCCAGCAGCGTGACGATCGCGGTCTCGGCCTCCGCGGAAGCCGGGAGCACGGTCGGCAGCGCGGGGATCTCAGATAGTTGTCCCTCCGCCTGGTAGCGGTCGATCAGGCGGGGATCGATGTAGGACGATCGGGCGACCGCCGGGGTGTCCCCGAGCGCCCGCGCTACCTCGCGGACGCCGGCGGAGATGACGCGCTGACGGCTCGTCTGGGTCGCCGAGGGCCCCGCATTCGCCAGCACCAGCGCCATCAGGACGGTGGCATTCCAGGTCCGGAATTCCTTGGCCGTGAAGTGGCCGCCCGACCGGGTGGCTATGTAGTTGGCCACCTCGCGGGAGTGGAGGCGGTGCCAGTCGTCGTCGCGGGTGTAGCAGAACAGTGCCTCGTGGCCGTTGTCGCTCTGGGCCAGGGCCCGGACGGTGGGCTGAACCACCGGGTCGGTGACGCAGATGGTCCGCTCCTTGCCCCACTTGGCGATGTAGTCGAACAGGACGCCGTCGCGCGTCAGCCGTACGTGCCGCTTCTCGAGGGTCGTGACGCCGTAGTGATGGTCCAGTTCGGCGTACCTCTCCCCGCCGATGCGGAACAGGCCGAGGTCGATCAGCCGGACCACGCCGGCGACGACCCGGTCACGTTTCAGGCCCCGGCGCCTCAGGTCCTGCTGGGCCGCGTGCCGCAGGTTAGGCAGCGCGCTGGCGAACCGGAGCATGTGCGCGAATTTCTGGGCGTCCCGCTGCTGCCGCCACAACTGGTGGTAGAGGTACTGCAGCCGCCCCCGGCTGTCCAGGCCCGTGGCCTGGATGTGGCCCAGCGGGTCCGGTGAGATCCAGACGTTCTCCCAGGCCGGCGGGATCCTGAGCGCCCGGATGCGCTGCAGCGTCTCCTCGTCCGTGATCTCTGCCCCCGGCGGGTCGAGATACCGGAAGCGGTCCCCGCTGCGGGCACGGGTGATGCCAGGGCCGTGCGGGTCACTCCGCACCAGCCCTGAGACCGCGGCCGCCAGCGGCGACCCGTCGGGGCTCATGACCACCAAGGGTATGCGGCAGATCCCGGCACGGGTTCCGCGGGCACGCCGCGCCGGATTCAGGTTGCTGCCCAGGCGCCGCCTCCTGTAGGAACGTCGCATGCTGCGCGGAGAAGTAGCCGGGTTGCGGGCCCGGGAGGACGGAGATGTCCCGATCCTGCATGCCGAGCTGTATGACGATGTGGCGACCAGGGTCCGGTCCGATTCGCGGCCCTGGCGGCCGATCCCGGCTGGCGCGGCCTACTCCCCGCTCCAGGTGAAAGACCCGGCCGAGGACACCGCCGCCTTCTCGGTGGTGCACCTGGCCAGTGGCGAACTGGCCGGTGACGCGCTGATGTGGGACATCGACCTGCATAACCGCTCGGCTCACCTGGGGATCTCCCTGCGGCCAGGGTTCCGTGGCCGCGGCCTGGGGACGGATGCGGTCCGGGTGCTCTGCGGTTACGGCTTCGCCATTCTCGGGCTCCAGCGGCTCCAGGCCGAGACGCTGGCCGACAACGCCGCCATGATCGCGGTGGCGACCCGGGCCGGATTTGTGGCGGAAGGCAGCCTGCGCCGCGCGGCTTGGGTCAATGGGCGATTCGCCGACCTGGTCATCCTAGGCATGCTCGCCGCTGACTGGCATCCCGGCCAGCCGCCACCCTCAGGTCCCTCAAGTCGCTGAGGTCCTGGGCCAGCTCGGCGACTCAGCGAAAATGCCCTGCGGGCCCGTGTTCTGGCGCGGCTAGACGTTGCTGCGCCGGCCGCCCGTTGACTCCCCCAGCGGATCGGCTACGTCCTGCCCTAGCTCAGAGCGGCGGCGCGCCGCGTGGCCCGGACGGTTGGTGACGAGGACATCGATCCGCGGGTCCAGGAGGAACTGGTCGATCAGCAGGTCGTGGTCCACCGTCCACACCATGATGCCGATGCCGTTCCGGTGACATGCCCTGGCCGCACCCAGCCGCGCGAGCCGGTAGTTCACCGCCACCCAGTCAGCGCCGCAGGCCCGGATCCGGGCCAGGGGAAACAACTCGCTGTGGCGGACCGCCGCCCAGCGCCGTCGCGGCACCCCCTGGAGGCTGCGACCCAGCGATAGAGCGGTCCGGACCCGCGGGAAGATCCGCTTGATCGTGGCCACCGAGGCATCTTCCAGGGTCGTGACCACAAAATCGTCCGGACCCAGGACCGAGGAAGCCAGCGCGACGATTTCGGGCTCGTAGCCGACCTCTTTCAGGTCGAGATGCCCGATGAGGCGGCCCGCCAGCAGAGCCATCACCTCGTCCACGCGGGGGACCACATAGTGCAGCCGGTCGCAGAGTTCCTCGTACTCGAGTTCCGCCACCAGCGGGCCACCGCGTCCGGCACGTCGATCGTGATGAACCACCAGGACATTGTCGGCCGTCTTGCGGACATCAAACTCGGCATACTCCGCGCTGCCGGACAGTGCATCCAGGTAATTTTCGTAGGTGACTGGTTCCGCGTCTTCCGAGTGGTCACAATGAGCGGAGATATGTACCACTTCGCTGGACTCTCCGGTTGATGGCAATCAGCCTGCACCCCTTGATCAGCTCTTATTCTTGGCCGGGCAGGCAGCCACGAGATGAACCCCAGGCCTCCGCCGGGAGGCTTTAGCGGGAACCTCCGCTACGTCGCCGGCCGGGGCAGCCTCGGTGCGCCCGTCACGCTGCGGCCGGGCCCCGACCCCCGAGACGGTACGGAACCAGCTCGCGGAAATCGAGGGGGTTTCGGTCGAGACCATATGTGAATTTCCGGCCCCACTGACTGGGCCGTGCGCTCCTGGGTCGCGCGGTACCGCCAGCAGGATCTTCCGGCCAGCCTGGCCGCGCTGGAGAACGCCATCCGCCGCGACCACGATTCTGGTCATTTGGGTGCTATTTCCGGATTTTCCTGCGCTGGCGTTCAGGTCCCAGTAAGTTTCCCCTGGACAGGTGTTCCTCGTGCCACCTGACGTCGGCTTCTCGGCTGACGCTAGCTCGCCGGGTGAACGCGAAGCCTCGCGGACAGGAGTGGGATGCCTCCAGCACCTCGTCATTCCAGGCCCAAAACCTCGAGGAAACCCGTCCTCCGGGTCGGCGTACCAGTATTGGCCGTAGCAACGCTCGCGGGCGTAGCTGCGGCTTTCGTGTTCTTGTCGGGCGGGCCGGCGGGCTCCGCGGCATCTACCAGCTCCCACGGGACGATCCCCGTGGCGCGTGCCGCGTCGAGCCTCACTAGCGACGACATGATGATCAACGAGCACCATGAGGTCGCCTCCCGGACCGTCCGCGAGGCTGTCCGGACCATCCGGCGCAAGTACCTGGCCGGGCTGGCCGCGGTCCGGCTGGCCAAGAAGCAGGCCGCCGCAAAGCAGGCCGCCGCCACTCAGGCCGCCGCCACTCAGCAGCAGGCCGCCGCCCAGCCGACCGCCAGCGCGACGCCGGCGTCCAGCACCCCCAGCAGCAGCACGGATGCCGCCCACTCCTCGCTCGGGGACTGTATCCGCAACGCGGAAGAAGGCGGCAGCTACGCCTGGGGACCGGGTAACGGCGGCGGGGCCTACCAGTTCCAGCTGGGCACCTGGGAAAAGTACGGTGGTGCGGCCGGCGAGTACGGCGTGGCCGGCCCCGCGTACCAGGATCAGATCTTCGACAACGCCATCGCCGCCGGGGGCGCCTCGAACTGGACCGCCTACGACGGCTGCTGACGACGGCTGCCGGCGACTGGCCCTTTCGGTCAGTGCCGGGGCCAGTCGGGAATCGGCGTCGGCCATGATCAATGTGACAGGTGGTGCGGGTGGTTCCGCGTCCTGGCGTGGCACCGGCCGGACTGTGTGATCCTGGGAGGACCGCCAGACCGCCGACCATGCCGGAGGGCCCAGTGAGCGCAGTGCCCAAGCCCAGCCGTGTCCCAGCTACCGCCACGCCCGACGGCGACGGGGTCGTCATCGGGGACGGCCCGGTCCCGGTGGACGTCTACATCGACTTCCAGTGCCCGTTCTGCCGGCGTTTCGAGCTGTCGGCGGGGACGGCGCTGGCCGCCATGGTGGTCGAGCACCAGATCAGCATCGCCTACCATCCGATGAACTTCCTCGACCAGGCCTCGACGACGCACTATTCGACCCGCGCCGCCGCGTCGTCCGGATGTGCTGCGGACCAGGACCGCTTCGTGGATTACGCGCACGCGCTGTTCGTGGACCAGCCTCCCGAGGGCAGCGCCGGGCTGACCGACGAGCAACTCATCGCCATCGGCGAGTCCGTCGGCCTGGGCCCGGCCTTTGCCTCCTGCGTGCCCGGGCGGCCGTACCTGGACTGGCCGCCGTACGTCACCGCACGCGCCCTGGCCGCCGGGGTGGAAGCCACCCCGACCGTCCTGGTCGCGGGGGTGGCGGTCCCGGCGGAGAGCGAGGCCATCGCCAACGCCGTCGAGCAGGTCAGTACCCAGACCTGACCTCGCGGTATCCAGAACGGGAACTCCTGCGCCAGGCAGGTCATGTGCCTGGTGACCATTGGACGCCCGCGGAGCGGCGAACTCATCGCCCGGGTAGGCGGGGAGCCAGGCCTACTACCCTGGTGATCGTCAGATGATGCCCTGGCGCGGAGGTCGTGGCCTCCCGGACCGCTCCGGCTGATGACGTCTGCTCAGACCGCTGCGCACCGGAGGCCGTTCGCGTTGCCTGACCTTACTGCCGGCCCCGGCGGGCCACCCGGGCCGGACCCGGCGGAGTCACCCGCTGCTCACCTGGCGGTCGCCCCGGCCCCGGACCAGGCTCCGGCGAGGACCGCCCGGCGGAACCTGCCCCGGATCGACCGCCAAGAGGTCGCGGCCATCTTCGCCGGCGGCGCGCTCGGCACCCTGCTGCGCGCCGCGCTGGCCGAGGGGTTCCCGCACCCGGCGACGGCCTGGCCGTGGCCCACGTTCGTGGTCAACGTCGTGGCGGCGTTCCTCCTCGGCTACTTCGTCACCCGCCTCCAGGAGCGGCTGCCGCTGTCCAGTTATCGCCGGCCGCTGCTCGGCACCGGGCTGTGCGGCGGCCTGTCCACGTTCTCCACCATGCAGGTGGAGATCCTGAACATGATCGACGCACATGCCTGGGGCCTGGCCCTCGGCTACGCCACGGCCAGCGTGGCGGCCGGCTTCGCCGCGGTCTACCTGGCCACCGCGCTCGTCCGGCGGGTCCGGGTGCTGAGGTGAGGCAGCCATGACCATGCTCATCTGGGCCGGGGTGATCCTCGTCGGCGGGGCTGGCTCGGTGGTCCGCTTCCTGGCCGACGGTCTGGTGGCGTCGGCTGCGGGCCGTGACTTCCCGTTCGGCACCCTCGCCATCAACGTCTCCGGCGCGATGATCCTCGGGTTTCTCACCGGGCTGGCCCTGGGCCATGACCAGGCGCTGCTGGCGGGCACGGCCGCGGTCGGCTCGTACACGACGTTCTCGACGTGGATGTTCGAGACCGACCGGCTGGCCGAGGAACGCCAGTACCGCAAGGCGGCGGCGAACGTGATCGTCAGCCTGGTCCTCGGGGTTGCCGCCGCCGCGCTGGGCCGGCTAATCGGAGCGCACCTGTGAGCGCGGATGCCGGAGGAGACGCTGTGAGCGCGGACGCCGTCAAGCTGACCAGCTACTTCGGTGAGCGTCACCGGGTCGGCGGCCAGTTCGTCGCGGATGCCCTGATCGGCATGTACGGACAGCATGAGATCGCCGCGAGCATCCTGCTGCGGGGCACCGAGGGGTTCGGGCTCAAGCACCATCTCCGCACCGATCAATCGCTGACCCTGTCGGAGGACCTGCCGCTCACCGCGATCGCGGTCGACACCCGTCCGCGCATCGAGTCGGTGCTCGGCCCGACCCTCGAGCTGAACCCCGCCGGGCTGGTCACCCTGGAACGGGCGCGGCTGCTGACCGGCGGCGCTCTCGCCACCGTCCCCCTGGGCCTGGCCGGGGAAACCAAGCTCACCGTCTACCTCGGCCGCCAGGAACGCGTCGACCGGGTCCCCGCCTTCGTGGCCGTCTGCGACCTGCTGCACCGCCGTGGCGTCGCCGGGGCGACCGCGCTTCTCGGCGTGGACGGCACGGCCCGCGGCCGCCGGGAACGGGCCAGGTTCTTCAGCCGCAACGCCGAGGTGCCCATGATGGTCATCGCGGTGGGCTCCGGCGGGCGGATCGGCCGGGTCCTGCTCGAACTGGAGACGCTGCTCCGCCGCCCGCTCGTCACCCTGGAACGGGTCCAGGTGTGCAAGCGTGACGGGCTGCTCCTCGCCCCACCCAGCCCGCTGCCGGCCGCCAACGAGCACGGCATGGCGCTGTGGCGCAAGCTCATGGTGTTCGGCTCCGAAGCGGCCCAGCACGCCGGCCAGCCCGTGCACCGCGCCCTCGTCCGGCGGCTGCGCTCGGCCGGGATCAGCGGTGCCACCACACTGCGCGGGATCTGGGGGTTCCACGGCGACCACCCGCCGCACGGTGACCGTGTCCTCCAGATGGGCCGCCACGTGCCCGCGGTCACCATCGTGATCGACAGTCCCGAGCGGATCGCCACGGCCTTCCCCATCGTGGACGAGCTCACCGCCGAGCACGGGCTCGTCACCGCCGAGACCATCCCCGCCATGAGGGCCGCCGCGGGTAACCGGCGGCGGGGTGGCCCGCGGCTCGCGACGCACCATCTCTAGTTGGGCTTCGCCCCAGCCCGACAAGACGTGCTTGTTCCAGGTTGATGTAGGTGAAAGGGGCTCCGGTCAGAGCTGGACGTTGACACGCTGTGTCACGTCGATGACCGCCTGAGGGCG
>Ga0187875_10001744_pt1 | contig 16620 bp, 13 predicted proteins | sample June2016WEW_17_1_2_FD_132978 | JGI IMG/M metagenome (GOLD analysis project Ga0187875, IMG submission 132978) | Peatland microbial communities from SPRUCE experiment site at the Marcell Experimental Forest, Minnesota, USA - June2016WEW_17_10 | ecosystem: Environmental > Terrestrial > Soil >... | reverse complement strand
GTTGAACTGCAGACTGGCGCTCATGATCAGTGAATTACCCGAGGCTTGAACCGACGACCCGGCGCCGGAGATGGTGCACTGCGAGTTGGAGACGCTGCCTGCCTGGCCCGCCGTGACGTAGCCCGCATAACCATTGCCTGCGTCGTTGGTCAACCCGAGATTCTTCTGTTGGGAGATGTAGGTGACGGCACAAGCACTGCTCAAGCTGCTGGAATTCGCAAACAGCAACTGAACGGAAGCCAGATCGTTCGCGCCTGCGGAATCCGAGACAGTCAGAGCGAAGGTCTGCGACAGGCCTTGGCCGGACGACGGCGATAAGGAGACGACGGTTGGCGAGCCCGGTTTGGGGATTGTCCAGGTCCCCGCAGATACTATTCCGCCTGTAGGGCCTTGACCAACCGAATTCACAGGATTGGCGTAGATGGTCTTTGTCGCGCTCGCTCCAATGCTGGCAAAGGTGGCGTTGAACTGCAGACTGGCGCTCATGATCAGTGAATTACCCGAGGCTTGAACCGACGACCCGGCGCCGGAGAGCGTGCACTGGGAGTTGGAGACGCTGCCTGAGAGTCCAGGTGTGACGTAGCCCGCATAACCAGTGCCCGAGTCGTTGGTCAACCCGAGATTCTTCTGTTGAGAGATGTAGGTGACGGCACAGGCGCCGCCCAAGCTGCTGGAATTCGCAAGCAACAGCTGAACGGAGGCCAGATCGTTCGCACCTGCGGAATCAGAGACAGTCAGAGCGAAGATCTGCGACACGCCTTGCCCGGACGACGGCGTCAGGGAGACCACAACTGGAGGCTGTGGCGCCACCAGCGACCACGACGCAGCCTGTACCACCGACAGAGTATTGCCCTGGGTGTCCGTCGCCATCACATTGACATATTTCGTTATTCCGCCTCCCACGGTGCCGAAGGCCGGCAGGTACGTGAAGCTGACCCGCACGGCGGCCGAGTTACCAACAACGGCCATGGTCGTGCCGGCCGCGTTTACCGTGCATTGTGAGTTCTGCAAGGTCGCGTTGCTTCCGATGGCGACGCTTCCCACACTCCCGCTGCCCGCATCATTGGCTAGAGTGATGGTTTTTGCGGAGATACTGAAAGTCACCGCGCAAGCATTCGCAGTGGAGTAGGGGTTGCTGACATTCACTTGGATCGACTGGATGGCTTGACCGCCGGAAGGGTTCGTCACGACCAGATTCAGTATATGGTTCAACCCGATTCCGCTCAGTGGGTAGATTCCATTCAGCACCATGTCATTTGACATCGCGACTTCCTGCAGAAAGCCATCGCCATCGCCCCCTGGCGTTGGCTGAATCGCTCCGTTGGTCACCGGAAGATTGGCTGCCGTTGTCGCACCCGCCAGCAGGATCCGATCCTGCATGGTCTGGACTGCGTAAACCATACTTGTACCGGAGCCGCCGGTGTAGCTTACGGTTTGCCATTGATTGCCAGCAGCGGCCAGGATCGCGAACCAACCATCAGCCGAGCCTTGAAAGGAATACGGCAAAGCGTTTTGCCGCGGCAGATCGACTGAAGAAGTTTGCCCCGCAACGACAACACTCCCGCTCGGCTGCAAGCCCATCGCATAGACATAGTCGTTGCCCGAACCGCCCACTATGGAACACCAATTCAGCGCGACCAGACCAGGACTGATCATGCAGACGAATCCCTTTGTTCCGTTTCCGGTTGTCGTGACAACTCCCGCCCCGGTTCCCGGGAACCCGATCGGCGAACTGGCTGAGCCGGCCACGTAAACATTGCCGTCGGCGTCCAGAACGGCTGCCGCGATCTGATCCTGGCCAATGCCGCCTAGATACGAGGAACTCAGCAACTTCGATCCATCGCTGCTCAGTTGAGCGACAAACCCGTCCAAGAACCCCCCGTTTACGCTCTGAAACGCACCTGGAACCGGGAAATTGGATGACCGGGTGGCACCCGCCACGGTGATCGTCCCCGAGGAATCCAGAGCCACGGCATGACAACCATCCAAACCGCTCCCCCCAAGTAAAGTGGAGAACACGGCGGCTGTCCCATCAGCCGACAACATCGTGACGAAACAATCGTCGGAACCGGCGGACATTTGTTGGTAAGCCATTGAGGTGACGGGGAAATCGGCGGAGCCCGTTTGGCCGGCCACGACGGCCCGTCCCGAGCCATCCACAGCCACAGCCAACCCCCGATCCGCCCCGGAGCCGCCGAGGAGGGTCGAATACACCAGGTCGCCCGCCGAGTCCAGTTTGATAACGAACGCGTTCCAATCCGCTGGCGCCGCCGTTTGGAAGGCCTTGCCCGTGGTCAGGAAGTCCGGGGAATTGGAATAGCCGGTCGCGTACGCGTTGCCCTGCATATCCACTGCAATGGCCTGGCCCTGGTCGCTGTAGGTGCCTCCAATCACAGCGAAAAACACGACTCCGACGCCGCCCGGCGCCAACCGCATCACCATCGCTTTGCCGGAGCCGGCAGGCACGCCGGTGGCACGTCCGAACAAACTCGGCGAGGCCGTCTGGCCGGTCAGGTAGATGCTGCCGTCCGGGCCGAGAGCCATCCCATAGATCGAGTCCAGTTGCGACCCGCCGAGATAGGTCGAGAAATCGAAGACGGGGTCAATGGTGAGCGGCAACTCAGGGTTGGCTCCAACGACCTGAAACCCCAAATCGCCTGCAGGACTGAGGCCATAGCTGACCTCGACCGGACGCTCTTGGGAACCTGTATCGGATTGAAAAGCCAATGGTTTTCCGAGCAGCAAACTCAGCCCCGTGGCGCTGACGCGGAGGCGACCCTGCTGGTCGACTCTCGCGCTGGCGCCCTTCCAAGTGAGGGACGGAATGGTCCAGGATCGACCTGCCGCGAGGTCCAAGCCAAGCTCCAATTGGCCATTCCTGATCCGGTAAAAGAGGTCTGCGCCAGGCCACAGATTCGCAAATCGGACCCGCTGGAAATGCCGTGAAGTGGTCTTGCCACCCGGACCATAGGTCTTGGTGACCCCACCGGTGGGCAATTCGCCGCGATATGAGCCGCGCCTGGAAGCCCCGTTCGGTTGCAGTCGTGCGACGCCGGTGCCCGTGTCGAGGGCCAGGGAACCGTCATTCATGAGGGCCACGGGAACGTTGAAGCCTCGCCCGATAAACGCAATCTCTTCAGAGGCTTGGCCGGCATTCTCCTCGAACCAGACGGGGCGCGGCGGCAGCGTGAGCCCGCGTGGAGAGGGAGGCGGGGCGGCGAAGGACAACGCCACGTTCAGGAACAGAACCAGAGAGATTCGCTTGCGCATTTTGGAACCGGGCCAGAGGCAGCCTGGATGAACCCGGGCCGCCCAGTGCCTCCACACTCACAATCGGCATGCGGCCACGAATCATTAGGGGCGAACGCAAATATTCAGGCCGAGTCTGGCGGCGGACGGTGGGGGAGTGGGGCGATTCCCGCGGCCGGCGCCTGCTCTCCGCATTCGCTCTCTAGTTGTGAGTTTCGCCTTGTCTTTCTTCTATAACGCCGTGTTTTAGCGTGATTCACTGTGTTTGAACCGTGAAAACACCTTTTTCGTGCAATTTGTGTCAGGGTGGATCTGCTGTAATATAAGGACTTATTGAAAATCCGCTGTGCCTTTCACCGTGCATTAAGACGCGGCACCGTGCGTCACGTTGGATCTTTTGCAATCAAAGGAGTTATTGAAATTGAAGTGCGCATTTTTCGCGCGCACCGTGCGTCACTCTGCATCTATGGTAATCAAAGGACTTATTGAGAATTCACCGCATTTCGCCGACATGCTGAAATCACAGTGTTTTGACAATGTTTTTGCGGTGAAATCATCGGCCGGCGCGACGGTGCGCGGAGGCCATCGCGGACGGCGGAACCGGGCCTGTGGGATTAGAATCTGTGGATGCCGTCCCGGCTTCCTGGCTTCAATGGTCCTCAGTAGTCAGACCGGAGCCATCGCTTCGCGGCCCTATTCATGCATTCATATCCGCTGTCACAAAGGACTCCGCCGCAGGCCGCGGGCGGGAAGGACATTCAGGCGGATGAGGGACGCGCCAGCCAGGCGCGGACGGCGTCTTCGAGGGAGCCGTTGACGGGCATCTGGACGGCGGGGACGCCGGCGCGGCGGGCGGCTTCGAGATCGGAGGCGGAGTCGCCGAACAGGATGGAGTCGCGGGCGACGAGATCGGGGTAATCGCGGAGAGCCTGGAGCAGGAGGCCGGGGGCGGGTTTGCGGCAATCGCAGGCGCTCTCGTCATGCGGGCAGACGTAGATGGCATCGAGCACGACGCCCGAGCAGGCGAGTTCACGCTCTATCTGGGCATGCAGGGCGGCGAGGGCCGCGGCGCTCAATTGGCCGAGGGCGACGGCGCGCTGATTGGTGACGACGAAGAGGCGGAAGCCGGCCGCGGCGAGGAGCTTCATGCCGGGCGCGGCGCCGGGGAGGAGTTGAAGCTGATCGGGGGTCAGGACGTAGTAGAGATCGGGGTGCTTGTAATTGAGCACGCCGTCGCGGTCGAGGAAAGCGGCCCGCCGGCGCGGAGAGGGGACGTCGGCAGGCATGCAGTTCCATTGTAGCGGGCGAAGTTCGAGGCGGCCGGGGATGCAGGATCGAATCCGGAGAAGAGCGCTCCGGTCGGCCTGAGCGGGGCGACACGCGGACCGGCGGCCCTCGCCGCCCCCGCAACCCACAGCCGCTTGTTCGCTCCTCTGCCGCATTGCTTCCAGCGGTCGTTTGCGGCCCTCACTTGCCCGCTTGGAACGCCGGCTGCGGCAGCGCCTGGTTGAGAATCACGATGTCCACCCGGCGGTTGTGGCTCCGCCCCTGTTCGTCGTCGTTGGAGGCCACCGGCACTGTGTCGGCGTAGCCCGCGATCGACACTCGCGACCGGTCTACGCGTCCCCGCGCCGCCAGTTGGTCGAGCATCGCGATGCTGCGCGCCGCCGATAGTTCCCAGTTGCTGGCGAACCGCGAATTGCGGATCGGCACGGCGTCGGTGTGCCCCTCCAGGTTCACGTGGTTCGGCAGGCTGTTGATCAGCCCGCCAAGCTGGTCCACGATCGAATAAGTATCCGGGTTCAGCTCCGCCTTGCCCGAGGCGAAGAAGGCTGCCTGCCGCAGACTGATCACCAACCCGCGCGCCTCCAGGTGGATCTCGATCTGGCCCCTGGCCATCTCGTCCTGGAAACGCCGGCTCAGCGCCTCCATCGAGGGCGCCAACTCCACCGCCGCTTGATGCTCCACGATCCGGCTGCCCGCCGCCGCATCGCCGACCTTCTCCGGCGTCACCGGCCCAGCGGCCCGGCTCCTCGAGATGGTGTTCCGCGTCCCGCCGCGCAGCGCCTGGATCACCGCGTCGGAAACCTGTTTCGCCGTGCCATTGTGGGTCGCCGCCGCCGTGTACAGCACCACGAACACGGCGAACAGCAGCGTCACGAAATCGGCGTAGACGATTGTCCAGCGCTCGCGGCCCGGCCCGCTGTGCTCGCGTGGGTCGTAGAATTCCATGGCGTGCCTTCTAGGCTGAGGCCGCCTTGCGCCTGATCAACTCCAGCGTCGGCTCCATCCGCTGATTCACATCCCTCTCGCACTGGAACGCCGCCAGCTTGCGCCGGATCAGCCTCGGGTTAGTGCCTTCGCTGATGCTCAGCACGCCCTCGAGCATGAGTTGCTTCGCCTTTACCGCCTGCCACGCCCGCAGCCGCACCTTCTGGCCCAGCGGCAGCAAGAGCAGGTTGGCCGAGCCTACCCCGTAAATCGTCGCCACGAACGCCACCGCGATGCCGTAGCCCACGGCCGACAGGTTGTCGAGGTGCTTCATCACCTGGATCAGCCCGATCACCGCGCCCAGTATCCCGATCGTCGGCGCGTAGCCGCCCGCCGCCTCGTACACCTTGGCGTCCATCTCGGCCGCGTTCACGTCGAGCTTCATTTCGAGCTCCATCATCTCCCGCAGGTCGCCCGGCGGCGTCCCGTCCACGGCGAGCATCAGCGCCCGGTTCAGAAACGGGTGGCGGATCTGCTCGATCTCCTGCTCCAGCGCCACCAGACCGGCCCGGCGGGCCTTCAACGAAAGGCTCACAACCAGCTCGATGATCTCGTCCAAGTCGGTGTCCACTTCGATGAATACAGTGCGCAAACGCTTCACGGCGCTGCGCAGCATGGACGGCGGTGTGGTCAGCATCGTTGCCCCGAGCGTGCCGCCGAACACGATCAGCGCCGCGGTCACCTGCGCCACGTCGGAGATCCGGCCGCCTTCCATCAGCAGCCCCATCAGGATGCCGCCAATGCCGATCGCCAGCCCCACCAGCGCCAGGAAGTCCGGCCTGCGCCGGCCTATGCGGTGATTCAACTCTCGCTGTGCCATCACGCCTCTCGTTCCACCTTGCCTGCAGGCGCACCCGCGCTTGCTCACTGGCCGCCGATCACGAGCGCCCAACGGCCGCCGGTACCGCCCAGTGGCCTTCCAACTGCTCCCAGTCCTTCACCATGCGCCTTACCCACGGTTCCATCGGCGGCCCCAGCAGTTCACCGGGCCGCCGCCCCGGCAGTTCCGCCATCCCCACCGACGGCGCGTCCATCGCGATCCGCGCCTCGCTGTCGGCCGTTGCGCCATTCGCACTTGAACTGGAGATCGGCACTTCCACGCGCTTCCTGTACAGAAACCGCCGAAAGATAGCCTTAAATTGACTCAAGGATTGGCCGGCTGCCGCCAGATTCCGCTGGTCGGCTGCTCCCCGTTTCCGGCTGGAACTGCCGCATAACGAAACCCGGCGCGAACCGCCGGAACATTCGCCGTTCGGTGGATCTCGAGCTTCGGAACTGCCGGCGCAAGCGATCGGCTTTGGCCTTTTCAACAGCCCTTTCAGAGCTGCAGGCGCACCTTCCACCGCGTGAGCACGGCCGCTGCCGCCAAGATCAGCCCCGTAAAGACGACCGAACGCACCGCCCCGGGCCAGCCGGCGTTCAGTTGCGCGGGCAGGTATAGGTAGGCTATCCCCGCCGAGTAATAGAACAGGTCCGGCAGCAGGTATGTCAGCAGGGTATTCGAGCCGGCAGGTTTCATAAACGCCGCCCAGCGCTGGATGCCCTTCACGTCCGCGATCCAATACAGCGCCATGAAGAGCACCGTGCCGATCGCCGCCGAGTAGAGGCACCACGTCGGCGTCGCGCGGTTCTTCGAGATCCCCAGCGGCGTGCAGATCGCTCCGGCGGCAACGAGGAGCACGGTGAATCCCACGCCCCAGATCAGTTTCCGGCGCACCGTCCGCGCGATGCCCGATTCGAGGAAAATCGTGCTGCAAACTATACCGGCCATGACAATCGACGGCAGTTCGCCGCTGTCAAACGGCCAGATGGCGTGCGGCATATGCCTGAGAAACGGCAGCCATCCCAGCCGCGAAGCGATGCTCATCAGTGTCAGCCCCGCCAGGAGTGCGGCGGGCGCCCACGCCTTCTTGCGCAGCGGGATGTATAGGATGCACGCGGCCAGGTACGCGCGTCCGATCAGCCCGAGAATCTCCCAATAGCGGAAGTCCAGCCAGGCCACGCTGCCATCGGATGCGTGCCGGCGAAACAGCGCGAACATCAGCACGAGCAGGCACAGCCCGCCGTACTTCAGTCCGCGATACAACCGCTGCGGCCCGCCCTGGCGTGGATAAACGTTCCAGTAAAGGATCGCGCCAATCAATCCCAGGCACGCCCACAGTCCGCGCGGGATCCCCGTCAGACCGGGGTCCACCAGGCTCGCGTTCGCCAGCAGCAGGCCGAGGACGACCAGGCTGAACGACCTCAGAAACACGTGGATCCACAGCTGCCATTGGGAATCGCCCAATTCGAGCCGCTTGCGCACCGCCAGCGGAATGGCCATGCCGAGGATGAACAGAAACGCCGGGAAGACGACATCCACATAGGTCATCCCATTGGCGTGACCCGGCATGTGGTAGGTCCACCACGGGAGACCCTTCACCTCTGCCAGGTCGTTGACGAAAATCATCACCAGCATGGTGAGGCCGCGCAGAATGTCGACCGAGACGATGCGCGTGGATTGCTTGTGCTGTGGGTTCATGGCGCTCTGACTGGCCGGCACTCCCGGCCCCAATGAAATTCCGCCGGGATGGATGACACTGCTGCGTCGTCCCGGCTGACTTAGACAATACAATGAGTGCTACCCCGCGTGCCTGGTTTGCTCCCGCCCGCCTTTGGGAGCCGTCTCGCCCTTGCTGAACCTGGAAGCAATCCGTCGCGCCCGGTAACGCTCCTTCGCGCCGCTGCGTCGTGCTAAGTGCATGCCGAGAGCCGCGTTTCGCTTGTGCGCGTGCGCTGTACTGGCGATAGCCGCCCTGGCGCAGTCGGCGCCGTCCGATCCGGCGATCATCGTTGCCAACCTGGAGAAGCAGACTGGACCCCTGGCCGAGGCCTGGCTGCACAACCCCGATCCGCGCCTCCAGGCCTGGGGCGCGTACCTGGTTCTGCGCGACCGGCACACCGAAGCCATTCCCGATCTGCTGGCCGCGGTGGCTGCATTTCAGGTTGTCGAAAACGCAGCCACGGTGGCGGACGGGGACCAGCATGACGCTCTGCTGGGCGTGCTCGACGCTTTGATTCAGTTCGGCGCCGATGTGCCGATCGCCGAAGCGCAGCGCCTCTACCCCGAGTTCCCCGTCCAGGCGCTGATCCTGCTGTCGCGCTCCCAGGAGAACCCTGCGCCGGCACTTCTCGATATGTTCCAGACCGAGCAGATCCGGCCCACTGCCTGGCTGGCGGCCGGCAACCTGCTGCTGCAGCGCCGGGCCGAGGGTTTTGCCGCGACCGTCTTCGCAGGTCTGACCGTGCATGCGCAGGTCGTGGTCCTCGACCCCAACGCCGGTTGGGGCGGCGGCGGTTCGAGCCACTGCTGTGGGCCCGGCCCCCTCCGCGAAGCCAAGGCCGGCTGGCCGCCACTGGGTGCTTACGAGTTCGCCGGCTGCGGCGACAGCCTCCAGCCCGGCGCCACGGTTCTCGCTGCGGGCATCGATCCCGCTTACTATGAGCGCCAGGTGACGGACAGCTACCAGGTAGTCCTGTCCTCGTGTGGCTGCTACGTGGATCGCGACCTTGTTCGCCAGCACTACCTCTCTACGTTACTCAGAGAGCTGCCCGACCCTGCTTCGTTGCCGGCGCATGTGTCACAGACCTTCTACTGGCACGGCCCGGAAACTTACTTGAGCGACCTGGCGGCCTTCGTCGGCGTCGAGCAACGCCAGTTCGCGGATGTGGCCCGGCGCGTGGCCGGGTTCGGCATGCTCAGCGACGCCGAAGCCGCAACTCTGCGCCCGCGCCTGCAGATCCACATCCTCGACGCGCGCTTCTCGCGCGACACCCCGCTGCCCGCCCTGGCGCCGCTGCCCGAAAACGTCACGGTCGAGCCGTGAGGTCCGCTGCACTCGGCCGCGATCGTTCGGAAACCGTTCCAAACATCGCCAGCCGGCTGGGGGCCTTCGCTGGCCAAAGCGCGCGCCCGGCATGCGCCCTGACTAAGCCCGCGCGCTCACGATCTTCAGGTACTTCTCGTAGGCCCGGTCCCACTCCGGCGCCGCGTCTGAGGCCTCGATTCGCTCCAGCTCGAAGGAGTTCCGCACCACCGCGCGCAACCCCTCCAGGCCCTCGATTTCGCCCGCGCCCAGCGCCTGTACCAGCAGGTTGCCCACCGCCGTCGCCTCGGCCGGACCGGCCACCACCGTGCGCCCCGTCGCCTCGGCCACGAAGCGGTTCAGCAGCGCATTCTTCGATCCGCCCCCGACAATGTAGATCGTCTCGATGCGGCTCCCCGTCACTGACTCCAGGCTCTCCAGCACCTGCCGGTACCTCAGCGCCAGGCTCTCCAGGCACGTCCGCACGAACGAGCCCGGCGTCGCGGGCGCGCTCTGCCCCGTCTCGCGGCACAGCGCCGCAATCCGCTCCGGCATCGCGCCCGGCTCGAGAAACGCGTCCGGATCGATCACCGCGGCGAACGGCTCCGCGCCCGCGGCCATCACCGTCAGTTCGTTGTACCCGTACTCGCTGCCCTCGAGCGCCCACGCCTTGCGGCACTCCTGCACCAGCCACAGCCCGGCGATGTTTTTCAGGAACCGGACCTTGCCCGCGGCGCCGATTTCGTTTGTGTAATTCAGCCCCAGCGTCCGCTCGTTGATCACCGGCGCGTCCAGCTCCACGCCCATCAAGCTCCACGTCCCGCTCGAGATGTAGCACCACGGGGTCTCGCCCGCGGCCGGCACCGCCGCCACGGCCGACGCGGTGTCGTGGCTGGCCGTGGCGAAGACCGGCGTTTCGCCCAATCCGCACGTCTCGCGGATCTCCTCCAGCAGTCCGCCCAGCTTCGTCCCCGGCGCGACCACCTCGCCCAGCAGCCGCGTGGGCAGCCCCAGCGCGTCCAGCAGCTCAGTCGCCCAGCGCGCCTCGGCCGGGTTCCAGAACTGCGACGTGCTGGTGATCGTCAGCTCGTTCTTTTGAACGCCCGACAGCCAGTAGCTCAGCAGGTCGGGCGTGAACAGCAGCCGGCTCGCGGCCTCGAGCGCCGGCGCTCCTGACAGCTTGATCGCATTGAGCTGGAACAGCGAGTTGAACTGCATGAACTGCAGTCCCGTCTGCCGGAAAATCTCCGCCCGCGGCACCGTCGCGAAGGTCCGCTCCATCATTGTGTTGTTGCGCGGGTCGCGGTAATGCCGCGGACTGGCCACGAGTTCGCCGCGCCCGTCCACCAGTCCGAAATCCACGCCCCACGTGTCCACGCCCACGCCGTCCAGCTTCAGCCCGCGCCCGCGTCCGGCCACGCGCAGCCCCTCGCGGATCTCGTGAAACAGCCGATGCGCGTCCCAATACAGCCCGTCCGGCAGCCGCACCGGTTGGTTCGGAAAGCGGTGCAGCTCCTCCAGCTCCAGCCGTCCGCCGGAGAGCTTCCCGAGCATCGCGCGCCCGCTTTCCGCGCCGAGGTCAAAGGCCAGATAGTGACTCATTGTGGATCGCCTGCCTGATGAATTGGATCGCCTGCGTGATTAACTGGATCGCCTGCCTGATGAATTGGATCGCCTGCCTGTTGTGATGCATGCCCGCCGCCCCGCTGGATCTTTCGGTACGCTCAGCGCGGGGCGCGGCGCATGTTCACGAAGCGATCAGCATATCGCAGCCCGCGCGCCTGCGCGACTGAGCCGCGTGCAACGGAGCCGCGACTGAAAGGAGCGGTGTTGGGTTGTGTCCTCGCCGCGACCTTCTGACGGAGCCGCGACTGAAAGGAGCGGTTCTTCGCGTTGTCACCGAGCCGCGACCGTCTGACGGAGCCGCGACTGAAAGGAGCGGTGTTCGGTTGGATCCTCGCCGCGACTGTCAAGGAGCGGATGTTCGCCTTGTTCCGCGCCGCGCCCGGCGCAGAGACTTCGCCTGCCCAGATCGACCGCCTCGTCGGTCTTCCTATCCCGCATCCTTGTGCCTCCTCCAGCACCCCCAAAAGCAGGCAGGCCGCTACAGCGTAGCGGCCTTGTCCTCCGAAGTGGTTATTTATCAGTGTTTTAGAAAAGTGCAGGCCGCTACTAATAGCGGCCTGGCTTCTCCCCACCCGCATTGTACCCACACCCCACAAGCCCCACTCGCCCCCTCCCTCCCCGCATCTCTCCTAACGCCCGCCCGCCCCTTGCTTTGCCTGGAGACAATGAAACCTCCCAACTTTGTGACCGGTCCCGGAGGTCCTCGCGTAGGGTGCGGAGCGGCTCGCCGTCAAGGAGCCGGCCCGCGCCCCGCACGCCACGGAGGACTTTCACCGGAGCGCTGGTGCGAACGTTCTTCCCACGTCCCTCCACTAATCCACGACCCGCGCCGAGAGCACCAGGATCAGGGCCTGGTCTGCGCTGCCGATCTTCGACTTGCCGACGACGACTTTCTGCGAATCCGCGATGCTCAGGTCTGTGCTGAAGCCGAGATTGCTGAAACTGAGCTGCGACCCCGGGCTGGTTTCGAAGGCGAATCGGACTTTGAAGTGGAAGTCGCTCAGTTCGATCAGATTGCCTTTTTCCCCTGCTCGCACCTGTGCCGATTTGAACCACAGTTGGTAGTCAGTAGGCGCTTTGGACCCCTCGCTCAGTCCGTTGGCGCTCCCGCTCATATCTCCCACGTGACCCTCTCGCGTTCGGATCAAGGCGGTGTCCATCAACTTCAGGTCCCGGTAGCCGAACAGCGACCGGAGTTGCTTCGCCACCCCATCCAGGTCCGGCGGGAGCGCATCGCCGGCCGTGCCCTTGGGACTGGCGATCAGAATGTAAGCCACCAGCTCGATATCGTGCAACTGCGTGGCCGGCTGCGACTGCCGAGCCACGTCATACCGCTTGACGACCTCATCAGCCAGTACCAGGAACGACGGATCGTAGGTGCCGATCGAGATCGCCTGCAGGTCAGGTTGCGCGGACACGGTTGTCATGCTCGGGGCCAGATTCCCTAGCAGCTTGGCCAGGGCGCCGACCTCGCCGTGTTTTACGTCGATCACTTTTTGCAGGTACTTCGGCCGCTCGGCCGCGACCGTAACCGCCTTCACGTTTTTCTCCGTCCCGGCCGCGGGCTCCTGGGCCAGACCCAACGCGCCGCAGCAAATCAGAATCATGAGCATTCGTTTCATCGTGTTTCTCCCTTCGAATTCATGGCCCAAAGAATCACTACATCGGGGTCGTCCGTGTACATCTTGATGAACTCGGTCCGCTCCTCCGCGGCCTCGCCGGACCGTGGCATCACCACGTTTACACCGTGAGTTGACCGTGATTTTGCGGTGATTTCACGGTGCGCCCACGGTGATTTCACGGTGTTTTCACGGTGATTTGCCGGTGAAATTACGGTGTTTTTGCGGTGAATTGCCGGTACCGGGAAGCGCTGGAACGCAATTTTCGGCACGGCCGGACTCCGCCGCGCCACCTCCGGACCGCGCACCGGCCGCAGGACGCTGGGGACGAACACCGCAATCGCCAGCACTGCCACGGCCACCGCCGCTGGCACCCACAACCACGCCGCCAACCACAGCCGCCGGCGCGAACGGATGCGCGTCCGGACCCCGGCCCGCACCGCCGCCAGCGCCCCGGCCGGCAGTTCTTCCTCGCGCATCTCGCGCAGCAACAGGTCCAGTTCGCCGTCGTTCATGGCCACAACCTCCCGACGTATTCCTTCAGCCGCGTGCGGGCTAGCGACAGGTGGCTGCGCACGGTCCCCTCGGCGACGCCCATCACCTCCGCCGCCTCAGCCGTTGACAGCCCTTCGAGGGAGCACAGCACCACCGCGGCGCGCTCCTGCGGGCTGAGTCGTTTGAGTCCCTGTTCGAGCAGCCGCCGTTTAGCCGCCTGCTCCAGCGCCTCGCCCGCCACTGCCTCGACCGCCGGCTCCGGCCCCGGCGCGGCCAGGCGCGGGCGCTTCCTCAACAGGTCGTAGCAGACGTTGACCGTGGTCCGGTAGAGCCACGCTTCGAGCGTCGCCTCGGCCACCGCGCCGAGGTGCCGGTACAGCCGCAGGAAGACTTCCTGCGAGGCGTCCTGCGCATCCTCGACGCGGCCCAGCAGCCGCAGCGCCGTGCGCAGCACCAGCCGCTCATGCAGCCCCATCAGACGCTCGAACTCGGCCTCCTTCGAGACCGTATCCCACGTCAGATCAGCGCCAAGGCCCGTGAGCGTCACTCATAAGACAAGACACCGCACGCGGGTCAGGTGTTGAAGCAAAATGCGGGTTTTTCAGGCGCGCCCCTCAGGCGCGTCAGTCGGGCATGTCGGATCAGGCCCACCCCTCAGGCGCGAAAAATCGGTTCGCGCGCTGAAATCTGCGTCTTCAGCCGCGCCAGTTCCTCCGGCGCGAGCTTGGGCAGCGGGCCGCAGGCCAGCTCCAGGGCCAGGTCCCAGATGTGTTCGTCGCCCGGCGGCACGGCGGCCGTGATCTCCTGGTTCAGGCTGAAGCGCAGCGCCAGGCGCGCCATTTCGCGATCCGCGATCGGCTCGTACCAGCATTTCTGGAACTTGCGCTCGGAGTGCGGCAGCGACTCCGGCCACTTGCCGAAGGCCAAAGCCTTGAGTGCCATGCGGGCCATCCCCTTGGCCTTGGCGCGGGCCAGAATCTGCGGCCCGAAGCCGCCGAACTCCCACGTGTTGGCGTTCACCGGGAACAGCACGCTGTCCAGCTCCAGCGCGTCCATCAGGCGCAGCGCCGCCGGCGCGCCGTGCGCCGAGAAGCCCAGGTGGCGCGCTTTACCTTCCTTCTTGGCCTTGAAAAACGTTTCGGCCGCGCCGCCGGGCGCGAGGATCCGGTCCACGTCTTCATTCGTCGTGACGGCGTGGAACTGATACAGGTCGACGTGGTCGGTGTGAAAGCGTTGGAGCGTGCGATCGAGTTCGGCCTGCGCTCCGGCAGCGTCCCGCATGGTCGTCTTTTCGGCCAGGAAAACCCTGTTGCGATACGGCTGCAGCGACTGGCCCAGCTTGATCTCCGCCTCGCCGTCGAAATAGCTCGGAGCGCAGTCGAAGTAGTTGACGCCGCGCTCGAACGCCGCGGCCACCCTGCGGTCGGACTCCTTCTGTTCCAGCCCGCAAATGACAATCCCGCCCAGGGCGATGATGGACAGTTCGATGCCGTTTTTGTACGGGCGCTTGGGCAGCGTCCCGGTGGAAGCTTTGAGCGGCAGCCCCGCGCCCAGAGCGGCGGCTGAGGTGAGAAAATCGCGTCGATCCATATGCATCCCTTCCTTGGCCCCATTGTACGCGCCCTCGGGGATGCGGACCTGCCCCGGCCGCGTGCCGGCCACCATTGACGCCAGGACGCCCGCACGATCGAAGAGGTTACTCCAGCTCACCACGCCGGCCGGCCGGGAAATCTCTCTGATGTGAACGCGCCCGCTCGTTTTGAGTAAAACTGTGAACATGCTTTCGCTCCACCGCCGGTCGTTCCTCACCGCCTGCGCCGCCGCACCCGCGCTCGCCGCCCAATCCAAAAACGAGACGCTGTTGCGCGCCATCGCCCAGCGCCTCGCCGGCTTCCAGGGCCAGGTCTTCCTGTATGCGAAGAATCTCGACACCGGCGCGGAGTTCGGCCTGCATGCGGACGAGCGCGTGCGCACGGCCAGCACCATCAAGCTGCCGGTCCTGTGCGCGCTGTTCGATCTCGTCGCCCAGGGCCAGCTCCGTTGGGACGAGAAACTGACGCTGCGCCAAGAGGACATCGTCTCCGGCTCCGGCATCTTGCAGGAGCTCTCGGCCGGCCTGGTGCTGAATCTCCGCGACCTCTCGCGCCTGATGATGGTCGTCAGCGACAACACAGCCACCAACCTGATCCTCGGCCGCGTCTCCTCCGACACGGCCAACGCGTACCTCGAGAAGATCGGCATGCGAGCGACGCGCTCGCTGCGCCAGATTCGCGGCGACGCCAATCAGCTCAAGCCCGCCGCGGGCTACAGCAAGGCCGGGCAGATGGAGGAGAACAAGCGCTTCGGCATCGGCGTCAGCACGCCGCGCGAAATGGTGTGGCTGCTGGAGCAGCTCACGCTCGGCAAAATCGTCTCGGCCGAGGCGTCGAAAGAGATCCTCGCGATCATGAAGCGCGAACAGTTCAAGGACGGCATCGGACGCCGCCTAGGGGACGACGTCGCCAGCAAAGGAGGCGCACTCGACGCGCTGCGCAGCGACGTCGGCATCGTCTACGCGCCGCACGCCCGCATCGCCATCGCCGCCACCGTGGACGGCATGCCGAAGGTCGACTATTCGCCCGACAACGCGGGCAACATCCTGATTGCCGATCTCACCGACTCTCTGCTGGCCGGGCTCGCCTGAGGCGTGGGTGCCGCGCCAGGAAGAAACTGGTGAACAACCAGCTCGATTGGAGCAAAGAGCAGCTCTAGGGCAAATGGTGTCACGCGGTCTGCCCAGTCCGCTAATCCCAATCGGGCCATCATTCCTCTGCGGAAACGCATGTTCGAGTTGACGACGAACGCCTGCATCGAGCCGGACTATGTACCGGCCGATCGCAATCTGCGAAAATGAGGTCGATGGAGAACTTTGATCGGATCACCTGGAACCCGAGCCAGATGAACGGCCAGCCATGCATCCGCGGCATGCGCATCACGGTCCGCCGCCTGGTCGAAGCTGTGTCTATCTCTCCGAATCGCGAGGATCTGTTCCGCAACTACCCCGAGCTGGATGAAGAAGACGTGCGCCAGGCGCTCACGTTCGCTGCGGCGCACCCTGAGGTCGGCGCGAAGGACAATAACGTCGCCTGAAAAAGGGAAAGGGGCGGTACCGGAAAGCACCGCCCCTCGCCACGTTGTTCGAACTCTACCCTAGATTTCGAATTTGAGGGTCCCCTTCCAATCGGGGCTGACACCATTATAACCCGCGTGCGGCCGGTCTGCACAGGGTGTGGAGAATGGGCGGTCAGTGGTCTCCCGGAAAGGGGTCCACGTCGGCAGTGAAGTTGTTGTAAGCCGCCACCACGACGGGCTTGAGCCCGCGGGCCTCGGGGCGTTTGCGCAGCCGGGCGCAAACCTCGGGTCCCCAGTCCAGCACGGGAAGGTGCGGGCGCTTGCCGCTTAACATCACCCCGTCGAAGCCCAGATCGGCCGCACGGTCCGCAAAGGTCTCGAGGTCCAGCATCGCCTGGCCCCAC